>Ga0209628_10002635_pt1 | contig 12275 bp, 9 predicted proteins | sample TergutCu122P4_FD_187285 | JGI IMG/M metagenome (GOLD analysis project Ga0209628, IMG submission 187285) | Cubitermes ugandensis P4 segment gut microbial communities from Kakamega Forest, Kenya - Cu122 P4 (SPAdes) (version 2) | ecosystem: Host-associated > Arthropoda: Insects > Digestive system >...
GGAAAGGAGATTGGCCGAACGAGTCCGGCGAGGGTACTGAAATCTTTTTCGGATGCGATTCGAGACTATCGGGTGAATACGGAGAGTCGTGAGGAAGAATTGCTGATACGGTTACGAAAATCGATTAAGGACGATTATGAACGTAATTCTTCGAAGACGAATCGCGAGTATCCGCGAAAATCGCAGAAGAAAAAACTACACGAACCCGTCATCGAAATCGCCTCAAAATTTATGAAAATGCAAGCAAAAAGCCGCAAAGTAAGTGTTGCACTTGCTTAACGGCGTAGATTGCCATCGGGGTTGATGCGTACATGGTAGATATTATCCACCATGACACCATGATCGGGATTGCCGCAAAAGAGCATATGGACGGTACCATCGTCCTCTTTCACCAGGGAAGGGCAATAGGAGTAACGGTCTTGCCCATGAAATCCAAAGACCTCCGTTATATCCGTCAATGCGTCATTGCCATCATTGCCCAGGGAGGACAAGACGAAAAGAACGAACAGGAACAGGTAAAATTTCAGTGGCGTCATTTCCGATTATCGATTTCCTTTCGCATAAACTCGTAAGCGTCCCGAGCAAGCTGATCGGCGTTTTCAAACATGTTTCGCCAGATTTTGGTGGCGGCGGCGAGTTTGGGGAGGGCCGCTCCGAACGCTTCGCAAACGAGGTAGCCATTGTAATCAATTTCGTGAAGCGCGTCAAAGGTTTCCTTCCAGCGAATCCCCCCTTGGCCCGGTGTGCTTCGGTCGCATTCGGAGATATGCACATGAATCAAATGCTCTTTGACGCCACGTATCGCGGCGGCGACGTCTTTTTCCTCGATATTGGCGTGAAAGGTGTCATACATGAGTTGACAGCGTTTATGGTTGACATCCTTGATGAACCGAAGCGTGTCCGCCATGCAGTTGAACAAATAGCATTCGAAACGGTTGACCGCTTCGAGGCCGAGAGTGATGTCGAGTTTGTCCGCGTACTCCGAGAGTTCCTGCATCGCTTCGACGCCCCAGCCCCATTCCTGCCCGGTCGGTCCTCGTCCGGAAAAGACGCCCAAAGCGGACGGGAGATGTCCGATGAAAATTTTCACACCGGCAACCGCGGCAAAATCGAGGGCCGCCTTTCCCATGTTGACACCACGCCGCCGGACCAGCGGATCGGGAGCGATCATGTTATGGTCCGGCCCGAACGCACATCCGCCGCTACGTTCCAGCCCCAGTTCGTCAAGCCGTTTGCCCAAAGTCACGGCAACATTCAAATCGGTATCGAACACCGGAAGCTCGACCACGTCGTAACCGATGCTCTTACACTTTTCCAACAGCGGCAAACACTCCTCACCGAGCGTATCCGTCCATAATGCAAGGTTAATTCCAATTTTCATAGTTTTAGTTGTCCGTCTGTCGTCTGTCGTCTGCCGTCTGCCGTCTGCTGTCTGCCGTCAGCCGTCTGATTACTGATACTGAATTCCGAGTTCCGTAAGCGTTTTTCGGAGCCAGTGGAGCGATTTTTCGATAGTCGGACCGCCGTTGCCTTCGACTTCCATGCTGACAGGGCCGTCAAAGCCCGCTTCGTGAACGATTTTCAAGCTTTCCCTGATGTTGGCCGCATTGACGCCATCGCCGATGGCACTATGGCTGATCGGGATTCCCGTGTCTTCGCCGCGGTTGCTTGCCGACAACTGTGGCGTTACGTCCTTGATGTGCATGTGTCTGACCTTTTTGCCGAAACGACGTGCAAAATCAACGGGGTCTTGTCCGGCGATGTACGAGTTGCCGGTGTCAAGATTCAATCCGAAATACGGGCTGTCAAAAAATTCCAGCATCCGTCCCAGGAATTCCGGTTTCGTGGTGTAATACCCGTGAATTTCGATGGTGATCGTCATTTCATTCTTTTCGGCAACCTCCATGATTTCTCCGTAGCACCATTTCATCAGTTCCATCGCTTCGTCATCGGTGTAGCCCTTGGCGGCAAAGAGGCCGTCGGTTGTGGCGATTCGTGGACAGCCGACGAGCTTGGCCCACTGGATCGCTCGCCAAACGTAGGGGACACCGATGGTCGGGCCGTGCGCCCCGGAGAGCGGAAACGCCGCGTCGATCTGGGAATACTGTACGTTATATTTCTCCATGAATTTCCGAAGCGAGACCGGGTCTTCGAAGATCGCAACGTGCGGCCAGTACCCCAAGCCGTGCGCCCAGCTTACGCCGTCCATGATACCGCTTTCGATGTAATGCACATCGTTGGCCGCCGCCCATTCAACGCATTTCTCAAACGTCCAAAAAACCGAATTGAACGCATCCGTATGAAAACTGATTTGCATGATGTTCCTTTTCTGGTGGAGGGGTTAAAATTTCAAAATCGACAATTTCATTTCCATCGTTTTCCGGGGGTGAAAAGTGGTCGGCGAACCTCTTTAGTTGGCACACTCTGAGTGGTGTTGTTCGAGTATCTGTTTCAATAATCGCGTTGCTTCTCCGGGATCGGGTGCTTCCGCAATCGCATTGGAAACGGCGATTCGGTTTGCTCCGGCCTTGAGGATTTCGTGCAGGTTGTCTCGTGTGATACCACCAATCGCAAACGCGGGAATCGGCGGTGTTTCCTCGCTCAGGTTTTTCAACAAACCCAAGCCGGGGTATTCGTCGAACGTTTTCGTCGCCGAAGAAAACACCGGGCCGACACCGATGTAGTCCGCTCCGCCGGCGATTGCGTCGTGAATTTGTTCGACCGTGTGCGTGGAAACGCCGATGAGCATGTCCGGTCCGACGATTGCCCGAACTTGTTCCACGGAAAGCTCGTCTTGTCCGACATGAACGCCGTCCGCTTGCGTCAGTTTCGCCAGATCACACCGGTCGTTCATCACAAAAAGCGTGCGGCTGTCCGACGTCAGATTCCGTAACGTTTTTCCCCGCTCCAAAAGCGTCCGGTCGTTTGCCTGTTTGTCCCGAAGCTGAATCACGTCGGCCCCGGCGTTTATCAGGGCTTGAACCAGTTCGACAAACGCGGCCTCGGTTTCGCGGCAATCGATTAAAACGTACAATAAAGCGTCCTGCAATAATGTGCGGGAATCGACTTGCGCAACGACCGGTTCATCCGTCGTTTCCGGTTTTGCCGTTTGAAAAACGTCTTTGTGCAGCGAGTACGACTGGTACCGCAAACGCTCCAGCCTTTGCGACAGCGGAATAGACACCATTTTTCCGTATTCCTCCAGCGACCGGAGCGATTCCTGAAGCCGGGAAAAATTCGACGCAAGCACGTCCTCGATTTTCTCGCGGCAGTATTCCCGACTGCCTCGGATTTCGGTTCCGACGTCGCCGCGAGTGTCCCGTGCCGCCACACGTTCCCGGTGCGGTATCCCGGCAAGCTGTGTCGTGAGTTCGTGCCGAAACGCCTTGCAGGAAGCGGTCAACCCGGAATCGTCGAGCATAAAACGTACATAATCCTCGATCACCCGGACGGCCTCCATGGCCCGATTCGCAGCGGCGTCAAGAAGCCGGATCAGGGAAGAAGGCGGAGAAGGAGACGGCGACGATTTTTGAAACGAAATTACAGGTTCCGGTTCGGTGATTTCCACTGTTTCCGGTTGCGTTTCCTCCCACGATTCCCGTTTGCAATGCAAGTGTACGATTTTTTCATACACGGCGGTCGGATCAAGTCCCCGTCCCCGAATCCACGTACCGGCACCAAGCGGATCATCGGCCAGGGCAACCGCCAAAAGGAGATGCTCGGTCGCCAGTTCAAAAGAGGATTCCTGAAAACCGGAAAGCGGGTTCGTTTTGATTTTCATCATCATACCGCCGGCTCCGAGAACCATGACGGTTCCGCCAGGATCGGTCGATTGATAAATCCGGTTGAGGATCGACAAAACCGCGTGATCGACTTCGACGAGCACTTTATAAAACCGAACCTGCACTTCGTTGACAAACCAGTCGATGGTGCTGCTTTCCCGTTTTTTCCCGGAATACGGTTGCGCAAAATACGGTACCGATTTTTGCGGTTCCACATCGATCGGAGTTGCGATAAAGCGGTCCGATTCTTCCAGCGGTTTCGGGAAATCCCTGAACGTGGGTTTTCCGCCGTCGATGGGATCGAAACGCCCTCCTTGTACGATTTCTTCCCGGGTTCGGGAAGCCGTTACGGTTTCCGGCGTGACGCCATACGATCCCGCCGGAAACATCGGGGCACCAACCGGCGAGTGGAGCGTGTCTTCCAATCCCTCGTAAAACCCGAACTGGAGCCGGAAATCCCCGATTTTCAGGCCGGTTTCCTCCAACCATTGGGAAGCGCGACATTCCGTTTCCTCGAACAGCGCACAAAGAATCGCCGCGATGGAAATTCCCTGCGGCTTGGCAAGCTGGTCCGCTCGCTGCAAGACCCGGTAAGCCCCTGGGGTTAAGTCGATTCGCATGAGAAAATGAAGTGTGGAAAATTATTGTACAATAAAAGTATCGGGGGGCAGGTTCCGGATAACCGGAGAATTATGTTGGGTGTAGCCATGATTTTAGATAGTTTTTCGTTTCGAAAACTGGGGGAACAACCTTGTTTTGCGATCCCGGACGTTACCGAATTTCACGGCTACATCCAAACTTAATTTTGGCATGGAATTTTCGGCAGATTGGTCGTTCCCGGAGTATCGGTTCTGTCTTTCTGCGTTCATTTCTCATTTTTTCCCCCCCTTGTACAATTTTCGTTCCAGGAGCGGGATATAATTCGTCCAGGTGCCATCGACGTTAGGGTCTTCGAATATCTGTTTCTGAAATTCGGCGATCTTCGAGTCGAGGGAATCGATATGATGCAGTGCGATCGCTTCGAGTGTCATGGGAAGTTTGGCACTGCCGTTGTCGTACGTTCCGTGATGGGAAATCAACAGGTGCTTCAACACCATCGCCAATTCCGGATCGAACGGTTCGCCGGTCAGTTTTTCGGATTCGCGGATTTTATCGTGCAGAATTTCGACGCCGAGAAACGGGTGTCCGAGCATCTGGCCGGAGTCGGTGTAAATCATTTCCGCACCGACGGAAAGCTCTTCCGTTTTGCCAATATCGTGCAAAAACGCGCCGACCAGCAGAATGTCCCGATTCAGCATCGGATAAAGCGGTGTGATTTTGAGCACGGTCTCCATCATCGTGATCGTGTGTTCCAAGAGGCCCCCCGGATACGCATGATGCAGTTTAACGCCGGCAGGTGTCTTGCAAAGTTTCGACATCAGGCCTTCATCGAACAAAATGCAATCGCAGAGATTTTTCAAGTAGAAATTCTCAACCGTTTTGAGCATTTCCCGGAGCCGCGTCTGAAGCTGTCCGATGTTGATGGGACGAAAACGACGGTAATCGTCCGGATTGACCGACTCCGAATCCACCTTGACGACATTTTTGGCGATCAGTTGCAACGCTCCCTGGAATCGCTGAACGACTCCTTCGACTTCAACGTAATCGTTGACATCGAACAGGTGAAATTGCTCTTCGGTTACGTTCCAGAGACGACCGCCGAGCGTTCCGGTCTTATCCGCAACGGAAAACTGAATGTACAGATTCCCGTTTTTGTTCGGCCGCAACTGCGTTTCCGCAACCTGGTAAATTTCCTTGATCTTTTCGTTGTCTTTGAGTTGGTTAATGAATTTATGCATGATGGGTCGGCAGTTGACAGTTGGCAGTCGGCGGTTGGCAGTAATCGGCGGTCAGCATTCGTCCTGCTGTCTGCCGTCTGCCATCTGCCGCCTTATTTTAGGGGCGAGACTTTTTTTCACTTCCTGAAATTCGTCATTTTCGAGATGTCCTTCATCCCGCATACGGTCGAATTCAACGAGATTTTCCTCCGGCGTCGGAATTTCCTCGTCCATTTCATCCTTAATACGTCCAATGACGTAATACGCAATCGCAATGAGAATCGCGGTTCCGGATATTCCAAAAATCCATTGCGCTGCGGAACTGGTCAATAATTCTTTCCACATGGGTCGGTCGTTGACGATAAATTGGCAGGAAATCGTAAACCGTCATTATATCGGGCATCAGGCGTCGGGCATAGATGGGGAAAAGGGAGTGATACCAGGAACACTTCCCTCCAATTTCCGTAACACCGTCGGTAAAATTCCGCCGCCGAGATAGTATTCCAGCTCGACCGGCGTATCGATCCGGACTTTCACCCGGAACGTCGTTTCTGCAAACAGGCCCGGCGCAACCTCTTTTTCGGCGTGAATTTCAAGGAGGCTTACCGGCGTGAACGTTTCCGAAATTTCCGGGATCGTAAACGTTTCGGTCCCGTCGAGCTGGAGCGATTGCGCCGTGGCACCATCGGTAAATTCCAAGGGCAAAACCCCCATGCCGACGAGGTTGCCGCGATGAATTCGCTCGAAACTTTTCGCAATCACCGCCCGAACGCCGAGCAGTGCCGTTCCCTTGGCGGCCCAATCGCGGCTGCTTCCGGTTCCGTATTCCGCCCCGGCAAGGATGATCAGCGGCGTTCGGTCCCTTTGATACCGCATTGCGGCGTCGTAGATCGGCAAAACCTCACCGCTGGGCAAATGCCGCGTGATTCCCCCTTCGATTCCGGGAACGAGCAGATTTTTGATACGAATATTGGCGAACGTACCGCGACACATCACCCGGTCGTTCCCGCGTCTTGCCCCGTAAGAGTTGAAGTCGCCCGGCTTGACACCTTCTGCGATCAGGTATTTTCCGGCAGGGGAATCAACCTTGATTGATCCGGCGGGGGAAATGTGGTCCGTCGTCGTCGAATCGCCGAGAAACGCAAGAACCCGTGCGTACTCAATCGGTCTCACCGGCGAAGGTTCCAACCGGACACCGTTCAGAAACGGCGGCTCTTGAATATACGTACTCGAACGGTCCCAGTCGAACAATTGTGCCTTGGAGGTTTCACCGGTCGTTGGAATTGCGTTCCATTTTTCACTGACACCATCGATCCCGTCGTACAGTGAACGGTACATTGCCGGATCGACGGACGCTTTTTCCACTGCGTCAATTTCGGCGTCGCTTGGCCAGATGTCCTTGAGATAAACCGGCTTGCCGTTTCCATCGGTGCCAAGCGGATCGTTCATCAGGTTGATCGCCGTCGTTCCGGCCAACGCATAAGCGACCACCAGCGGCGGACTGGCCAGGTAGTTCGATTTGACGAGCGGATTGACCCGACCCTCGAAGTTCCGGTTGCCGCTTAACACGGCGGAAACGTCGAGATTTTTGTCCGTAATTTCTTTGGCGACCGCTTCCGGAAGTGGCCCGCTGTTGCCGATGCAGGTCAAACAGCCGTATCCGACGACGTGGAAGCCGAGTTTTTCCAGCGGCTGCAAAAGGTCCGCTTTTTGCAGGTACTGTGTCACCACCCGGGAACCGGGACCGAGGCTTGTTTTCACGTACGGTGGAACTGTAAGCCCTCGCTTGACCGCGTTTTTCGCAAGCAACCCCGCCGCAAGCATCAACCGGGGATTACTCGTGTTGGTGCAGCTGGTGATCGACGCAATCACCACAGAATGAGAAGATAACGATTTTTTTTCGTAATTCGTAATTCGTAATTCGTAATTTGCAGGTAATTCGTCATTCGTAATTCCAATCCTGTCCTGCGGTCGTTTCGGTCCGGCGATGCACGGTTCGATGGTCGCCAGGTCGAGCGTCAGGGTTTTCGTGTATTTGGGTGTCGGTGCGTTTTTGTCACGGAAAAGAGCGTTCGCTTTGGCGTATGCTTCAACAAGTTTAACTTGCCGTTCGTCCCGACCGGTTTCGCGGAGAAATGCGATTGTTTTTTCGTCGATGGGAAAAAAGCCCATCGTTGCGCCGTATTCCGGGGCCATATTAGCAAGCACCGCCCGGTCGGCAACCGGCATGGTTTGTGCCCCTTCGCCGAAATACTCGACGAATTTCCCGACGACCCCTTCCTTTCGGAGCAATTCCGTAACGGTAAGCACCAAATCGGTCGCCGTGACACCAGGCCGGAGTTTGCCGACGAGTTCCAGTCCGATCACTTCCGGAGCGAGCATGTAATACGGCAATCCGAGCATCACCGCTTCCGCTTCGATCCCGCCGACACCCCAACCGAGAACGCCGAGGCCGTTAATCATGACGGTATGCGAATCGGTGCCGACGACGGAATCGGGATAAAGCACCGTTAGCGGCGGGGCTTGCCCCGCGCTGGAGCAGGGTAAAATTGAATCGCGGCCCTGCGCGGGGCAAGCCCTGCCGCTAACGACCGACGCCAGATATTCGAGATTGACTTGGTGAATAATCCCGACGGAGGGGGGAATCACCCGAAAATTGCTCAACGATTGTTGCGCCCATTTGAGGAGTGAATAACGTTCGGCGTTGCGTTCAAATTCGAGCTCGACGTTTTGGGCCAAAGCACTCTCGCTTGCGTAAAAGTCGGTTTGAATCGAGTGATCGATAATCAAATCGACCGGAATAAGCGGGTTGATCTTATCGGGGTCGCCGCCGAGCCGTTGCATAGCGGACCGCATGGCGGCAAGGTCAACGACCGCAGGAACGCCGGTGAAATCCTGGAGAATCACCCGTGCCGGCTTGAAGGGGACCTCGATTTCGCCGCCGCTTTTGCCGGAATTCTGCGCTTTCCAGGCGGCAAGGTTACGAACGTCGTTTTCCGTGATCGCTTTTCCGTCGCAGTTGCGGAGCACCGATTCAAGCAACACGCGAATCGAGTACGGCAGTTCTGCAATTTGACACCACCCCTGCTCTTCGAGTGCCTGGAGATGGAAATAACCGTATTGCTGACCGTCAACGCTTAGGGTTCGTAATGCTTGAATCATTGGGGGATAGGAAATCGGGAATCGGAATTAGGGATTTGGGAATCGGGAATTGGGAATTGGGAATTGGGAATCGGGAATCGGGAGAAAAGCAAGCCCTATTTCCGATTTCCGATTTCCAATTTCCCAATTCACCAGTTTTTGCCGAGCATTGGTCTCAGTTCATTGGCGAAATCCTGTGCATCCTTGAAATGAAGATACACGCTCGCAAATCGAACATAAGCGACCTGATCGAGATCGCGCAGGAGTCCCATCACGATTTCGCCGATGAAACGGCTTTCGACCTCCGTCGTGAAAAGCTGGTCAATTTCGTTTTCGACCTCTGCGAGCAGAGTGGAAACTTGCGCATCGGAAATCGGACGTTTCCAACAAGCCCGTTCCAGACCGCGCCGCAGTTTGTCCCGGTCGAACGGAACACGGGCCCCGTCCCGCTTTCGGACATGCACCGAAATCGACTCGACCCGCTCGTAAGTTGTATATCGTTTATTGCACTCGCAACAAAGCCGCCTTCTGCGCACGACATACCCTTCCTCTCCGGCGCGGGTATCGACCACACGGTCATTGTCATGTCGGCAATAGGGACACTTCATGGGAATTACGAATTACGAATTACGAATTACGAATTACCAAATCATACGAAACATTTCTTCATTCGTAAATTCGTAATTCGTAATTCATAATTCGTAATTAAAAAAAACTACCACAATCGTTTTCCGGGGTTTGCCGGAGGGATCACTTGCAGGAGTCCGGCATCAATGTATTGACCGCCGGTGGTTTGTTTGCAGGAAATGGCGATGGTGTTCGCACCCACCTTGAGTGCCTTTCGCAAATCGCCCACGTTCATCTCCTTGGTGGTGTACGTGGTGATGAACCCTTTCGCCGCAAACACCTGAACCCCGTTGATGAAGACTTCGCAATCCTCGTCATGGTAAAGATTCAGTACCAGCTTGTCGGCGGCCCGAACGGTGTCGGCGTCAAGTTCAATCGTCTTGCGAATCCATATATCGCTCGTGTTCCACTCCGTACGAACGGTCGTGTTCGGCGTCGTTTTCGTTCCGAACCCGCTTTCTCCTTCCTTCCAACCGGAGTCGTCAAAATCGGCCTGGTTCCAGTTGTCCGCCGGTTTTTCCGTCGTGTATTTCCAGACGGACGCCTCTTCCTTGGCGGTCGGAATGATCGTTTTGACGGTCGGGGGGGCGGAACGCAAACCGTTGTTACTCGCTTTGAGCCGCTTGGCGTCAAACTTGTCAACCGCCCGGTCATAAGTCATCAAACCGTTGACTTCGATTTCCACGTCGGTCGTTTGGGTGTAAACTGCGGCGGAAAGCCCCTTGGCGATCATCGGATGCAACGCCCGATTCAACTGGTCATAACGTTTGAAAAGTGCTTCCTTTTCATCGAACGATTGGTATCCCCAGTTTTTGTCGTCCTGCCAGGTATGTCCCTTGATCGGCATCCCAAGCCCACCGTATTCGCCGAGCACAATGGCCCGATTCTCCTCCACCGGCGGCATCGCAGGACCGGGGTAAATGTGAATATCGTGCATGTCGCCGACTCCGCGTTCCGTCCAACCGCTGGCACTGTTGACCAATCGCGTCGAATCAAGCTCACGGCAGTAATTGACGATTTCTCCCGTTTTGAATTGGCCCCAACCTTCGTTGAACGGAACCCAAATCACAATGCACGGGTGATTATCAAGCGAGTGAATCATTTCCTTTAGCTCAGCACGGAACTGGGCTTCCGATTCCGGTGTTCGCTCGGCGTCGTCGTCCTTGGGACCGATGTACTTGTCGCCGCTGGGCATGTCCTGCCAAACGAGCATTCCGAGCCGGTCGCAATGGTAATAGAACCGGTCCGGCTCCACTTTGACGTGCTTGCGGAGCATATTGAAACCGAAATCTTTCGTCCGAATCACGTCGTATTCGAGTGCTTTGTCGGTCGGAGCGGTGTAAAGTCCGTCCGGCCACCAACCTTGATCAAGCGGTCCATGCTGGAACAGAAATTTCCCGTTGAGCAAAATTCGCGTAATTCCCTTGTCGCATTTGCCGAGTTTGATGTCCCGCATCGCAAAGTAGGAATCAACGGTGTCAATCGCTTTTCCGTCGCGGAGAAGCTGGAATTTCACGTCGTAAAGGAACGGCGAGTCCGGTGTCCAGAGGTTCGGATTTTTGATTTTGACGACAAGCGGTGAACCGGCGGCCTCTTTTTTGCCGGCGATTGGAGTAGCGACGGACCGGTTTCGTACCAGACCCCGATTTCCCGCGGAAAGAACGGTTGCTTCGATTTTATCGCCGTCTTGAACGCCGGGAATGTCGAAGTTGAACGTAACCGTGCTGTCCTCAAGATTCGCAACCGCTTTGATTTTCTGGATAAACGTTTCGGCAACCGGTTCAATCCAGACGGTTTGCCAGATTCCCGTGACGGCGGTGTACCAGATTCCGTGCGGATTGCTGTGCTGCTTGCCGCGAGGTTGCGTTCCGCCGCGCAAATCGGTCGGATCCCAAACGGAAACGATCAGCGTTTGTTCGCCGCTTTCGGTCAAAGCGTCGGTAATGTCGTAAGAGAATGGGCTGTATCCGCCTTTGTGATTGCCGATTTTTTTACCGTTGACAAAGACGGTCGAATCCCAATCGACGGCTCCGAAATTCAGGCGAATCCGTTTTCCTTGCCAATCGGCGGGAACGGTAAAGGTTCGCTTGTACCAAAGACGGTTGTCGGGACCGACTTTTTTGCCGACGCCGGACAGAGCGGATTCAATTGCGAACGGAACGAGGATTTTCCCGTCGAAATTTTCCGGTTGTACGTCGTTTTCGCCGGTAATCGCGTAATCCCAGAGACCGTTCAGATTGACCCATTGTTTTCGGACCAACTGGGGTCGGGGGTATTCCGGATGAGGATTTTTGGAATTAACGTCCTTGGCGAAGATCGACAAGATTTTCCCTTCGACCGGACTCCAGGGACTCGGAGGAACGTCGGTTGCCGCAAAGGAGGTTGCGGTTCCCAAGACCAGGAAAAAGAGCGTGGACAAGGCGGTGCATTTCATGTTCATTTTCATTGTTAAAACTGTGTGAACGGACTGATCGTTTCGATTATCCGAAAAATAAACGTCGTCGGGATTTTACCAAAAAAAGAGTGCCGGGCATAGGGTCTCGAAGAAGAAATCAAGAAAAATCGTCGGGCATCGTCCAATCAGTCCGTCGACAAACAGAGCGTGAAAAACCAACAAAGAGCCGCAAGGTTTTCGCGTGTTCGTTCTTTCTACCGTTAGCGGCGGGGCTTGCCCCGCGCGGAAGCAGAGTAAACTCGACACGCTCCCCGCGCGGGACAAGTCCCGCCGCTAACTTACGTGTTTTACTTCCGCCGCCGTGCCGCAAAACCTGCACCGACCGCTCCGAGGCCCAAGATCAGCAGCGTCGCCGGTTCCGGGGTGCTTGAAGGCGGATTATCGCCCGACGAATAAACGAAGCCCGTTTCCGTGCCCGATGCGGAATAATTCCAACCCCAACCGTCGGCAAAC
>Ga0209628_10002636_pt1 | contig 12274 bp, 6 predicted proteins | sample TergutCu122P4_FD_187285 | JGI IMG/M metagenome (GOLD analysis project Ga0209628, IMG submission 187285) | Cubitermes ugandensis P4 segment gut microbial communities from Kakamega Forest, Kenya - Cu122 P4 (SPAdes) (version 2) | ecosystem: Host-associated > Arthropoda: Insects > Digestive system >...
TAAAACAGATGCTCATTGGGAAAACCTTTCAATAATTCAAAGGAACGCCAACCGGTTACTAAAATTAGTTAACGAGTTACTCGACTTCAGAAAAGTTGAAACAAAAGGGATGCTGCTTAATTTTGTTACAATAGATATTCTTACGCTTATTAGAGAAACCGTCGAAAGATTTATTCCATCAGCTTATTTGAAGGGCATTTCTTTCAAATTAGATATACCTGACTGCGAATTTAGAGCAGATGCTGATGTCGAAGTTCTAACGAAAATTATCAGTAACTTATTCAGTAATGGATTGAAGCACGCAAAAAATGTTATTAACGTTCGTTTTAGTTTCAATAATGATAATTTCAGGATCGAAGTAGAAAACGATGGAGCGCTTATCCCTTCTGATATGAGGGAAAAAATCTTTGAGCCGTTTTTCAAATTGAACAGAAACTCGCAAGGATCAGGATTGGGATTGCCCTTTGCCCGTTCGCTCACTGAATTACACGGAGGGGTTATCTATATCGATCCTGAAAAATCGATGACAACATTCATCATCGAACTTCCTATACATCAACAGATGAGTATATGCTTGACAGAAGACATAGAACCCGCCTATCAACCCTGTCTTCCAAACGATAAAAACGCTAACTTTAAAGAATCTCCCCAGCTTAAAAATAAAAAAACAATACTGCTGGTAGAAGACAATTCTGAATTTCTGCAATTTATGGCAAATCAATTAGATGACAATTATCACATTCTAAAAGCCGGCGATGGATTGCAGGCTCAAAAAATATTGGATAAAGAGTCTATTGACTTGGTAATTAGCGATATTATGATGCCGCAGATGGATGGTATTAATTTGTGCCGTAACATCAAGGAAAATTTAAAATACAGTCATATCCCAGTCGTGCTTCTTACAGCAAAAACGGCTTTACAATCCAAAATTGAAGGATTAAAGATCGGCGCCGACGAATACATTGAGAAACCTTTTTCTATGGATTATCTAAAGGCAAAGATCGGTAATTTATTGGAAAACAGGAGAAAAATCAAAGAATCATACAAACATTCTCCGGAATTAGCCTACGATACCATTGTTCATTCGAAAGCCGATGAAAAATTTTTGAATCAACTGTTAGAACAAATTCATGCTCGCCTTGAAGATACCGACCTGAATGTCGATAAGTTAGCAGTAGCTTTGAACATGAGTCGCGCTACATTGTTCAGGAAAGTAAAAAGTATATCTGAACTCTCACCCAATGATTTTATAAAATTAGTACGTTTGAAAAAAGCCGCCGAACTGCTTAAGGAGAAAGAATACAGAGTGAATGAAATTGCATTTATTGTTGGCTTCAGCTCTTTATCTCATTTTTCCAAATGTTTCTACAAGCAGTTTGGAATGTTGCCGAAAGATTTTGAACGAAGATGAAAAATGCAGTACCGGAGCATAAATGTTTAACACACTAAATTGATACGATTTTGTTAAATTTTGATACAATTTCATTAAAATATTTAAATAAAGATGCGCAACTTTGTGCTCAGTTTTTTAACTTTTAATAATTTAATCTTTATTTCTATGATGAAAAAAAGCAATTATTTCAGACGTATTCGCAGGAAACTTAAAGAATTTCTATATGCAATATTATTGTTGCTCATAATTGGAATTCCGATTAAAGCGACTGCTCAACAGACAACTGTGAGTGGAGTTGTTACTGACAACAAGGGTGAACCTATCTTTGGAGTATCCATAACAGTAAAAGACTCTAAACCGCCTATTTGGATGTCAACAGACAGAGAAGGACAGTATTCGATTTCTGTACCAAATAAAGATGCAGTTTTAGTTTTTTCTTTTTTGGGATTTGCTACAAAAGAAATTACCTATACCGGACAAAAAGTAATGAATGTAACGCTTATTGAATCTGAACAAAAACTTGGCGAGGTAGTCGTTGTTGGTTATACAACTCAAAATGTACGTGATGTTTCTACTGCTGTTTCAAAAGTTAATATGAAAGCGTTGGAAAACACTTCAGCAACTTCCCTTATCACCTTATTGTCGGGGCAAGCGCCAGGGTTACAAACAGTAATACGAGGCGGAATACCCGGTGCGGGTGGCAGTGGTATAGTTATTCGTGGAAATACTTCTCTTTCAAGTGATGACGGAGTAAACGGGTTGAGTAATCCTTTATATATTGTGGATGGAATACCCATGTCTTTGCAAGATTTAGCCGGTTTTGATGTTTCTCAAAACGACTTTCTCTCTTCTCTTAATCCTGATGAAATTGCTTCCATTAGCATCCTTAAAGATGCCGCAGCAACTGCTATTTATGGTTCTCGCGGGGCAAATGGAGTTATTATTTTGAAAACCAAAAAAGGAACAAGCGGAAAAGCTCGTATAACAGGGAGAGCTACACTTGGCGTCATCTCTACGCCTCCACGTTTGGATGTGTATATAGGCGAGGCAGAAAGAGAAGCCAAGTTGGGATATATACAAAAATCGATGGTTAACCTTTTTGGAGAACAGGCATGGGTGGATTTACGTAAAGGATACGACGTGATGGGTTATTTGCTACCTGCAGTACTGACAGATAAATATAATCCTGCTTTCAACAATGCATACAACTATCAGGACATGTTCTATCGGTCGGGGTTTTCGCAGGATTATACTATAAGTATGGATGGAGGAAGCGAAAACAACAACTATCGCGTAGGAGTTGGCTTTCGTGATGAAAAAGGAGTGCTCGTTGGTTATGGGCTTTCACGTGCTACTCTCAATGCAAGTTTGTTAAACAAAATCACTCCTAAAATTAAAAATGAGTTTATAATGCGTTACGGATTAACTAATCGTAAAGGAGGTTTGAACAGCTATATGAAAGGTATGCCAACTAACCCTTCAGATATGCTTTCATCCTTGTTTTATCGTACTCCGGATGAACTGAAGATGATTTCGGGAGAATTGGGCGATGCTTATAATAAAAACGCAAGCCATGATATATCGTTCTCAGAAACTCTTACTACAAATTTTTCCGATAATCTTGCATGGGAAAATCTTGCAGGTACCAATATAGTTTACAGTACCAACGATTACTTTATTCCCTCCACAGCAAGGGCTAACAATGAAAGTTATGCAAGATCGGCATCAAGTTTGGGAACCGTCGTTACGGGTCACTCACTTTTGAAGTATAATCGAACTTTTAAAGAAGATCATCAATTGTTTGCCCTGGCAGCCGTCGAATTTAATACTAACGTTAGCCAGTTCTCAGATTTGTGGGCAGAAAATGGTTCGTCAGATTATCTGAAAGTAGTACAAGGATATAAAAAAGAAGACATTAATGGTAATTCCAATATTACAAAAAGCAATATGTTATCATACTTTGGTCAACTCTCATACGGCTATAAGGATAACCGCTACTATATTTCGGCTACTTTGCGGCGTGATGGTTCATCTGAGTTCGGAGCAAACAATAAATGGGCTACTTTCCCATCAGTTACAGCATATTGGGCTTTTACCAAAGAACCATGGATGCAAAAAACTTCGAATTGGTTAAATTTCGGCAAAATCCGCGCTTCATTCGGAACTTCAGGGGACATACCCCACAATCCTATTTTGCAATACAACTCACTTATTTCTATCAGCAATATTGGTGCAGGCATGAATGATATCTATGGAAATAAAATGGATGTTAAAACGTATGGAGGCAAAAATTTCGTAGTATCAGATTTCAACCAAGTTCCAAATAAGAGCTTGTCGTGGGCAAAGAGCAAGGAAATGAATTATGGAATGGATTTGGAGATGTTTAACAATCGATTATTTATTAATGCCGATTTTTATTCAAAATACAATTCAGGTATGATTTTTGGTTCATTTTTGGCTCCATTTACCGGTTATAATAGCATAAGTTCAAATTTAGTGGATATGATCAGCAATGGATTTGAAGTTGGCGCAACAGGTTATCTTTTCCCGCGGTCAAGCAATTTCCAATGGGAATGGACGCTTAACCTTGCAAAAAACAATTCAAAGATTGCAAAATTGGGTAATGGCGGGCGTGATTACATATATAACGATTATGCTTTTGTTGTGGGACGCCCTGCTTTCCAATATTATATGTGGGAATATCGTGGCGTACTTCAAGACGTTAAAGACTTGCCTGTAAATCCAATGACAGGAAAACCATTGTCAATAGAAGGAGATGCCGGATTGGCATTGAAGCGTCAAGGAGAATACTTCCCTGGAATGCCTTTGTTCACAGACGTCAATGGAGATTATAGAATATCTTTCTGGGATAATAATGATAAAAAAATTATAGATAATAAATCCCCAGAGCCTAAAATCGCAGGCGGCTTGCATACTACTGTTAGATATAATGGCCTATCGCTACGCGTACAAACATCCTTTGCTTTCGGACATTATATCTTTAACACAACATTGCAGCAGCAGTTATCCAAATTCGATGATGTTGTTGAATTCTACTCCAAAGCTTTATATAAATTCGACGAAAGCAAGTTCTGGCAAAAACCTGGCGACAATGCTTATTATCCAATGATATACGTGGCATATTCCGACGGGGGAGGATCTAATAATTTTCGCACATCTTCAATGTTCTTGGAAAAAGGCGATTATTGGAATATAGATAATATGACGCTTTCATATACTATCCCACAAAAAATATCATCTAAGCTGCAGTTAAAGGGGCTTAATGTTTACGCAACATCTCAAGACGTTTGGATGTGGAAAAAATCAGGCGTTTTCGATCCTCGCCGAATATCGAAAACTGGGTATTACAACGGCGAAGGTTATCCAATGTCCCGAAGTTTTATTTTGGGACTGCAAGTTCAATTTTAATTCTAAAACATTATTGATATGAAAAAGATATTAATTGTATTATTGATATGTCCCATACTGTTTAGTTGCAGCGATTTTCTGGAACCCAAACAAGTGAATGTAGTATATAATGAAGTGTTCTGGAAAACTCAAAGCGATGCTGAAGTCGGTCTTCTTGGAATATACGGTCTATATCGTGCATTAAAAGTGGATCCTGCGAATTGGTTCGACAGAGGAGATTTTACAACCGGCTTTTTTAGAGGAGGGTGGAACGGTGGTTCAGATGGACATTTATATTCGCCTGGTGATTTTTCAACTCCTACAGGAGACAATAAATCATGGGGGGCAATGGAAGGACATGCAGACTGGTCGAATTTCTACAAGGTAGTTTCTCAAGCAAATATGGTTATTCATAAAATCGAAGCGATGCCCGATGAGGTATTCGCTACAGGGATAAAAGACAAGTTCATTGGCGAGGCTTATTTCCTGCGTGCTTTGGTATATTTCGACATATTACGTATATGGGGTAATGCGCCTTATTTTACCGATATAATTGAATCGTCGGATCAGGTCATTGACAAGGATTTGTCTCCGATTACCATTCCTCGCACCCAAGATACGGAGATTGCCAAAAATGTATTGGCAGATGCCGCAGTCGCAGTTGGCAAATTGAAATACGGTATCAATGGCTCTACCGAATGGGGAATACGCGCAAATCGAGGCTCCGCCGAAGCGCTCGTTGGTCATGCAAACATGTGGATGTACTTTCTCGCTGTTCGCGATAATTTACCCAATCCCGCTCAATATCTTACTGCTGCAATTGCTGCATTGGAATCGATGAAATCAAATGGCGGGTATTCGTTAGTCGATTATTCTTCAGGAGATCCATTGAGCGCTTTATTTGAAAAAGTTTCTTCCGAATCTGTATTCTATCTCAACGTTTCATCTTCTCAGAATGAATCGTATCGTGCGGATTACGGAGGAATACAGTATGTTACTATCAAATTGACGCCAATGGATGGAGATATGACCAAAGATCGAGCATCCTATATTGATTGGGTTCCACGTAATTTAAAGAATGTTTTATATCCGGATTATGATTTTGATAGCGGTACGGGCGATATCAGATGTAACTTGTTTTTCGAAGCATGGGATTCATATTATAATGACCCATTTAGCGATGTAAGTCAAACGGCAACCGATAGAACGATGGTTACATGGATGAAAAAATATTCAATGGTAAGTTTAGATCCTTCGCGCAGTTGGAATGAGTACGTTGCTTACTTCGCTGAAGCCAATATTCCGATTTTCCGTTATACTGATTTGTATTTATTACTGGCCGAAGCTTATGTAAAATCAGGACAAACAGGTAAAGCCATTCCTATTGTGAATGAAATTCGATCTCGAGCAGGTTTAGAACCTTTTCCAGGAGGAGATTTATTACAGGAAATATTGCAACAACGTATAAGTGAATTGATAGGAGAAGGACAAATATTTTTTGATATGGTACGAAATAATTATTTTCCTAATTCTGGCACCATGGATCCTGTAAGATACCAGCAACAGGGATATTATTGGCCTGTAGCTTCAGTTGTGCTTACGCGAAACAAACAGATAAAACAAACGCCCTATTGGAACGGTAAAACTTTATGGTAAAACAAGTAAGCATCAATTATTTTAATATAAATTTGTATAATGAAACAAATATAGGAATATGAAAAAGTATTTATATCTGGGATTAGCCATAGTAATCGCTTCTGCATTTTTAACATCGTGTAGCAATGATTATATTATAGGCGGTGAAGCAAATCCCACCAATCAGGTGAATATGACAACCTTTGATTTTCTAAAATCGTTGGATGAAACCAATCAAGTGGCAACACTCTTCGAACGGGCAGGAATGAAAGATGTGATAAACGGAAATGTTACTGTTATTTCACCCAATCAATGGTCGATTGACCGTTATTTGCGTCGAAGACACAATATTGAACTTCGCAGCAATCCGGATGCCCCTGAATTGACTATAAACGATATATCCAATGAAGAGTTAAAACAAATGGGGATGTATGTGATAGCAGGAAAATATTGGAGTCAAACAATCCCTGCGGAAGGAAAGTTTTTAAAAACACTCAACGGGATGGATGTGTTTATCAGTTGCGATGAAACTAATACTGATCCGGGAGCTGCTTGGGATGGTGGCGGAAGTCCCTGGTGGGGTTATCAGTATTCGAGATTTTTACAATCTATTCCTAAAATAGTACATATCCACTATAAAAGAGGTGATAATTGGGAATGGACGGGAGAAGAACGCGCTGCTTTAGGCGGAAACTATGGAGACGACCCTGAATGTGATCAAGTTTATCGTATGTATCTGTCAGATGTACTAACTACAAATGGAGTAGTACATATCCTTTATACAGGTGATTACAACTTTTCTGATCACGATTACTACCATTCTTTGTTTTTTTTCGGAACAAAATCTGATGATTTATTTTAAGAAATATTAAAAAAATGATTATGAAAAAGTATATTTATTTGTTAATAACATTGTTGTTAGTATCCTGTTTTAAGCAACCTGACGGGGTGGGCTTCCTGAGTGATGCCATTTATCTGAAAGGAGCCGATACCATATTTATATCATTGGGCGGTAAAGCGCAAACCGATTATGCATGGTTGGACAACTCATCGCTACCTTGTACATTTAGTATTGAAAATATAAGAGATAAAAATGGAAACCGATCCGAACAATTCTTTACTGAAAGCGCTTACCGTACATGGAATACGCCCTACAATTTTCTTACAGATACAACTGTAGAATTAGTAAATGCCAAGCTGACCGATATGACGCTGCCTCCTTTGATGATTAATTCTACAAATGGACAGTTGTTATACGTTGAAACTACGGCCAATTTGAAAAATCCGGGTGACGTATTCCATTTGGATGCGCGCGTAACAAATTCAAGTGGGTCAAAAGTTTTTCCTGATTACGCTATCTTGAAGCTAACATCAGACAAACAGCCCTACACAATATTTGAGATAACAAACGGAATAAGTGTAGTACGAAACGGAGCTAATAATTTTGTATTGTACGATCAAATCAATGCGGATCCATTAAGCCCCAATTTTACAGAACGACGCCAAAATATTTATGACGACAATGGTAAAGAATTTGTACGCATACAAAAAATTTCTGATGATCCAGCTATAGGTATAAAATTCATTTTGCGAATGGAAGATTCTAAGAAAAATTTGTTTGCACCTGAAAAATATGCTACTTATGCCGCTGGTACTTATAGTTTTATTGACGTATCTATCAATAGAAAAAATACTTCGGAAGGAATGGAAGTAGAATTTCCTATCACTCCCTGGCCTGCATATAATAATTGGAATGACTTTTTTTATAATTATTTGCGAGGACCTACGTTTAATGATTTTAAATATTTAAACATTAACAAGATGTATGCGGATTTTCAAGCAGGTAAATTACCAAGTCTAATTGGCACAGGTGCATGGCCTTCAAACAATTGGGCAGATGCTACAGCATGGTTTGTACGATTGCGTACGAGAGTGAGATTTGACGAAGGAGGTACTTGGAAGATGACTGTTACCGTTCCTTATACCGATCTTACGGGAAATTTTTAATTGTAAATTTGATGCCAATCGAAAAACATATTTAATAATTTATTATTTATAGTACTTAAAATAAAATATTTTATTTCAATGATGAGAATATTATATGTATTATGTGTGGTTTTGTTCTTAGTTTCTTGCAACAGTCAGCCGAAAAATGCTGCGGTAAAAGTCGTCAAGGTAGCGGTAGTTATCCAAGATCCAATAGTTGACGGCAAGCGTATTCATGAAACATTTATAACACCCGGGTACACATTCAAGTGGAATGACCCATGGCAACTTGCAAAAGATTATGAAACTGCATTAGAAGAAGTCAGTCACAGAGTTGTTGATTATCAGGTAACTGAAATCATTGATTCAAAGGAATATTTCACTTTTCTGCGCAAATCGGGAGAGAAATTAAACGAAAGCCGGATGATTGAGCTTTTGCAGGAACCTGGATGGAAAACGCTGAAAGAAGAAGGAACCGGATTCGACTATAAAGCATTTATTGAGCACTATGGATTCGATAAAAAACGTGATGCCGGAGAAATAAACGAAGTATGGGTATGGGCGCCGCCAATGGCCGGCATGTGGGAATCAAATATGTCCGGCAAAGACGCTTTCTGGATCAACTCTGAACCTACTGAAGGAGTTAACTGCAAAGAACATTTGTGCGTAATGGGATTGAATTACGAACGAGATTTGGCCTGTGCGCTTGAAAGTTATTCCCATCGCTTCGAATCGACTATGATGAAAGTGTATGGATGGTGGGATTATGACAACAAAAACACGAAAGATCAATTAACCACTTGGGAATTGTTTACAGCTTATGCCAAAATTTATAATAAATATGAACCGGGTATGTCGCATGTGGGTAATGTACATTATCCTCCCAATGGAGTACATGATTATGATTGGACTAACAAAACAAAAGTAATGTCATTTGCTGATAATTGGTACAATTATCCCAATGTAAAAGAAGAAAATCCGCGTGAAATGGATTGTTCAGAATGGAATTGTACCCATATTGGTTATATGAAATGGTGGCTCAGTCACATGCCGCATTTCAAAGGCATTAACCCTAAAGATGGTAAATTGAATAATTGGTGGTATTACGTAGTAAATTATAATGAAGCAGTGAAAGAAGAATCAAAATTAAGAAAATAAGACATTTTCAATCATTATCTATTATTGAGCACAAAAGAAATTGTTATTATGATGAAATCCTTCTTTAGCTTCTTATTATTTGTTGCGGTTTATTCCTGTATAAACGTTAGTCCTGTCATCAGTAGCGAACCATTGAAGCCCATTCCATTTCAGGAAGTAACGCTCGTTGATTCATTTTGGTTGCCTCGTTTGAAAACGCAAAAGCAAACCCTTGTCCCTTTTGCTTTTACTAAAACGCAGCCGGCAGTAGATAATCTTCGGAAAACGGCAAACTTTCTGAAAGGCATACCAGACGAACTCCCATTTCCACATCGTTACATCGCTTCCGATCTTTATAAGGTAATGGAAGGCGCTGCCTATTTACTCGCAATAGAACGCGACTCCGTTCTCGAAAGAAAAATGGATCAGATTATCGACATCATTGCCGATGCACAACAAAAGGATGGCTATCTTTACGAAGCTCACATTACAGGGGTCTCAAAAAATGCCCCTTCATGGGGAGGCGCCGGAATGGGTGACAAGCCTTATTCATGGGTGGTACACAGTCATGAATTGTACGACATGGGACACATGTATGAAGGAGCCGTGGCGTACTATCAGGCTACCGGTAAGGATAAATGGCTGAAAATCGCTGAAAAAAGCGCTCGACATATTAATCATGTCTTTTTTGAAGGCGATGCTAATTACAACGGAGGAAAACCGGTGAATCAAGCGCCGGGGCACGAAGAAATTGAGTTAGCATTAGTGAAACTTTACAGGATTACAGGCGATACTCTTTACTTAGGTATGGCAAAGCGATTTATTGATATACGTGGCGTTACCTATCGCCCTGAAGGGGATGGTGTTATGGCGCCTGAATATGCTCAACAGCATTTACCCGTACGTCAACAAACAAAAGCAGTAGGACATGCTGTGAGAGCAACCTATCTTTATTCGGGTATGGCAGACGTAAGCGCTCTCACCGGCGACCAAACATTACGTCCGGCATTAGACAGCATTTGGCACAATATCGTTGATACGCGCATGCACATCACGGGCGGACTGGGCGCCGTGAGAGGTATTGAAGGTTTTGGTCCTGAATATCTGCTCCCTAACAAAGACGCATATAACGAAACCTGTGCAGCAGTGGGTAATGTATTGTTTAATTACCGTATGTATCTGATGGAAAAAAATGGTAAATATGTAGATGTAGCTGAAGTAGCATTACTCAACAACGTACTTGCAGGCGTAAACCTCGAGGGCAATAAGTTTTTCTACGTCAATCCGCTTGAAGCTGATGGACAGACACCTTTCAACCAAGGTCAGCGCGGGCGTTCGCCATGGTTTGAAACAGCATGTTGCCCATCAAACCTTGCTCGACTTATTCCTCAAGTATCAGGCATGATGTATGCCTACTCCAATGATGAAATCTACTGTTCGTTTTATGCCGGCAGTAAAGTATGCATTCCACTTAAAAACGGGAAAGTAAAAATAATGCAGAAAACCGGTTATCCTTTTGGCGAAAATATAAATATCATCATCGATTCATTAACTGAAAACCAAATATTTACGCTTCGATTACGTATCCCTGAATGGGCAAACTCGCAATTCGTACCCGGCAAACTGTATCAATATATAGACAAAGCTCATAAAGAATGGGAAGTATCACTTAACGGAAAAAAGCTACACCCTCAAGTTGAAGATGGTTTCATCTCTATTCGTAAAAAATGGAAAAATGGCGACAGGGTGATGCTTCACCTTCCAATGCCTCTGCATTATACCCACGCCATAGATAAGGTAGAAGCCGACCACGGACGAGTATGTCTTACCCGAGGTCCATTAGTCTATTGCGCAGAAGCGGCTGATAATAATTTTCCTGTACTGCAAACCTATATTGATACCATTTCTGAAAATTACAAAATTAAAACTATTAAAAGCGGGATGATGAAAGGCATTGATTTTGTGTCAATTCCGGCTAAAACAGTAGAGAAAGGATATGGTTCGAAAAATGTAGAAATGACCCTGCTCCCCTACTATGCCTGGGATAATCGATCGGACAGTACAATGATTGTATGGATCCCCCAAACGGAAACAATGATACCGACTGATGAGACTAAAAAATAAGACTGCTTTATTGCTGATAGCTTTATTCATGGAATTGATTCCTTTGTTTTCCCAAACAAATAAGTCCATTCGTTTTGAAAACACCGCTTTTCCTTCAGGGAAATATGTGCCCTTTGGTTATCTCGATAATCCCGCTCACAGTTTTATCTATCGAAGTGGTATCATAAGGTCTGTTCCTCCTGTAGGAATGGGATACTGGGCTACCAGTTTACCATGGTCTTACGCTTGGCGCATACCAAGACCGATTAATTATCTTTCATTTTTTCATCTTGCATTTTCAATCAACGGAAAATCACTGATTACCTCTGATGATTACCGGCAAAACCACTGCAATTTGTATTCGGCTTATCATACTAAAAATATTCTACAATACAATTGGGAAATCGACAGTATGAATTTTTCTGCATCATACTATCCGGCAGGAGAAAATAATTTGATTTGCAAATTAGAAATAAAAAATTCTTCAGAAAAAACACAACAGGTAACAATACATACCACCCACGAATACGGATATATTGAATCACATTGGTGGGGAAGTTCGGGGGTTACTTCAAATTTCAGTAACGACCTCCATGCATTCGTTGACAAAAT
>Ga0209628_10002637_pt1 | contig 12274 bp, 13 predicted proteins | sample TergutCu122P4_FD_187285 | JGI IMG/M metagenome (GOLD analysis project Ga0209628, IMG submission 187285) | Cubitermes ugandensis P4 segment gut microbial communities from Kakamega Forest, Kenya - Cu122 P4 (SPAdes) (version 2) | ecosystem: Host-associated > Arthropoda: Insects > Digestive system...
CTCATGAAATCCATCCTGTGGGAGCTGAGTTGTTCCATGAGAACAGATGGATGGCAGACATGACAAAGCTAACAGTTCCTTTTTGCAATTTTGTGAATGTGCCTGAAAATTGATATAGTAGAAAGAAAACAAACTATTGCAATTGTTTCATTAGGTTTGAATCCCAGTGACTCATAAAGTTTGGACATTGTTGATAGCTGTTGCTTGGTGAATGGTGTTTGGTAAAGTATTTTTTATCTGAATGTGTTAAAGGATCTGCATGAAGGATTCTTCCTTCTCATTTTAATGTACTGTTGGTACTTGGTTTATTATTTTACAGGCACATATGGATGTGTGATAATATCTGCAGGAATGCCAACAGTGAACAAAAGTATTTTGCAAACCAATTTCAGTCTGCGTGTTTTTAGTGGTTCTGTGACTTCAAAACCACTGAAAATTCCTTTTTTGCCTGCGGTGTACGTTCACACCAAGCAGCTGAACCTGAGTGATGCCAGAATGTCAACTTATGTCACCGTTTCTGGCAGACCTGATGTCTTAAGACAACTCAAAGTAAGTTGGAACACACCTTTTACTGTAAACATATTTATTGCCTTCACAATTGTACATTGCCAGGTTCACATTACCGCAAAACTGATTTAAACATGCAGCTGAAGTCATAATTCTACTAGTTATTTATGATTATGTTATATTTGCTTTTGTGTGGATTTTTGCTGAGCATTTACAGTTTACAGTATACAGTTACAGTTTTTACAAACAGATGAAACAGAACCTTTACCGACAGATCATTGACAGGGTGTTGGTATTTGTGACTGATCATTTGTTATATCAGTGAATATTATGAAAACTTTTTGCTGGACACAACCCTGAAAGTTCATCTCCTGCAAAAATTTCTGATTGCAGAGTAAGCAAGGCATGTAGAATGTTTAAAGCATATTTGGTACCCCATCATTTAAATTCAGAGTGTTTTTAAAATTGATCTTCCTTTATCCCAACAAAGATGAAGCTGTTATTGCAGCATATGCATATGTACTTATTTTCTTACATAGAAAATTTCTGTTCAGCATGTTGTACATTTGATTCAGAAGACTTGACATTTATACATTCATCCCAAACTCTTGGAGATCAGAAAATGAAGGTGAATGTATAAAGAAGATTGTAGTACATAGCACAAAATATTGGAAGGTTTTTTGACAATATTTTATTACTACCGAAGGATCAGTTTCATGACCATATGTATATGCATACAACTTGTCATCCTTAGTGTAACTTAAAACTGTAAACAAAAAGAAGTAATATGGTGTTTGAAACGTACCTTTATATCATCTGTATTGCAAGTGCCTCTGGATTCATTTCCATGAAATAGAAACACTAACTGTGAAGCCACACCAGCCTTCTTTGGATAAATCCTGTTTCTCTTGAAAGCCACCAATTTCCTGTGTTGCCTGCAAAACTATGTTTTCAGTGCCCCTGTTCTCTTCTTTGTCTCAACCACATTAAATTCTGAATTTGTAGCCAGGGTATCATAAGGATGACCATTTTCATTGCAGATTCTATAATCCATTGATTGCACATCTCACAGACTGGGCAGTGAATGTATGTCTTAATTAAGCTTCAGTGTATTCTTGTTTGTCCACATTCTGAGCTGCCTCAGCAGTAGAACACATGGAGTGATGACATGTTTGCAAACTGTATCTTGTTTTCCATTTCCAACAGGAAACTAGGCACTGGCTGTTTGTTTGTGGAATTCTCATGGACAGACTGGGAACAGTCCACAAACCCAGATTAAACTTGTGTGCCAACATTGCTTGCCTGCATATTATGATCCCATAACAAACAGGGACTTTGTGTACCACTTCTACAAAGCTGGTGCCATACTAATGCTATTAATACTTAACAAATGCAACACTCATCCAGCTGGGGAGTGCACATTTGCAATAACACACTGAACTCTCACTCTGTAAATAACAGTAACTATAGCAAACCCTTGGTCATCTGACATTTGATCATCTGTTCCTCAAATTCACTGACTTGTCTTTTCAACCCACTGAAGAAAACTGCATGAGTACAAGTCTGTCTTCAAGTGGTGGAAGCTCCTGACACATATTTAGGTCTTAAAATATGTTTTTATGACTTAGTTTATTATTCTGTATCAAACTTAAACTAATATGCATTACATTTTGTGTTGAACATTACATAGGTTTGGTTACTGGGCTTCCTAACTTCACATCTATGGCCTAGGAAGTGACCCTGCTCTTATTTTCCAACCTCCCCCCTTACCACCCCAACAATGAGATGGGATGATCAAGGGTTTAGTGTATTTGGTGTTAGTTTCCTAACAATATATGATGTGTGCAGGTTAGTCCACATGATGGAGAGGACTTCTTGACTGTGAGAGGACCAGAGAGCATAGATACAACTAAAGCACATTATGAAGTTCGGCTTACAGAAAAATACTGGAGGGAGGCAGATCTGACCACTCCAATGTCTGTAATTGTTAATTCTAAGCTGACATTCCAAAATATAGAGGTATGGTGTTCACCTTTTTGGTCTTCAGATAAAACATACTTCTCTCCTTGAGTCAGCATAGAAATGGTGTCATTATATAGTTTTTATTCATGCCAGTGGTTGTTTTGTTACATGGAATGAGATCTAAAAGCTATTTCCTTCAAAATTTTGAGATTAACACTACTCTTATCTCTGTTACGGATAACTGAATTGTAAAGGTGGGTAACTTGAAAATGCTACTAGCTTATCTCCATATTGCTGAGAATGGATGCCATCTTGCCTGATGATTGAGAGTCAGTATTTCAGTGCCAATAGTTGATGTCCATTAATGATCAGGATGTATAAATTTTCCATTGTCACAGTCGAACAGATGGGAGTGGAAGATACAGCCTGACTGCCTGTTCAGAGAGAAAGGCAACAGTAGAAACTGCAAAGAGATGTCTGAGAGTTTAACTTCTAGTAACCCAAATAAGCGAGTTGGTCTGTAGCAAAGTCAGTAGAGTGACTATGCTACAGGCTGGATGACCAAGCAATATGGATTAAAGTTACCGCAGAAGCAGATGATGTTTCTCTTCTCCAAACTGCCCAGGCTGGCTGTGGGAAGTACTTGTCTTATTCTTGGGGTACCAGGGAACTGTTTCCTTAGATCATCAAATTGATTGCTTATATCCATCTTGTGCCAAATTAAGATTGTATGAAGCTATACCTTTTTCTTCTTACCTGTCTTCATGATGTTCTTAAACACAGTGTGTGTTCTGTATTGCGTCTTGTAGCCTTTTGAATTTTTTTAGGATATGCACGTGCATTCCTGTTAATTTCAGATGGTAGAACTATGTTGTAATCTGGCATTAAGTGCCTCCTCTGCAAAGTACACAGCCTTTGCTGCTTTGCTTATAGATTCAAGTCCATACCATTGTATGGTTAAACTTGTACATCCATGTATATCATTCTGTGTCCCTCTGCCTTAATTATTAATAATGTTGCTGTTACATGAATAGCAAATTCACTGCTCAAGAAAATTTCAAACTACCACTAATGCTAGGATATGGGGAAAAATCCAAATCATAGCTGTTTCTGGCCTGTGGGAAACCTCAAGGAAAAGCCGGTTCTTGTTTATAGTGCTGTTGCTAGGATATGTGGATCCCCCTCTAATTACAGCACAGATTTTTCTGGAGTTGCACATTGGTGAGTGATCTTCAGATACAGTTGCATATACACTGAAACTGTCTTAAGACTTTTATGAAAAAAGTTAACAGTTTAGGGTTATTAAGCAGGAAAACTTCTTAAAATGGTAAGCCTGAGAATGTTACTATTTTGTAAATCTATATTGACTAAAATATTCTTCTTCTTCTCCTGGCGCTACAACTCCCAATGGGGGTTGTATTTTACAGCCCTCTAGCGGGCTTTAGCCTCCTCGCTTGCGAGGTTTCATGATCACACACAACGATGCACCACAGTCGGTAGGACTCCTCTGAACGAATGATAAGTCCGTCGCAGAGACCTCTACCTGAAAACACACAACACAAACATCCATGCTTTGGGTGGGATTCGAACCCACGATCTCAGCAGGCGAGCGGCCGAAGACCTACGCCTTAGACCGCACGGCCACTGGGACCGGCGACTAAAATATTATTCCATATAAATTCTGCATTAATTAAACTTTTATGTTCTATGTCTGTTTACTTATGTGATGAACCAACAAATGCACTTATAAATATGTTCAGTCACATATTATTGGTCTTCACCAGCATGTTATGGTCATCTCTGTGACTATCATCAGGGTGTCTTATAACAAGAATACAATTCATATACAATTATAGTACAAAAATGTACGATAAAACATGAACCAATGAGTGGCTTTATACTACATTTTTGTACTATTATTGTATATTGATTGTATTCTCATTATAAGACATGCTGATGATGGTCACAGATGTGATCGCAACATGTTGGTGAAGCATAATAATACATGATTGAACATATTTATAATTGTGCATTTGTTGGATTATCACATAAGTAAATCTACATTAAGTGATTCATTTTCACCATCAAACCACATTTTAAGTCATAACTTTAGTGATTTTGACACTCTCTTAAACATTTCTGACAAGCACAACTGGTAGATGAAGAGCTCATTTTTTTGAAACTGTTGTATAAATAGCGATTCTATTCGTGCCTTACTATATTTTGCTGTTTTCATCTTTTCCCCAGCTTAGCTGTTCACTTACAAACAGGGTACTGTGTGTCCTATTTTAGGTTCATAGAGGAATGCCAAGTGCTTCAATGATTGTTTTACAAGAAGCATTTTTAGTATAGTCATACGTCGCTTAACGATGGGGATATGTTCTGAGAAATGTGTTAGGAGATTTCATCATTGTGCGAACATCATAAAGTGTACTTACACAAACTTTGAAACCTGGCATTAACTTGGCCTCCTTTTGAATTAAAGTCCTTTCAGGCATCCGTTTCCAGAATAGGGAGGTTTCATCCCTATTGAAGATTTGCTCTGGCAAGTAATTTTCCTCCACAATTAGCTTATCTAGAGTTTCCAAAAATTCTTAACACCATTGTATATGCAGTCTGTCTTTGACCAAAACGTTGTTATGCAGCACATGACTGTAGTATCCACTTTGCCCATGATGTCCAGCATTTCTTGAATTGAGAGTAGTTTAGGTTTTATGCCAGTTTTTTTTTTTAAAGTAACAGCCATGGTAATCACATATTCATTAATTACAGGCTGTACAGGACAAAAACTGTACACCCATGCACACCTTGAAGTGAAAGGAAAATGTATGGGGTGGAAAGCCATGGGTGTTAGTTATTCCCATGTATGTGCCTACAGTTATAGCTCTCCAGTGTTTTGTCATATGTTGTTACTCCTGAAGTGTTCCTTCAGATCAAGTTATTATGGAGGCCCCCACCCCAGTAACGACCAAAAGATTTTGGCATGAAAAAGAGTGATTAATCAGAACTTTCTGAAACTCAGCCTTTGGAAACACCATATCCTTGTTTCTTGAGTGTACCTTTAAAAAGAAAAGGTATAGCAGTGCAGGATATTAGTTATTTATATATACAGGGGACCACTGACATTGAGCTGATAAAGTGAAAAAAGGAAAAGGGCGAGTCTGGTCTAGACATTAAGCCGAAAGTAGTTTTAATTACACTTCAAAGACATGCTTTTAGATTCTTATATCACCCACACTTCTGTCCATACATGTGAAGGGCTTATCCATACTAACAGTCTAAAGGACAGCAGTAAGGGATTCGGTATGAACTAGTTAAACAGTCAGTGTCTGAATGTAGACTACACCAATCCCTTGCTTTGTGGATGAAAGCCATTTTACAAACACTGCTTGTAAAGTAAACATCCATAAAACAAGAACCCTATTGCCATTAATTTACAGTACATAGGAAAAATGTTTTTTTCTGACCTGCTGTACAGACCATTTGTCAGTAAAAGTGAAAAAAGTAGGCCTTAAATGAAACAACATACAGATTATCATTGTGTGTTAAAGTGGAAGTGTGTAAAGCAAGTGCTTTTAAATTATTGGATGTGTACAATTGGATATAAGGAAGATCAAATACAGTTTGAAGTTGCTATCCAGTCAGTGTCTGAATTTTACAGACGAATTGGGGTGAGGACAATCAGGTACAGTTTTTATATGCTTGTTTTGTCAGCTCTGTTGATGCTTCAACTGAGACATCACCCCTAGCAGTTTCCAAAGCAGGTTGAGTGAAACCTTCACATAACTGAAGCACCATAATAGACTGACATAGTCCAATCAACTGCAGTTTGCATACCACTGCTTAATATAAAATACAGTATTTTAAGAAGAGTATTTTGAGGCACTACTTCTTGCACAGGCATATTTAGTCCCTGCAGCATAAATGCCTTTGGTTTTACTGCTATTTAAATATATATTAAAAGATATATCTAAAGCCTAAGCTTGATTTTATTTAATTGTCTAATAATGGAAATTAAAAGTTGCCTTAAAACTGTAAAAATCTTAGAATGTGCACAACTCTTAACCTAAAAGAACGCCCAAATATTCTGATATTTGGATATTCTTATATGAGCTTCATAATTTGTACTCTTCACAAAATATTTAGATGAGATCAGCACATAATGTAGCACATATGGGACAATGAGGTCAGCACATAATGTAGCATATATGGGAGACATGAGGTCAGCACATAATGTAGCATATATGGGAGACATGAGGTTGGCACATAATGTAGCACATATGGGACAATGAGGTCAGCACATAATGTAGCATATATGGGAGACATGAGGTTGGCACATAATGTAGCACATACGGGACATGAGGTCAGCACATCATGTAACATATGTGGGACACATGCGAAATGCATAAACTGTACATATTGGTTATTGAACTTCAAGGAACAAGACCACTTGGAAGAATATGATAATATTAAAATACCTATCAATATGATTGGGACAGTGTGTACTGAATTCATATGCTTCACAGTAGGTACTAGTGGCAGGCTGTCATTGGTTTGGCACTTAACCATTGGTTTCCACAAAGGACAGAGAATTTCTTGACTAGTAGGGAAACTGTTAATTTGTCGATGTGGAGTTAATCAGTAGAATGTTTCTTTGAAACATATTTAAATTGGTCACCAATGAAACCATTTCACACATTTGTGAGTGTGCACTGTGAAACTGCATGTTGCAGAATATAACTATGAAAACAAATGTTGTATTTCTAATTACAGGTTCCAGTTAAGGTACGTGTGATTGGAGAGTCAGGATGGAGTCACGGACCATGCCTAGTGTCAAAATTTGATATGTCTCTTAGTGACACTGTCTATTACTATCGTCACACATTTACTGTCATAGGATCACTCATTGTCATCATCGCTGTTCCATTGTATGGTAATATTCTATGCATTTTTGTACCATTTCTTGTCTTTTTTAAGAAGTTATCTCTATCATTATAAGAAGATAATAATAAATGGATGTTAACTGAACTGGATTGAAGTAGTTTAGGACAGGGTCAGATGACACTCTGATGTAGTTGTTACGATGATTAGGTTAGTAAGGTGATTTTCCTTAAAGCTGAATGCATGAGAGTGCTAATGCACATTGGACTGTGGGCAATTGTTCCTTTCTCCCTTATGTCCAGGATGGCTCCAGGGGTTTCCAGACATTCTGTGAACAGTGTTAACATTTGTAGTATGTATATTCCCTTCTTGAGTATGTTGTGATGCTTGGGAAGTGTGGTACTTTATCCTTGTATGTGTTATCACTTAATATGATGTAGTTTATTTGTATTTTACACTAGCATAAATACCTGTTCTTTGCTGAGCATGCGGCTGATATCCTTCGCACTGTCACAATATATAGACGGAATCACACTCAGATAAAAAAATCAAACTTGACTCATGTAACTGGAAAAGGATTGGGACACTTTTAACAGCTGTAGCTACTGTACATATTAGTAAGAGTACAGAGTAAATTCCATAATATTGATGGTGTTTTCTGTTAGGTCTGTGGCAGGAGGAATTAGAATGTAACTTATCAGAAAATGAAAAACTGTTCTGCTTAATTTATGGGGTTAGGATTACTTGAAAAATGTGAAATTTCATATGCTGATGATGGAAACTGTGAAGATCATCTGCTAGGATGTGCCACAGTGCTGTTGGATGGAAAGGTACCAATATTTTGGAGTAACATACAACCTTAATCTTCAGGATAAAAGTATATGTTCACCAAAAAAGTCAGTAAATTTATTGTGCACTACATGGTGTCACATCCCACAAGGTGATAATCTTCTTGATGGTGATTCTGATTTCACATTGTCCACTTAATTGCATTAACGTTTTCCCACTGCTGTATTCAGAAAAAATGGACGTATATGGCACTAAAAAAAATAAATGTGTTGTTTCCAGCATACCTGCACTACATCCACCCCATGCTGCAAGCTGTCCTATCGCAGCAAATGCCATCAGTTCGAGCTTCCAGTGGGATGAGGTCCTCCAGTAAGTCACTTTTTACCTTTATTACTGCTTTGGGCTTATTTTTCTGGCTTAAATGCCGAAGTGTACCCATTCCCATGTGACGTACCTGCAGTTTTCTAGTATCTCCTGCATTTCTTGCATGAATGACTGAACTGTTGTGTATATGTGTGTGTGTGCATGCAGTTAGAAAATGAAGCTGTTTGTGTCATCAGAGAGTGACGTAAGACAGTAATAGGGTGTGTGCTGGGACATAAGTTTTCAGATAGGGATGAATAAATATCCATTACTGTCCTGAATACTGGTTTGTTCAAATCTACTATGTTCATTCTTTCCACAGCTGTGTTTCATTACGAGTCAAAATTGTGACTTGTCCTGTAGATTAGTCTGTAAGGTACTGATTTCTGTGAATACATGTTACTGTCAGTATCCACAGTCTTTGCAATAGACTGGACGTGCTAGGTCAAGACATATCTGCCTCAACACCAATGATCGAATGTCATCACTGATTTCTGTCATAAAAATTTGTTAAATTTTATGTTAAAAACTCTGAACTGGGAGTGGAGGCTTTATATTATGACATTCTGAGATATTCAGGACACTACTCTGCTTGAATGCAGATATTATTTTATAGCCTCATTTGTGATTTATATGAGCCCACGGACAAAGGTCTTCAACCTCTTCCATCATCTCACATCATATTTGGTTTCTTTTTAGCATCATGTAAATAATAGTTCATGTGTATATTGTTAACTGCATGAACTAAATTAAGAAACGGGTACATTTCCATTGATGAGATAAATTAATATTATATCCTACTTTTAACCCTTATTCCCCTATCATGAAGATACACATATTCCACACTCAAGATTTTCCTTGTATTGTCACTTCAAAAATGCACATCCTCCTGCCCTGTGTCACATACAGCATAGTCCACAATCTGCCATTTATTGACATTTCTGTTTTATGTTTTATGAACGATTATAAAATGGCAGAAGTACATCTTTAGCTGTACTCAGCTAATATGGGTGACAAAAAATACAACAAATTTTAAAATTTTGCTTGAAAAAAAGAAACACAACTTAGGAGTGTTGGTAAAGTTTTGCAACATGGGAAGACAATAATGAGGTAAAATAGGAATTAGACATTACCTACTGTGAAAGCACAGAACAGTGAAGAATGTGTCATGAGAGTGTTCATTCACTGCAAAATAAGTGTATGGCATTCTGCATTTATTCTCAGCGTCTGCGGCAGAAGCTGCTGCAGGATCACAGTCAATGTATCGCTCAAGCTCAACTGTTAGACCTCAGTCTTCAGTCCAGTCTCCAGGGCTACGTTCCTCCACAGATCCTGTGTATGGAGACCCACAGCTGTATTACCAGCCATCAGAACTGCATAATGTTCGGAGTCGAAGACTATTCTGATGTGTTCATTTTTTGTATAAGGTGACTGTACTTATGTGATTTTTTTTATAACTGCCAAAACAAAGTGTGACTGTTGTTTGGAGTGGCATCTTATGAGTGGTTGTGAGAAAGAAAGAGGTGACAATAGTCTTCCTCTGTGAAATTTCATAGAGATGTTTGCATTTTGTGAATCCAAAACTGTGAAGTACAAACACTGTATTTTATCTTTGTATATCTTCTCAGGTATCGGAAGTTTGATAACAAAAACATTTTTATGCCACAAAAGCAAGAAGTAATTAAATTTGCCATTTTGAAAGTTATATTGCATCTTTAAAACCACATTCAAACACATAAATGACATTTGTGTCAAATGTTTGTTGCAACTTGATATACACTAATAATGAGCCTGACACACGGGCATAGTGAAATGCCAAAGAGCTACCTTGTCTCACTCAACCTTTCCCAAGCTCTTTTAACCATTTTGGGCATTTAATATGATTATAAAGTCATGACATGGCCACATAAAGAAGATGTCAAAGAGTTAAGGAATTTTGATGAAACAGTGAAATCAATATACTACCTATATGAGGGCCATACTGAAAGTAAAGAGTATGTTTATGTTAAAATAAATGTACATGTACAAAAAACAAGTACTCTCCTCAGCAACAGGAGATGATGTGCTGTTTTTCCACAAACTCCCCATTCATTCCACACATTTCTGCCAGTGGTGAATGACCTTGAGCATGCTGCTACATTAGAAGTCCAATGTAGTCTTCTGCAACTTGTACTCACAACTTCCTGGATTACCATAATGTTCTTGTAATGCCATCTCCTGACATGATCATTCAAGGTCCTGACCATGTGTAATCTGAAGGGGTGATGGGGGTGAGCTTCACAGTTCCACTTCTGAATTGGCCATGACATCAGGTATGCAGTGAGGTCATGCGTGTTGAAAGATGTGTTTCTTCATGGAGCCCTGGTTGCAATGTGACATTAAGTTTCTGTAGCATATGAATGTACCAACAAGAATTTATGGTCTCCCTTCTGAGCAGAAAATAGTGTACATCTCTTGGTAACCCTTAAGATAGTTCCCATGAATTTACTGGCTGAAGGCACTGTTCTGGCCTTCTTTAGAGGTGTGATGTGATGTCATTCCATGCTTCATTGTTTGTTCTGGGGTTAAAATGGTGGAAACAGTTTTCATCACCATTTTCTATGTTCAATAGGAAATCATTGCTGTTAGCATCATCCTATTCAAGAGTGTGCAGCGTCATCAGTATGTGCTTTTTGGTTTTTGTTCATTAGCAAGTGGGAAATCCAATGGCAACAAACTTACAGTATCCCAAAGTCAGTATCAGTTCCTGCACAGCATTGTGTTCAATCACAAGGTGTGTTGTGATTTCCCTCTCCATTGCTCACTGGTCACTTTAACACATGCTCTCTCTGCTTGTTGCATTCAGTGCCACTAGTGCTTTGTCAGATCACACACTGCTGGCAACCATGCAGCCATCTACATACAAACACTGAAGACAGCAGACAGTGTGTGCAGCCAAACTGGTCTCATTTGAAAAATTCAACCACATGACAGTGAAGAAAGAAAATGTCATTTATAGCCATTCCAATGCAGTAGTTTGTGGGTAGGTTTTGATCCACATGCTGTATTCATGTTTCAAGTTGTAGATAGAATGTGACTGTTTGCCATACAGTTCCTGGTATAGTGTCACTACCATGTATGCATTATGACAATGCTTATGAGCCCAATGCTTTCTGTAGGCAGCGGATGCCAGGGAACTGTATGTTTCTGCGGTACTGCAGTTCCAGTTCTCACTTTTATGTGAAAATTCAAACAGTATATAATCTTTTTATTATGACAATGCAATAAAGGGAACTTTTATTGAAACCCTCCTTTTGCATAAAAGAGAATGAACACAGTCCATTCTCATTACTGTACACAGACCACTACAGGCAGACACATCAGTCATGCACCGCAAAGTCAGCAAGATTTTTTTCTATGTGAATATGAATAAAAATAATTTTCCAGCTAATGAGAAGTTACCAACTTTTTGCACTGGATTGTGCATTATTTCTCACAGAAACAAAATGTAAATATTGTGTTTTCACTAACTGCACTGAATTGAAGTAAAAATTCTTGATTGTTGAAGACCTCCTCCACTGGATGCTGGTTATTTATTAAATAAAAATTCATCAAAGGAAAATAACTGTTTGTATTTGCCGTTGGCTAGGACTGTAAAACATATTAAATATCTGATTTCACTAAATGCAGGAACACTAATTGACATATGACTCTTAAAGTGTGGGGTAAGCTACACTTCAGTGTTCTGTAAAACACAAACTAATGGCAACTCGTTTTTTTTTGGGGGGGGGGC
>Ga0209628_10002638_pt1 | contig 12271 bp, 8 predicted proteins | sample TergutCu122P4_FD_187285 | JGI IMG/M metagenome (GOLD analysis project Ga0209628, IMG submission 187285) | Cubitermes ugandensis P4 segment gut microbial communities from Kakamega Forest, Kenya - Cu122 P4 (SPAdes) (version 2) | ecosystem: Host-associated > Arthropoda: Insects > Digestive system >...
AACAATTCTCGAACTATTATGCGCCCCTCTGTACTGAATATAGTTTATACATTATTCGCGATGAATTGGAATGCTGTGTAAAAACGATTCACACACTTCACCAGAATAAAAAAAAAGATTGTGGATCAGATACCGTTTCTTTAAAATTAATACTTTTAACATTGAATGTAAACAGTATCCATAAACAGTCGTGAATTCGTCAGCTGTCTGTAAAATCTGTGACAGCCTGACGTAATACTTGTAAATGGACTTCAACAGTCGTGTGGAACTGTGACGAACACTGCTAGAGATATGTCAAACAAAAACTTATTAAAATTCTACACATTAATAACAGCAATGTTTTATGTACTGTACATATACGGATGTCAAGAGCAATGAAACAACAAATCAGAAGAATGAATTTCGTAAAAATGCCTTTCCCCAGGCCAGGTGGAGTATACAGAGCATGAACTAAAGTTGTAGAAACGCAGAAATATGCTCATGAACACAGCAACCGTGTCCAGTGGCGCGATTTGGTTTTCTTGGCGCCCCCTAAATATATTATTAACTTAAATCGCGATTATTTACTGTATTTTTGTTTTATTTGGATCAGTAACTGAAAAGCCGCTGAGCACACAAAACCATTTTTATTAAAAATATTCATTTTGATGTCTTTATGGCCCGGGGTGGCCGCACCACTCCCACCCCGCAGCTACGCCTCTGACCATGCCAAAACGTCAAACAGGTGAAAATAGCAAATGAAACCACTTATTTTAGAGATGGGTTTCAGTTCAAAAACAAAACACAAAAAAAGATACTGGGTGTAGACCACTAAACCTGACACACAAATATTGCTACCTGAGCTCTTCTTAATTCATTAGTCACAAGAGCAACTAAATTCCAAAGAGATGTATTACAAACACTGGCAGTACATATCCACCAAAGTCCTTTATATTCCGCTTCAATCAGATTCAAGGTGTGCCTGGCAAATAATCGCCACAGGGTGAAAGTGACATGAATCAAAGCATTTGTGGTAGTTCTGTTTGAACGTTAATAGCGCATGTTTAATGCAGTCATTGGTGTGCTCATTATTACTGCTGTGTTATCTTGTAACAATCTGGACTCCATGTTGCATAATAAATCCTAACCACATAAGGCACAAGCAAATGTCAATATCCATTAAGAATGCTGCCAAACATCAGGCTTTCCTTACCAATCCCATGCACAAGCAAAACAATCATCACTTGTTCACCTAATTTCTGATACAACCAAGGTACTTCCTGTCAGATAAGTTGTTCCAACAACAAGTGGACCTCTGCTGTATCTAATGCTGCATAACATATTAATATTAAATGTTCCTTGTATTGCTACAAATTAAAATGCTGAGCTACTGATGCAAAGGGGAACATTCCTTCTTCAGAATTCAGCTGATACAAAGCTGGTCATTAAACTCAGTCCCCTTTTATGGAGCCCATTTTTAACTGCCATGGCGCAACAGCACTAGTGGGCCAAGGCCTCCTCATTATCACACTCAAACACACCACACACGGTAGGACTCCTCTGAACGAGTGTTCAGTCCAACGCAGAGACATCTACCGACAACACAAAACACTCACAAGAGACAGACATCCATGCCCCCGGTGGGATTTGAACCCACAGTTCCAGCAAGCTAGTAGGCACAAACATGTGCCTTGGACCACGCAGCCACTGGTATTGATGGAGCCCATTACTGGCCCTTATTCTTAATCATATGAATCCAGTCTGCAAATTCACACCTCACATATATAAGGGAATGTGGTTCAATTACATAGGCAGGCAGCAGAAGATGTGGCTAATTAGAACCATGGAAAGGGGAGAGGCGACAAGATCAAATTCCTCATCTCATTGCTTCAGCATAAACTTACACACTGTTCCTTCAACCCTGAAAATGGAAACATATTACTCCAAAATATCAGCGTCACCTATATTACTCCATGTCAAAAGCATGAGAATAACAATTATATGAGTTTCGGAGTTTGAGACATTTGGTTCTCATAGTAGTGAGTATAACCACAACCATCACCTGGGATGTGATACATTGTAGGCTGGTGAATATGTAATGAAACTTCAGTGGACCTGCTACCTCCATTATCAGGATCCCATATATGGAAGAAGCAGAGTCCTTTGAAGTGCTGGTATATATCTACCACAGTACTGGCACTGCCCAGATGGTAAATATCTAGTGCAGCACATGACATCACCTAACAGGCAGTTTAACTCCACGCATCAGAATCCTTCTTGAAAGACAAACACCAATTCAGTGACTCTAGATAGAAATCTTCAACCTCTGATACAACCTGAAGTTTCTTTATTTTATGTTTTCACGAAACTACTAATGCTGTCTGTCCTGAGCCAAATTAACCAAACTCATAGCCTTCCATCCTTTTCATTACGCACAAGTGCAACTTATCTGAAACAGGATGTTTTGCAAGAACGTGGAAGCTGGAGAACTACTCCTTGTCACCTACTCATGACTACTTACTCAATACATCTGCAGCTAGATTCTATGCCTGGAAGCCATTTTTTCCATTTCCAACCTGAGGATGTAACATAATGTGCCAAGGAAGCCATTTAACATAACCTTTTCCTAGATACTAAAGACATTTAAAATACTCCTCCTACTGCAAATGGGACAAACCAGATAAAAGAAATACAAATACAAACAGCACACCTATGCTTAGTAACCCTCATTAATTAGAAATGCTTCACTTCCATGAAACATATGAAACCTGCACATAAAATGAGTTTAAAGAAAACCCACAATCAAGTTGGTTATTCATGTTTCCAAAACAATAAAATTATTAAACAGAAATCTCACAGTTAAATGTAAGAGCAGAACATTTATGACTGTAGTTTCTATCCCATCTTTATTTAACATCTGAACTCCAGTATTCTACAGTGAAATCCTGAGCAGTAAAGGAAAACACAGTATAAGCACCCAGAAGGAGGCTAATGGGCAATTACATGGTTTGTGATACAAAGCTCATTCTCTAAAACTATTTTTTTTGTGTGTTTGAACATACCTTTGTTCTCCCATTGATAGTGTAGTCACCCATTTTTCCATTATCACCCATGTTATTGGCACGAACTATGATGTTATCAACTTGACTGATCAGAAAACCAATGTTCCTACAAGAACTTTCTTTACCATCCAGCCATGTAATTTGATCACCACGAATTGTCTTCAAATCATTCTTTGCTTTGTTGCTCACTAGCTGTCCGTCTTTGAAAACACCCTTGCTGTACATGGTTCTGACTTCATCCAATACTGCCATTCCCATTTCAGGTCCCAAAAAGTTATCAACAACACACACACCGTAGGTATCCATGTCTCTGATCACATTCCAGCAAACTTCTTCTAATTCTTTATCTCTATCCTGTCTATGTAAAAAAGGCGGCCGAGCATCAACTTCCAGTAATCTGATTTCTGGGAACGCTCCAAATCCATTTGCATTTAACGGAGCGGCAACAATTCCCCTTTCTTGCGACGGCATATCACTTAACGCTGAAATACTGTTGATATCCAATGAGTCATTAGACGAGCTAGTAATGAAATCAAGCGTTGGGCTTAAAATTTCTGTTACCGCATTAAGAATCTCGCTCTCTGAACTACCTTCGCACGTAATTGGACTAGTGTTCCCAGCAACAGCGCCTTCGCATGTGCCAACTTCTGCACAAGTGTCAACACTGTCACTTACATTGAATTCATGTTCGCCATTCCTTGTAGGTTTTGCGACAATTCCTTCATTAGTTTGTGACTCAACGACCGAGACATCTGTATCTATAGACCGTTTATTTTGAACTTCACGCTTCTTGTCAACCCTGTTTTTTATACAAAATGTTTTGTGTTTCTTAAAGTGTAGCGCTTGATGTGCTTTCGAACAATAGTAAACACACTTACAACGAGAACAAACGAGTACTCCCTCTGTCAGTCCACACACTTGACAAGCCACGCGACAATCAGCTGTATTCATCCTTGGGAGTACGGACTATCTTTTACGCCGACATGTTACTACGGCACCTCTTTTTGCAATGCACTACTGTAATCAAATTATTAAACACAGCACGCAGGCCTAATTTTTAGTTTAGTACATGTCACTATATTACATAACTTCAGCAAATGTTACGATTTATGCATCGAATAAAGAGGAGATATTGTAGGGAATAGCAAATACAATTAATAACTCTCTTAAGAAATGATTGCTGATTTGACTTTTACTACAACTCGCGTTATGAACATTTACCTCAATTTCCCTTCACAAAATCCCAACACACCGACATAAAAAAAATGGCTGAAGCAGAGATGATATTGTGATTACGTGGGGCAGATTACGCTAGAGCAGGGTTTCTCAACCTCCTGGCATCAATTATACCAGGCCGTGAGAGGCCTGAGGAAACTACAATATGCAACAAGATTTCATTAGTCCAGTTGATAACTAATTTAAATGTGATTATATATTTGTCAACATGCCACACTGTATACATGTGTACTAATACTTTTTATGATTATTCCTTAATTAATCATTAATACTTATGTTAGTTTAATGTATGAACTTACAAAAATTGGAAAGGTATTTACGAGTAAATTTGTTGGGACCGGGCCCTTGCCTTATGAAAAAAGAATTTACCGGGCCGCGGTCTCACAAAGGTTAAGAAACACTGCGCTAGAGGATCACAGCACGGATGAGTGTGATATTTGTTACCCGTTTGTTCTTTCTGTGATGTTGTGGGGCCTGTGGGACGTGGATTATGTTATTCAGTGTTTCCTGTTGCGTGACGGGTGTAAATTGTAGTAAATGTCAGTAATAGAAGTATACAATATATAAAAACATTAGTTTTATTTATAGTAATTTCTACGTACTTTGTTCATGGCATCTTCAGGAAGCAATGGTAGGGCAATTAGAATCTAAGTCGTACATGATTTTTCGTATTCATTTGAAATTAGTGATTTACATTTGTGCTATTTTTAATTCTGATACGTGTTAATATGTGTAGAGGATACAAGACAGAAAAGCGAATCTTCAGTTGATACGGACAATGTCACTTCATCCAAAGCCCAACGTCACCGGGGTAGTGAAGATGAAGGAACAATGGACATGATCCGAAGATATTTTGCTGAGAAATTAGGATTTTTTGATGATGATAAGAAAGAAGTACCGGAAGAAAAGTCTAAGGTATAGTAATTTTTTTTTGATAGATTAAAGAACTGTACCTTACGTTAGGGTTACAGGATTTGGACTGTTTATGTTCGCTGGGTAGCAAGTTAGTATAGTGACGAGGCTACGGAATGAACGACTGAGAACTCGTGTGATTCCTGACGGGAGCAAGAGACTTTTCACTTCACGCGGTATCCAGAATGGCCATTGCGCATTGCGAGCCTCCTCGTGTTCTACGGCTACTGGGGGTAAAATGACCGGGGCGAGAAACTGATCACTCACCCCCATCTAAGCTGAGGTTAAGAATGCGAGGAGCATTGCATTCATTCTCGCATGTGTCTAAATTGCATGGTGTGTAATCAAGCAGGGGACTCCTTTAACTTTGCTTTTATGAACTGTATGACATACTGGCCAGAGATCTTAAAAGCTGTGGTTAATGTGTATTCATTGGTTTGATCACAACCCCTGCCAAATTCTATGATTTTATTATGCCCTTGAGAATTTTTATACCCACATTTCCAACTACATGGTTACTTGCATACCATCCTGGTTTTAAGACTAAGAGGGCTTAAAAAGTAGGCAGTTGATTTGGAATGAGTTACAGCACAGGAGGACCACATAATTCATTAAGGACTCACGTGAGGGCTGCGCTTGCATATACATGTATTGAAAGGAGTTGGGGGAGGGGGGGGGAGGGAATGGAATTCGGTAGAACACCGTTATTATTTACAAACAAGTTACGCTAAAAGCATGGTTGAATAGCAAGTAGTAGGACTATTAAGCTCGATAAAACACAAAGACAAATTAGTTTATTGTGTGCTGTCTTAAAAGTGATGAGTTATAGTTTGTAAACATTTCTCTGCTAATAAATAGTCATATTAGGTTTGTTAAATTTTACGCTGAAAATGTTCAGGTAATGTAAAGTAATGGGACAGTATTTCTTCCAGGTGCTGACTGAAGCATCTGTTGATGGTGTAATAAAGTATATTCAAGAAGGTAAATGCAGAAATATAATCACGATGGCGGGAGCTGGTATATCTACATGTAAGTGAGGTTATGTTTTGTGTGAGTGTGTGTGTGTAAAATACATGTAAAGCTGCTGTATGTTGATGTTTATTCACTGTAATTTGTGCAGTGTAGTACCAGTGTTGACAGTTTTAACTGGTGCTTATTACAAAGAGAAAACAGTTATGCCATCATAAATTTTGTAAGAAATTATTGGAAGTTGTATATTACATTTCTGTTATGAACTGAATATGAAACTGGAAGACTGGTCTCATGTGGTACCTTCTGTGGATTGACTGAATATGAATAAAGAAATTAAAATGTCACCTGAAAAACAGGCCTTTGCAAATTACAACACACTGGACCTTTTTGAAGTTTCGGTGTTAATTTTTAATGTTTAGGCTTTTTTGAATTAATTCATACACACAGTCTGACAGCGGGGAAACCCAAGAACACAACTATGGAGTAAAGGCCAGGGACAAACTTAAAGAGGAAGGAGATTAGACCAGAACAAAGAACAAATAGGTAAAAATCAGTATAACATGACAATAAATATAAAAATACAAAACAAAACAACAGGAGGGGGTAAAGGCTGTAGCCCGGCATTACACCATGTAAAATTACCATGCTGCAGAGCTGGGAGACAAAAGGAACATAATAATGTGGACTGAAGGACAGGGAAAAACTACAAGAATAAGGAGATTAGAAGACTAGTACAATGAACAAATAAATAACACTGAAATTGAAAGGAGGGGGAATGTAGTATCATGGTACTAACCAAGCTGAATAGGGATGGGAGGAGAGGTGCATGAGTAGTACAGGAAGGGCAGACAAGGAACCTATATTAAATAGCAGGAAACAAAGAAAAGGGAAGAAGAAGTAGAAGAAATTGGTAAATAATACAGGGGTGTTGATAAGTCCTTAGCCCGACCTACTTCCTGATGCATTTTGTTTGATGGTTAGAATATTTCGTTTGATGCTAGTCTTGTTATATATATAAATAGTACTAATATTCCTCCAGTTATGATTATAAATAGGATATATGAAAATCAAAATCTTCTGTTGCTGTAGCTTGTTTCCTTCCTGGTCGGGCTAAGGACTTATCAGCACCCCTGTACAAGAAAAGGGAAGGGGAGAAATACATCAAAAGTAGAAACAGAAGTGAGATGAGGGGAAGGCAAAAAAAGAAGGACTCAAGGATTAAGGGTGAGGAAAGCTGTTGGGCCCAAGAGGGAAGAATAACCAGCAGGGGTCCTACCATAGAACAGCATTGGGGACTGAAACTGCTGTTAGAGTGTGGGGAAGGAGGATAGAGGTTGGGGCCCCTAAGAGAGCTGTAAGCTAGTCACTGCTACTGGTGGAGGGGAGTGTACTGTCTCTAAGGAGGTGAAAGAGAGATTTCCATGACCTGCTGAAAGTCAGGCCATCCTCCCTGTTCATGTTGTTAGGGTGAAGCTCCAACTCAACTGCCTCCCTAATAAGTCAGTTCATATAGCCAGGTACAGTAGAGAGGATCCGGGTGTCTTGGAATTTTATGAGTTGGTGAACTGTGAAACCTAAACAGTATGTTTTTGCACTGGGAATATTAACTGTTTGGTGAACATAGTGGAACAGCTTTACAGTACCATTTAGTTTGAGAATCTGGGATATTACTCACCCTACTATAAAGAGTCTAAGCCCCATAACCTGTAGCTTAATGTGGCATTTATTTACATTTATTAGTCCAGCCTTTGTATTGACCCAGGTCTGTACATTGTAAACAACAATTTAATTACTAAAGTTTGAAGTGCAATACTGGGACTTAGTTAAGTGCAAAAAGTTAAGACATTTTCAAAGACTTGGTTAATGATTCATCATGTCCATATGACGTAATGTGTTCTGCACTAATGTGAATTAATGCCAGTTTTTCTGCATCGATTTCCTGTAATTCTAGGAGGGTGAAATAAACACTTCATTATAACAAAACCTATAGCTTTTTTTACACTGTATTTTCTTTCATTGTGTAGCTGCTGGTATTCCAGATTTCCGTTCCCCAGGATCTGGTCTCTACCACAATTTAGAAAAGTACAAGTTACCTGACCCGCAGGCCATTTTTGAAATAGGCTTTTTCCGCCATAATCCACAACCATTCTTCACTCTTGCCAAAGAACTTTACCCTGGTTCTTTCAAGCCAACTGTGTGCCATTATTTTGCACGGCTTTTGAATGAGAAGGGGCTGCTGCGTCGCCATTATACTCAGGTTTTAAACTTTTATATTGTGAAATAATATGACAATTGAGTTATACAAATACTGTGTTATTCCTTCAAACTAATTTCTCTTTATTTAAAAACAGAACATTGACACACTGGAACGAGTAGCTGGGCTACCTGTAGAGAAGATTGTGGAAGCTCATGGAACATTCCAAACATCCCATTGTCTTAAATGCAGACAAGAATATGCACTTGACTGGATGAAAGGTAGATAACAATGAGAGTTGCCAGTCATAAGTACATTTTATCACATGCCATATTTGCATATGGTATTCTACATTCTGAATAATTTCTTAGTTATTTTACTAGTTCTGATGGTCATTATTCACATTTCTGTTGCACCCCTTAAATGCACGTCCAGTGAGGTGTTGGTCAAGTGTAATTACTAATAGGAGAATGGTATATGACAGGGAACTCAGCATACCTGATTAAACATTAGATGTACTAGTTTTATTAGCTTATATTTTTGTGGAGTCATTGGTAAATGGAAATGGTGTTGGCATCACTCATGTCCTCAGAGTGATTGGAATCAGGTATTATAAGCTTACAGAGTATGATGAGGAAGCCAATGATCAAGTTCACCAATTTTATAGTGACACTACCTAGACTGAGACTTTGCAGAATATTGCAGGATTGGTAAATGCTGCTGGTAGATTAAGGTACTGATTATTAAATGTGTTTAAAAGTGCATATGAAGGCTGCGTACTACCAAAAATAATCCAGTGTTAGCATATGCAGTCTTCTTTACAATCGGACTTGAACAATAAATGTATGTGAACACGAATATGATATGAATGTAGCAGAATATTTGGTCTGTTGGGCTTCTGACACTTCGAGAAATCCACCTTGTTTTATTCATACATATATTTTAAAGAAGTTATTTGCACACATTGAATATTATTTATTGGAGGGACCAACTTCATTTTGAGGATCAAGGAACAGGAAACATGCCTAACCCTTCATGAACATGATGATGGTGAATATTATTTATGGTCTTAACTGCAGATGACACTACATTGAGTGCCACTGCTGCTTGTTCAGGTTGGTGAAAGCTGTCTTGCACAGGCGAGATATTTTAGTAATAATTCCCCCCCCCCCCCAAGAGACAGTTTATTGGTGGATTCAGTCTTGCACATGAGCTCACAGCTTCATATTTACAGAACAAGTGACCTGCACTGAGTTTGCAGTACCTTGTAATTTTGGTGTTTGTCACAGTTATTGTCACACATATGAGACATCCGGAGACCAGAATACTGTTCCTTTTGCAAATAATGTGTTTTAAAAATAGTTTTATGGTTGGTTTTCTTTCAGAGCAAATATTCTCCGATTTAGTTCCCACCTGTGAGAAGTGTAACGGTGTTGTAAAGCCAGACATAGTTTTCTTTGGAGAAAATTTACCATCACGTTTCTTTTCTTGTGTTGAAAAAGATTTTCCCAAGTGTGATTTGCTGATCATCTTAGGTTCATCCCTTGCTGTACAGCCATTTGCATCTTTAATAGACAGGTACACCTTCTTTTGTCTTTTTAAATTGCATAGACCAGGGTGTGCTATAATAAAAACTGTGATTAACAGATAAACTTTATTAGCAGATGACTGTGATGTTAAATTTTATGAGATGTGGTATAAATGAAGTAATGACTTTTATTGTTAAACAGTTGCTTTGAGATACAGGTGTTTTGTAGTCACTGTTTCTCTTAGAGGAGATAGAGGGGAATATGTTTACAGAGAAAATACACATATGGTGAGAGTGGGTGATGTCATGGACGGGTGTAGTTTGGCATAGATGGATGTACAAGACACTCAAGAAACGTTAGGCTTATAGTAGAGTTGAGTTTGAGCATAATAATATAAAATGTAACAAGACAGACTGTTTACATATAATGTAACATGAGGCACGTTCATGCAACTATTGTTGCCATGGAAGAGCAGTGAGCACTACATAATCTCAGTGTGTGTTTGTACCCTTAAGGCATCCAGCATGCAAAGTTATTTCTTCTCTCTGCAGCTTGTATTGTCATGTGTGGTTTCTCCTCTCTGCAGCACTTCTCCACATTATCTCATAAACAGCACAATTATCAGATACAAAGTATTTAACATAAAATGTGTCTTGATTTTCTCTACAAATTGTTTTTGCAACATTTCTCATTCTGATAAGAACTAAGCAAGATATTATCATAAATGTACCAGGTCTTCATGTAAAGTACCTGTTGTTATTGTCAGATTTCAGTGAAACTTAAATTTTCTTTATACATTTTTGGAAAATACTCGAGTTTGCATGAAAATCCATTCAGTAGTTCCAAGTTCTTCTGTGTGGACAGATAGACAGACAGACTGACATACACGATGAAGCTAACAGTTACGTTTTGCAATTTTGTGTACACGCTTAGGAATGGCCAGATTACTGTGAAAAAGCTATTATTAGGAAATTATTAATTGTAATAAGGATTTTTCTTAAACATAGCTGGTAATATGACAGAGGCAGGGAGATGAAATAGTGGTTTATTATGAATGAGTATTGGTGAGAATGGAACAGAATAATACATTGAATGTGTTAAGTATATCAGTTGTAACAAAGACCTGTTAAGGGCAAAAAACTAGGGATTAAGTGAGGTCTCACTTGTATTGCACAATTCATTAGTGAAATTGAAAGATTTTGGCCCTTCTGTATGTATTTGTGATCCATTTACACATGCACTGAGATGTTTCTGTACATTTCACCAGAAGTCCAATGAAAGTTTGGTTCATTTACTTAATATATTTCTGATCATTTTTATGTTATGGACATCGTTATTGAGTTCATGGCATGAAATCATCCAGTAAACTGCATACATTTTGACATGTGAAATGTGCCTCCTTACCAGCAATTGCTCTTTTGCTGCTATGTGGATTGATAGTTGTGCAAACATTGCACCTGCCTATAATGGAATCCCAACAGACTTGAATCATTTAGAAATTCCAACATGTTGTCATTTAACATACCTTGTTTATAGTGCCCTGCCATGGCTCAGGTGGTTAGCTACCAGCCTTTCACCATGGAGGCATGAGTTCATTCCCACTGAAGTTCATGTTAGATTTGTGGTATACACGTGGCACTGGGACAGGTTTTTATCTTTGAATATGTAAGTTTTCCCCTGTCATTATTATTCTACCAGTGTCACATATTCATATTTCATTTATCTGCCATCAGAGTTATATGATCTTATCAATTAACAGCATTGTTAAATAAAACACACTATAAAAATATTGCACTGTATGTTCCAGTCCTTTTATGGTCCAAATTCCAAGTCAGAAACTTACACCACACATGCACGTGTACACACCCACATGCGTGTGTGCATGTTTAGACATGCACACTATCCTGTTGCTTCTCTCCCTTTCTCCCCCCTCCCCAAAACTGCCTCTTAGTTTTCTCTTGTGTGGCAGGAATTTTCCTACCCAAGTAAATTCCAAGAAGAACAGTACTTGGCAAAGTCATATAAACATAAAAACAACACATCTTCAAACCAAATGCTTCATTTAGGTAATAACTGTGTCCTTCATTTTGACACTGTACTGTCTTTGATACTGAGAGTATTATGAAATCCTTGCTCACTGTCCGAAGCACAAACACAAGCCAGAAGCACCTTCTAATGCAGATAGTTCATTTCAGACAGGTGTTATTGTATTCATATTTTTTAGAAATTTATTAGACACCCTTAATTTTCTGTCAGCAGGATAGGTTTTTATATATTCCAAAATACCTGCTCAATTGTGGCACTGTACCTTTAACCATTGTACTCAGCTTTACCATTGTGCACTGAAAGCTGTGGACATCGTACATTAAAAAAAAAGTCTTAACATT
>Ga0209628_10002641_pt1 | contig 12270 bp, 4 predicted proteins | sample TergutCu122P4_FD_187285 | JGI IMG/M metagenome (GOLD analysis project Ga0209628, IMG submission 187285) | Cubitermes ugandensis P4 segment gut microbial communities from Kakamega Forest, Kenya - Cu122 P4 (SPAdes) (version 2) | ecosystem: Host-associated > Arthropoda: Insects > Digestive system >...
CCCATACAAAGAGTGGTTGTAAGCTTCCATCCTTAGATAATGAGTCTCCTCTGCCGACAGTGGGTTGATCGAAAAGAAAGTATACAGCGAGACTGCCACAGTTATGATTATTGCCAAGCACATATTCAGAATGTACTTTTCATGTGGCTTCTGTCCCAGTGTGTTGACCTGAGGAACACAGTGCAATGTATGAGCCTGGCATTCAAAATGGAATGTTTATGATTCAGCTTTGTTCAACTTTGTGATGTTATTGCTTTACTGTTATAACCGAAAAATACAGTGAAACCTGTATCCATTCCTCCCTGTGCATTTTTTTTACCCAAGTAGCGTTCATTTGTTGTGGTCCCTATAAATCTGATACTGTTAAAACTTATCTGCAGCTGTGGTTTCCTGCTTTTATCATTTTTTACCACAGTCCCTTAAGAAATGATGGATACAGGTTTCACTGTATCCAGCCACATAAAAGATATTTATAAAGTATGCTGGTCTCACATCAGGCATATGAATACTGATACCAAAATATCACAAAGTGGTTATTTTGATAATAGTGCTGGGATATCTAGTTATAAACAGGTAGACATCAAACATTCAATGCACAGCACTGGTTATGGTGCTATAGCCACTTTCATCATACTTAGCAGAACAACGTAATTATTAAAATATTACTTTCAGAGTGTTTAATTAAAATGTTTGAATAATCCACATGTAACAGAGAAGTTTGTTTAAAATACCTCAGAAATCTACATGTAAAACAAACAAGTTCAAAGGGGAACTTATGGCAGAAGCCAGGGGCATAGTTCTGAGTCATGCCTGAGTTCAAAGCCCCAGAGCACAGCCTTCCGCTACAGACAGTCCAAATTTAGCTGAAAATATTATTAATCTTGTTAGTATATGATACTAATCTCAAAAATAAATATAAAACACTGGAGAAACAAGTACATGAATAGAAAGAACACACAATACAAAAATAAGGACAGTCTCACAAGGATATGACTTCAAGTTTATTCAAAACCTGTCACTGTTCAAAATTCATGCCATATAATTTCACAGTTCTGACACTTGCCATTTTAAGATTTATAAGTACAGACACTAGCTAGCAAGAAGCCAGCATAATTTTGGTGTCTTAGGTGTTTATGTTGGCAACCGTGATGCACTATAAGGTACAATGTGTGGATGTCACACCCTCTTTCATCCGCAACCCTTGACCCAGAAATGTTGCTATATTAGTGGAAGAAGTATTCTTCTTCTCTGTGCATATTCTGAGAGTGGTATTTTACTTGACTACAATGAAGTTTAAGCGTGTCAACCCAGTGTACACATACACACTTTCTAAAAGTGTGTGATTTTAAGAAAAGTTCTGAGAAAAATAATATTCAATGTAATTTTAAAACAAAAATCCAATTCCGAGAAATTTCAGACTGGTAGGCAGCATGAAGTGTCTATCTACATGTTACATTCTTTAAGTTTTTAATTTAATTTAACTTAATTTAATTTAATATAATAAGATATCAAACAGAAAGATTACAAATATATTGTAACTGGCTGTTAAGCTTGTTTTACTAGCTTTGTACATGTCAGAAAGTGGCTAAATTGAAAGCAGGGACATGAAAGAAGGGGGCAGTCACTCTTTCAATGTTTTTTCTTTACCCTGCCGCTTAGAGATCTCAAGAATTTGAACAACATGTTGAATAATGTCAAATAAGGATGGATTCCAAATCCATAAAGATATCTTTGCTGTTATCTTTTCCATTATATTTAAAGTAATTATTTACAACAAATGTTACATACACACAAATTTATAAACAAGACAGCATTAAGTTTACCAGAAAAAATCATGGAAGAATATTGGTTTTATGTCAATTACTAGAACATAAAACGAAATGTGGTACTCTATCAACTGGTTATACACACATAAAGCATTAGAACCACACCACATGGCAGCTCAATATTAGTGAAGCTCTAATTAACAAGAAGTTACACTCTTCAGTTTAACCTTCAATTATGGTATTAGGTTCTGTAATAAAAAGAAAATGCCATAACACATGGAAAGAATTTTGTAAATCATGCTTCCTGTTTTAAACATGTGAACTGACAGGTCACAAGGAAATAAATATGGCAGTGAATGCAACAGCCTGTAAATGATATCACCTGTTCCAAAGCAGGGGCCCACAGACTTTCCAAAAAGTTAGCAGCCATCTCAGGAGTCTGGGTGCAAGAAAGGTGACTTGAAGGAAGTTCTATATTTAAGGCCCATTAATATGATGCACTATTGCACAAAATGTAGTCACTTGGGCAACCGGCACCCAGAATCTCTATACCACTGCTCTATACACAACCTCCGTGTTCTTCAAAATCCTGTCACTTCCTCCTGTACGTTGCTTGTATAAAAATGTTCCTGTACATTTACCTGACCCACACTTTCCAACTGTAAATATTTACCAGACAACTTTCGATATTAATAAGTAATCAAAAAAATTTGGGGACGCTGAACACAGACCACAGCAGAGAGTAAAAAGTTCCGTGTGTAAGAAGGTTGGAGGAATGTAATGGTTAATATTATATAATGATATAAAGTGGACATTAAAATTTCAAGCTCACAAGAGGACATCACATTTAACATGAAAACCTTCCTTCCAAATGGGGTCAAACTGCAACTCCTGTAATCATTTGTTTACAAAACAGGTACTGTATTCGTAAGTACATTAATTTTCTTTACAATTTTTCAGGCAGGTGTAAAGTGACACACCATTAACATATTTTACAACAAACATTTCTTTGTAGAATAGGTGAATTTAGTTCTGCAGGTTGATGGAGAATTAATGGGCAACAAACTTATTTGGCACAGTTTCTTACTGTCATCCTTAACTGCAAAACAAAATTCAAAATTCCGCTTAGCAGCAAATATAACTTTTGCCAGAGTCTAGAAAACAGATATTACAGTGCAAAACAATAAATCAGTACAGTGAAATAAAAATGACAACACACCTTTTTGATAATATCAACCAGGGTTGGTATACTGTATTTTATTTTAGTTTACTTCTTTTTATAATTTTTTGATGGCAGTAATCAATGCAAATTCCTAATTGAAATGAATTTATGTGCAGTCTATGAATCCAAAACAAGTTAGTACTTTGGATATAGATTTCTTTTTGCACTTTAAAGGGTGTACATTATAAAATATGTTGTAATTCATGAAAACAAACTATTAAAAATCAGTTGTTTAGTTTTTTATGTTTCTACATCAGTATCAATTTATGTCATATGAGAAGGCAACTGTAAAAATATTCTCTCTATTCTGATCATTTCATAATTAAACCTCTAGAATATTACACACTGAGAATCAATAGGTAACAGCAAGTCTACCTTGGACTGAATTTTACCTCATTAAGCTCTTAAAACAGTCCTGTGAAACATTTTTTCATAGCTTGTTACCTCAGCTTTATGCTTATTTTACAAAAACAGCCGGAAAAAATCATCTTTAATATGGGTGTAATGTCAACATGATCAGGGTTTTCATATCTGCACAGCTACCATACTGATTTATGCAATAAGAACACAATAACTTGAGCATCTTCTACATTTAAACAGCTTTTTTAAAGACCTTTAGATGATCACCCTGCCAATGAAATAATCTTTACCTCAATGCTTTCCAGTAAATTCAGGAAAACATCTAACCTTTATCATAACAGAATAAGGGACTGAAATTCTCCACTACTGGGGGCACTGGCAGTCAGGCTTTAACTCTGGAGGGAGGGTATGTACAGAAAAAAATCTGACACTACACCTGCTGGATTGTGCGCATGCACCACTAAAATAGTGCACTACACATCTGATCAAGATTAAAACAACCTGTAACAGTTTGTCACCCAACACAACAAATTCACAATTCATATTACCTCAGCACTTGCCTCCATAAGCCTCTCAACTAAAATGAACGATATCACACCTCATAAACAAACACGTGCTTTGGTAGGAAATGGGGTAAATGGCATATGCAAATAACATAATATATTTACATATATCTGATGTTTATTCATCAAACTTCTTGTGTCTGCCATGCAAAAAGCACATATAAATCATCCTTTCTCACTTCCTCTATAACCAAGATAACTGCATGCAGCAAGTGCAATCAGCAGGGACATGTCTAAAACAGCAAAACCAAAATAAAGATCATGTTCAGCAAATGTGGAAAACTTGCTTGAAAAAGTACTTAAATTTTGTGGTGGGATAAAATTTTCACCCAACCAGCTGCAGTTTTCCAACTTGTCAAACATATCCTAAATTTCAGTCTCTTCCACCCTGCATGAAAATAAAGACCGAGAATGGAAGAAATTAAGCAGGTAGTGGGACATCACATTTAATGGTACTGCGTGTCTCACCTTCTTTAACCTTAATTGGTCTTCAGCTTCTCTTGCGAGTCTCTGTTCCCTCTCAGGGTCTCTTTCCTTGAATGACATTCACAAATGTGTTTCATGCATTACTTTATATGTGCCCATTATCCACTAATCCCCTTCTAATCAACATGCTATTACTACATCAACATTTAATACTGCATCATCATCATCATCATCATCATTATCATCATCTGATATTTAATAGTTTCCCTCAAACACATTTGCAGGAATATTTCAATTACACTGGTTATTTAGATTTAAGGTCTTTGATTTCTAAAATTCATAACTGAAACACTTAACTTGGTTTGAAAATTTTCATTACTAACCATGTTCATGATTTTAAATGATAAAGAACTGCTGATAATTAATAAAACAAGCAGGTAAAAATAATAATAAAATTAATTACAGCACTTCCAATAAAAAACTTTCATCTGCTTTCTAAAAGGGAAAATGTAGGCATAAATTCAATGTGATAATATCTGTATCTAGATCTAAATGTGAGAACGTGACTGCAAATCATTCCCAATAATAGTCAGCAAGTGAAGTGGTACTGCATAGCTACCATACCTGAGAAGCAGGTGCATCTGCACTTCCAACGAAGATTAAGTGTATTTACATAACTTTCCACATTAAACTTTTGCAATTGTTTCCTGAATGGTAATTAACAAGACAACCCTACAGAAAAGTAAAAGTGCTGGCCTGACGAGAGGTTACAGTAATACTTACTTGTCATTGTATTCTCCTCTCTTTCCCATACTCTTTAATATAAATTCAATTATTTACAATTATCTTCTCTTGTCCGAAAAGTTCTCAACAATGTTAAAATCTCTGACACTGGCTTCCCAGGGAATATTCAAAAAGGAATTTATTACATACTTCTTATTCATATGCCTCTTCTGACATGAAAAATGAATAAGGTGTTTAAAACAATACAGAGCGAAAGCAGTACGATGTGCACACCATGAGAATCGACAGTCATGTTACATACAAAAATTTATGCTTTGAAACTTCAACAGTGTTTGCACAGTATGTTGAAGACAGGGGTAAAATTAACAAATAGAATCCACATCGTTCTTTCAAATCACAGAACTCAACTCAACCAGAAGGTAACCATTTCCAGGAAACTCAACAACTTGCAAGTCTCAATAAAACAACAAAAAGCCACAGGAAAAAAATTTATGTCATTAGATTATTGACTCAATTTGTTCCTTCCATTCTTTAATAATTAAGGGTACAAAAAGGATGCTTTCCCTGTAAACATTACAAATACAATTTGAACTACACACATAGGAATCTATTGTTTTCTGATTCTATGGCACAATTAGTGCATTAGCATCTTGAGCTTCATGGACAGAATCAAGGCGTTAATATCATCACTGTCAGTGCCTGCACATTCCCCCAAAGCTGGTGCACCTGCAAGTTCTCAAGCTTTTGCAGCAATGCATTCGAGTTTTACAGTCTTGTGGAATGTTGTACTGAGTTGTTGGGTACAAGAATGTCAACATTTCAGAACAACACAAGCAACCAAAAACCCGGTGATTCAGCACAACTTCCCAGGTGTTAATGTATCATTCTCTTCGTTTCCATAATTATATCATCACATCCAACCATAAAAATTTCTTTTCACAAAAATAAGTTGTGCCACTTATTTATGGGAATGATATGACAACAATGTTACTGGAAGTCATAGACAAATGTTTCATACTGGTTTTTGAAAGTCTTAAATTAACCGGTATTCACACTATATACCTGAAAATGGTACATTTTAAACACAGATCCCCTCATCACATATTACTGGTAAGAGGGTGAGAATTTTATTAACACTAAAGCTACCTATAAAAATCAATACCACACCATGGTAGAAGTCTTTCACTCACCTGATCCAAGCGATCCTGAGCATCCCTTGCCAACCGCTGTTCCTTCTCTGGCTCAGTTTCTATACCACAAACCCACCGGAACAGTCGCAATATCACACTTGGTCTCTCACACATTTTTTCAGGAAGCTTATTAACATCCCCATCTGAAATATAATCAGTTATTCATATAAGTAAATAGTATACAAGTTTCCATGCATGAATATCCACTCTGTCTAACATAAGGTTCCTTTCTTTGTAAACATCATGATAAACACACAGTGTCTAAAACTTTTAAAAATAAAACTCATATAGTTTGGGGGAGAAAAACTGGAATGAGGATTCCATCACCTTCACATTCTCTGACCACAATATTTATGCATTGTTTTAACAGCCATTCTGAGTAAATTTCATGTTTTTGGGTGTTCTCTTTTAGGTCTGCAGTAGGAAATATACAACAGAGATAAAATTTGCATTTCTTAGCTTACTTTCCTTCTTTTTAAAATAAATCAGCAAATAAACATATTACACAAATTATTTAATGAATTAATAATAAACAAGTAAATGAGTCAATAAGTAAATAAACAAATAAAAAATAAAAAGGAGAAAAATAAAAAAAAATACAAATAAAATGAAAAACAATGAATGAACAAATAAATGAATTAATGGCTACATAAATAAAATACATCAATCTGCTGTGAGATAGTTTCAGTTTCTGAACCAGCTGAGAGATTTTATAAAGCTCTTTATAAACATGATGCCTCTAGAATATACACCCATCACCATGCTTCATCATTTTGTACAACAACAACAACAAAAACAACATGGTTGCCATATGAACTAATTCCACTTACTTTACAGTACAGAAATGATGTATAGCAGCAGATCTTGGCAAAGCATGCAACTCCTGACAACGTAATGAATTTGTAGAATATAAAATAACAACATGGCAGACTTCCAAAGGTCTTCTTTGGCTTTCAGTTTAGCACCAATTAGTAATGATCCACGCAAGCTAGGAATATGAAATTTAGTATGGAGGTATGTCATAAACATACCTACTCATTTAATGTGACCGAGGGTTTTAAGGCACTAGAGTGTGAAATTCCATTAGTGCCTGAATAAAATTCAAGGTAGGATGTTAATTGCATTACTAGGTGAATTTCTACATGACTGCATTAACATATCTCTTTTCAGGGACCAGAGCTACACAAGTTACCAATTTCATTCTTGGCAGCCTTTTGCTGTGCAGCTATTATGAGGTCCAATTCTTCAGCAACCATTGGTTGATCATCATCCTTCCGTTTCCGCTGGTCAAAACGTGTGAAGTATGTTGTTCGGATCAACTGGAAAACAACAGTATTGCGGTGCTGTGACAACAGTGAAATGAGAAATTGTAAAACTTTAACAGAAGCAAGCCTTCATCATACTTGTTTTAAGTCTGCATGTAAAAAAGGACGTGTAACTAGCGTATTTGTAATGGCACGCCAATAAAAATAAGTACCATCTGCAGGATTCAGTGCTGGGAATTGTCTGATGATTGTCTATGTACAAACACATACTGTTATGTTCTTGCATCTGTGGCCACATTTTATGAGTCTGTTGCCTTTTGCATTCATGACAACAGGCAGGTAAATAAGTGAGTCGTTCAGTAAAATGAATGTCATACTGGTTAATTGAACATCTTCCTTGTCAGCACTGAAGCTGGACTGATGTTGAATATTTATTGTTCATAATTCATTGCCAATGTGAATTATTTTGATTGCATGCAGATCTTTGAATGTGTAAAAAAAGTCTAGTTGAATGTTCTTATGCCCAAAGAAGACCAAGGCAGTGGTAGAAGTCAACCTGGCAGGCAAGAGTAAATACACCCATGGCATTCATTTTGTTTTTCTGCCATGGACTCATCCATTGACCACTTTAGGTGTTCCACATATTGGTTTATGGCTAATTCTATATCCCAAAGGTTGTTTGACCTAGCAGGATCGATGGAATTGTACATGAACAATAAACAATAAAAAAGAAACACAGTATATATTGAATGCAGTGAAACCCTTGTTATATCTATGGCAAATATAAGACACAATAAATATGCAAATTTACTACAGGCAAAATAATTGGTATTTCTTATGCGCACCAGCATCTGTTCTTGGTTAGGTACTGAAGCTATGAAAAACACTGCATTAATTGTTTACTGACATATTTACAACCCAATATGTGATTTAAATTATCATATTTCAATACATATGAACTATTTTCACATAAGCATGGTGTGTGACTCAGGTCCTTCATAACACAGCCTCAGAGGGGTCTACTGTACCAGTCACAGATGACAGGTAAGTATGGAGCACTGGTGGAATAATAACTATCAAGAGGAGAAAACTGAAGTGATCAGTGAGAAATATGCTTCAATGGAATTCTGTTCACCACAACTGCCAACAGGTCCCTCCTGGGGTTGAATTTAAGCCTCCAAGGTAAGTAGCTGGTGACTAACCACATGTGCTATTATGGTGCAGCTTAATCATTATGTACCTCCAGAGTGTCTGTGAAATGGTAAAAGACTGGCTTCATAAAAGAAATGTAGTTATTCAAACTTCTAGCTAAGCAACAGGTGCCAAACTCATACAATGTCACACAGTTTCTTTCTGGTTAACTGACAATACACTAAACCTGCTGTGATAAACTACTATGAGCCAGTCATATTGACTGAAATCAGATGTTTGCCAACTGGATCCTATCTACAAATAATGTCCTGAAATTTCAGAATGAAATCTAGATTTTACTGGGGCAACCAAACTATTCCATACATACCACATACATTTAATAAGTATTCAGAATTCTCAGTATGAATGTAAGTTCCAGCAGCCCTTCTGGCCAGTTTTTAACAAAACACAAAGACAATTTCATGTTCACATGATTACAGCACACAAAAATGAAAAGGTGAAGATGTGCAGCATGGTTTGAAATAATAATGAGTATGCCAATGATGGTTGACAATAAAAAAAGAAAATATTAGAGGTCATGCTTGATTTATGTGTTTCCATGAGCTTCAAATTTCAGAGATATCCTTTGCAAATCTATTGATGATGAACAACTACACACTGCAAGAGTTCCAATAAAGATATTAAATTATCGCTGCTGTGGACCCAAAGAAGGATATTTGAGGTGCAGGGGAGGGTAAGACATTGCAAGACACCAACTGAAGCACCAGCAACTATCACATAAGCATAATGGAGAAGTAACTAATAGTTTACCTGACATACAAAATCTGTATTCAAAAAAATTAAAAACATGTAATTAATATCAGTTATTAACATGTATGTTTTTACTTCTTAAGTACATGGATTCAACACAGTTTAGAAATATAATTACATTCATAATGTAAGATAACCTACATACATGTGGGAAAGCTACTGGCCACATAAGAGAATGTAAAGAAGAAACTACAGTGGATTTTAGACAGCATCAATAGGTCATTAATGTGTATCACTGCTTTCAAAAAGACTGAGATATCGGCAAATGTGTCAATTATCATTCATGGTGGACATAATAAATGTGTGTAACTGCAAAATATTGCATGTGTATGCACGCACGCACGCACACGCGCGCGCGCGCGCGCACACACACACACAATTATGCCTTAGTCATAACTGGCACTTAGTTCCAACATGCAATTAACTTATAGCACAGAATGTCTATAAGAGAATGGATAGTACATGAAGTGCATGTATAATCTGCGCTGGGCTCAGAATACAGGACTCATCATAAAAAAGGTACACTTTTCTTATCATAATTGTAACAAGGTGAAATATAAGTCAATACCAGCATTTTTTAACATATTAAATTCATTTCAGCTCAGTATATAACATCACTTGAAACTTGTGTGCCTGACCATTTCTGCTTGTGCCCGTTCCTGAGTCTCTCTGTAAACTACCTCAGGGGTTGAGGGGAGAGCAACCCTGTCACTCAGGCAAAGGAAGCTGGGACCCAGCAGACAGCATTCCACTTGGCATCAGTGGTGAGTGCACTGATCAGAACGTTCATCACATATTCATTATTGCAATTACAGACAAAGGCATGTAATCATGCCTTCAGCACCCAAAACAGTTTATGGCATCAAGTGGTAATGTACTTGCATGAATATGAACAAGTGTTCTTTATACCACTCTCCTCCTCCTCCTCCTTCTGGGGGGGGGGGGGGGGGGCAAAAAGCACAACAGAATAAAATCCACCATTTTTGTTTTCCTCTTGCACATGCCAGTGAATTTTCTTTTGCTTGTATGTAATTGCCAGTTGTGTTCATTTTTAAACAACCAGTTTTCCAACACCTAACCATTTTTTCATATCTTATTTCACAATCTGCATTTCCTTGCCTTTATGCCGAATTTTATCTTGATGCACAGAACTGTATCATAAAATAATTTGCACTTATTGTACAAGAACAAGAACAAAAGGCATTTTCATGATTTCTGTTCAATTTTGATGCAATCCACATTTTAAAAATGGACTATGTTGCACAGCATGTACAATAATTGATGCAGAAACTGCTGGCATAGCACCATTTAATGTGGCATTCACACTAATACCAAAACATCAACAAATTTTAGCCAAACAATTCATACCAATACTGAAAATTGTTGCAGATGCCATTAACCAAATTTCAGAGCTTTTTCAATAAGTTTTTTTCAGGGTTTGAAGCAATTCCAAGCATCAGCTGTGTAGCAATAATGCTTTAACAGACAAAAACAAAAAACTGATGCCCTGCACATGTGGCATCATCTGTGGTAAGAGATACCTCATATGTGCACACACTTAACCACCCAGTACTTGTCCATGCTATGTATGAGTACACTATGAAACTTGCAGTCAGTAATAAGGTTTGGTTTGGTTTTTTGTTCATCCTTTCAGTCACATATGTAACATTGGAAACGCCAGTTACAGTTTACAATTTACATATTACAACACAACTTATAATATATGAACATCCACCCAATAGAATATAATAAATAACAATACAAAATTTAAAGACCAACTGGAAGTGGAATCCACCTCTACATCTAGAAATATTTGTATTTATATAAACATACAAAGAGTTAAGAATTCAAATTAAAAGTATTGTATTATATGTAAGATTATTTAGATGTTTACTTTTATAATGGTTACACTGAGTCAAGATCTATAGTGGAATTCCAAGTAAAATATTCCTCCAATGAGTAAAATGAATTTATAAGAAGTAAACTTTTGAGAACAGATCTGAATTGGTTTATGTCATGAGATGTATTTTTGAAGCTAGTAGGAAAGTGATTAAAGACTTCGATTCCAAAATAAAAGGGTCCTTTTTGGAAAGTTGTTACGTTTGCAGTTGAAGTATGTAAGTCAGAACTAAATCTGGTGTTGATATTATGAATTTCTGAATTTGATTCATATAAATCTCTGTTTTTAGCAACAAATAATAGAAGGGAAAAAATTTATTGTGATTTTAATGGTAAAATTTTTAAAGTCTTGAATAATTTAAGACAAGAATCTCTATTTCTGGCATTCTTAATTATTCTAATTATCCTTTTTTGAATTTTAAAAATATTAGAGCTGTATGCAGAATTACCCCAGAAAATTATGCCATGGAGTGAAAATATGAAAAGTAAATTGTCTTTAGTGCATCCTGGGTCAAAATGTTTAACATACCTAACTGCATAGCATGCTTTGCCTAGTTTAAACATCATTTGATCAATATGGTCTTTCCATGACAAGGAACTCTCTATATCTAATCCAAGAAGAGTGGTATTTTTAGGCCTAAATTGTAAAAGTATGTTTTATCAAAATTTAATGATAATGAGTTACTTCTGAAACAGTTATTATCAATTATATTGTTAATATCTTCTTTAAATTTTGAGGGACTAGGATTAGCAATTATTATGTTTGTGTCATCTGCAAATTGAAACTGGTTTTGATGAGTCAGCTAGTATATTTGGAAGATCATTTATATACAGTAAGAAGAACAAAGGACCAAGTACTGAACCCTGAGGAAC
>Ga0209628_10002644_pt1 | contig 12266 bp, 5 predicted proteins | sample TergutCu122P4_FD_187285 | JGI IMG/M metagenome (GOLD analysis project Ga0209628, IMG submission 187285) | Cubitermes ugandensis P4 segment gut microbial communities from Kakamega Forest, Kenya - Cu122 P4 (SPAdes) (version 2) | ecosystem: Host-associated > Arthropoda: Insects > Digestive system >...
ACCAGAGAACATCGAGGCTGACAGACGGTCCGTTTTGCAGTCTCCCAGGTGCTCTGCACGCAAACATGCATCCGCCCTTGGCATCTCAAATCGTTCTGTTCATCGAATTCTTCACCAAGACCTCCACTTCCATCCTTACAAGATGGTTGTTGTTCAAGAACTTACACAACAGGACTGGATTAATCGAGTAGAGGCATGTCAACACTTGATCAAAAGGTTGCCTGATGACGCCGTTGTTTTTTTTAGTGATGAAGTGCATTTCCATATTTCAGGCTGTGTTAATAAGCAAAACATGCATTACTGGAGCAGTGTCAACCCAAGGGAGATCCATCAGAGGCCCCTTTATAGTGATCGGGTTACAGTGTGTTGCGCAATATCGAGAATCGGGTTCATTGGTCCTTACTTTTTTGATGAAGACGATCGCGCGATTACCGTGTATTCTGAGCGGTATGTCGCCATGATCCAAGAGTTTTGTGCGCCAGCTCTTGAGGAATTAAATGCAGGACTTGTCTGGTTCCAGCAGGTTTGGGCCACGGCCCACACAGCTCGAAAGTCAATGGCTGTTTTAAGGGAGATGTTCCCCGGCCGACTGATCTCCCTGAGAGGCGACATTTCGTGGCCCGCGCTCACCAGATTTAACCCCCTGCGATTATTTCATGTGGGGATATCTAAAGACCGAAGTGTTTAAACATCGTCCCAGGACCCTACAAGCACTAAAGGATGCAATCTGCCTGGAAGTAGTCTGCATACCGCATGATATGCTTGACAGAGTTATGCGAAATATCAGAATCCGCCTGCAGCAGTTTATTGACAATAACGGCCACCACTTGCAAGATATTCTTTTTAAAACTATGTGATTTAAAACTTCAGATGTTGTAGTTTCAGAATCCAAAAACAAAATGTTTGTAACTTGAATAGTTTTTTTGTTATTCACCTTAAAATTTAAAGAGGTTATTTTGCCCCACCCTGTACTAGTATGTCCTTAATGAAGGGAATTATGTACAGTACTAATGGGGCTAGAGGTAACTAACTGCATGAAGCGGACATTTTTCAGTACTTTACAGCCTTTCAGTTTTGTCAAAACATTCCATTTCGTTTTTGACAAAGCAATGTTCCAGTATCCTGCTCACAACAGCAAATCGCTGATCGCCATGTTGAGTCACAAGAAAACAGTTCCCATCCTCACAACAAAAGCGATCTTCAGGAAATAAATGTTACAGAAGGAGAAAACAGTTAAAAGACACCAGTTAATAGTAGCATTATAAAGTTAATTTAAATATATGATTTATAAAAAAAAACCCTCGAAAACTCTTATAAGCATAACATTTTCATTTTACTTTTACGGTCTGTCTTACTGTTGGGCATTTTCCGTAGAACTTTAGTGGGTTCAAATAAACAAAACAAGCACAAACAATTTTCATGCTCTTTATAGACGATGTTCATATTATATATTGTGTTTATGTTTATGTTATAGACGATATTTAAAATATGGCGTCCTTAATTTAAATGTTTTTTAATATTTCAGGCGATCCTCTGAACATCCCAACGCCGTGGCTAGACTGACGCATTGTTGGTGGGACCACAACAACAACTGGCAGGTTCCCCTGACAGGTATAGCCATTGCGTTGCTGTTCAGTTTGACGGTACGTTTGAGACATTTGAACAAAAGAGCCCTTATTTGTTAGTAATGACAAAACATTCGAAGTGAAAAGAATTTAAAAAACCTGTAGAAAAAAGGCTCTGCTTGTGTGCTGCAGCGGAGGTATCGTTGAGTGAACAGAAGAAAACTGGTGATTCTGTAGTGTTATTTGTTGCTTCATCAACTGCATCGTAGTTTAATTTCACATAGGCTTATTACTTCGAATTGTTTAACAGCAAACAACTGCACTTCATAAATTCCCTGCAGAAGGAGAAACCAACTACTGTCAAAAAAGTTCCTTTGTTGGGCAGGCTAGACACGTGGATAAATTACGACGGTTTTTTAAAATCATTGTATAAAATTACCGTTTGAATACAGTTGAAATACAAGAGATAGAACAACTGATCTCAGAATATTTATGTATAATTAAGACATATTTTCTGTCGACAAGTAAGGGATTACGCTTGACCCTGCCATACATATTGTAAGTTTTGTCGTAGGGAACACCATAACGGCCTCACCAATCACCAAACCGCATTCCCTTCGGCCTTTCTTTTCGGGAATGCATGACGTTATTATTTATCCAGAGAAAATATTCCATATGTAAATTTCTGAATTCAATTATGAATTAAGCTTTTCACAGTCTTAATAAAGAAATTTTGTTCTAAAATAAGTCGAAATGAGTAGCAAAAATGCCGGATTTTTTGCCAATCATATATAACTGATAGAATAAAACGGGTAATGGTTTATTTAGATAAAAGTTATACAGTTCTGTTCATTCACCACCTGTCTTTCTAGTTCACCAAAATTCAGCAATTGCTCCATAAAGACTGATAATAGGAAGTATTTTGTTATAATATTTATACTTTTTCGCAGAACTTCCTGTAAAATTGTTATCTATGATTTGGTGAAAACTTTAAATAAATGTAGTCGTTCATCGCATTTATGAAGAGTAATAATGCATTTTTGAGTTTCAGGTGTCGCTGAGGTATTGGGGATCACACATATGTGGTGGCTCCATCATAAGTGGGAACTGGGTGGTAACAGCAGCACTCTGCATTATTGGGTAGGTTGGTTCCCCAGAAAGTTACCTGTAAATTTTCGTCACCAAACATCATATCTCTCTCACGTATTCAGAGCTGTACGTATTAAATCACAATTTGATATTTATTTCACACAAATAAAACAACTGAATAAAATATCTTATACATGTTCCAAATTAAACGAAGAATTTCGAATATTCCGGTCCGTTGGAAATTGTTCATTTCATATTCACAAGGCACAGCTGGTTAAATGCTGGGAATTTTTTATTGAATTCAGTTCAAGACATTTTGTATCTGCACCCTCCCCGAACCCTAACTGGTAGCAACACAGTCAGTGTGCATATAACGTAACATTTAGGCGAGTTTTGTAGCAAATTTTGCAGTCGAAAATTTTATTACAAAACGTTATATAACATTACATAATCTGAGTGTGAGTTTGTAGTCTTAATTGTCCAGCATGTATAGACCATGCGACGTACTATTCTGTCGTCTGTAGCCTGTCCGGTAGTACCATATTTTTCACACAGATGGCAAAGATTTTCGAAAAAGTTTTATTCAACATAAAATAATTGTTTTAATTTTGTCTGCAAATTGCGAATTAAAAATCTAGTGTTAAAACCCTGAAGAATTTCCAAAATATATAAAAAGTCCTGGAACCTTGCCGAATTGGAAAATAACCGAAACCTAATTTTATATTTTAGGTGAGCCCTGCCTTCACCTTCAGCGACATCCCATCACGTTGGAATGCAATCCAGTGCCCGTTGGAACTAATGTTGTTGTTACTGGATGGGGAACCAATTTAGTAAGGCTTTGCATTAATTACTGTTTAGTGTAGCAACTAATATTGTAACACAACACCACGAAATTTCAACTTCAGCAGTCACCCAACCTCAGAAAATTTCTTCAAATAAAGATGTGTTCATTATCAAAATGTGTATTAAGCTTAGCTTGAATTCACTGGGAAGTACTTATAGTGAAAATGTTTGAGTGCAGGGTGTTTATAATATTTGTATTTAAGAGTCACAAGTAATAGAAGACATAAAAAAATATATAACACAACCTCATAAAATAGACTTTTAACAATATTACACTAAGCGAACAACATGGGCTTAGAACAACTACGTTTGTAGAATACCTGATGATTTTATTTAATGACCCAAACATTCCAGTCATTTACTGAATGTAAGACTAAACTAACTGCGCATTACTTTTTCAATACTTATGACATTTATGCATTAATGGCTAATTAGGGTCTCTCTGGTAGCTGACTTATTCTTTACAAACAAGTATAGCACAGGACACCCTTTCCGATCGATTCAGTGTTGAGACACTGTGCAAAGAAAAAAGAGAGGGCCGTCAGCCTTGTCAAAATCAGGTCCGCGTTAAATTTGCTGACATTACTAGGAGCTCACCGTATTCTCCACGTTAGTAGGATAAGGGTTAAGCACAACAGGATAAGAATCCACATACATATGTAGACACTGCCAGTGGCTCATTATTGCCAAGCGTCCAGTTTCACATCAATCATGTACTGCCTGGTGCTGCTTTCAGCTCTGCTCGCCTGTGCAGCAGGTAAGTGTTACAGCTACAGTAACGTAATATTAGATGGTCCGGACATACAGGATCTGTATATGTATTTATGAATTAAATAATCTAGAGCACAATCCTTAGAGAGCTTGCTTTCCCAAAAAGTAAAAAAATCTCCCCCCACCTCCTTTGGAATCAAATGTTCATTACGGTGACCACAAAAGCCCAAACATTATGTACATCTTGAGACAAACCAGTCGATTTCACTTCCTGACACTGGAATTTAAATAAACTTGTTAATATTATTCTATCATCTACTTCTATTTCTTTCAAGTAAAATCCTTTCTTTATCTTTCTCCAGGAAAATCATAACGTTATGGGAGGAGAGAAGATTATATCTCCTTAAATATGGGAATTCGATACAGTACTAGCAGTGTTAGAGATAACTAACTGCTTGAAGAAGATATTTTTAAGGAATTCACGGACGCTCAGTTCTGTCAAAACATTCCCTTACATTTTAACAAAGCAATATTCCAGTATCCTACTCACAACAGCAATCCACCGATCGCCATCTTGAGCCACAATAACGCAGTTCACATCGTCACAACAAAAACCATCTTCGGAACGAAAATGTAACTGAAGGCGAAAGCAGTTAAATGACATAATGACATTATAAAGTTAGTAATGGCAATAGGAAGTTAAGTTGAATGTATGATATATAAAATGACACCTTGAAATTATGATATCAGAATAACAAAACAATTTTCCTTACGGCCTTACTTCCTTTTGATCATTTTCCGTAGAAAGACAATTTGTTCAGAACGCTACGAGAAAACTGAAAATACGAGAACCCAAACAAGCTTAAACAAATATTAAGGTCTTTATACCTGTATGTGTATAGACGATAAGTAAACTGTGGAGTTCGTAATGAAAATGTTTGTTACTACTTCAGGCTTTCTGCTAAACAACACAAAGCCGGTGCTGGACGAAGGCATTGTTGGTGGGCCGAAACAGATATTACCGGTTACCTGCCAGGTATGGCCATTGCGATTCTGCTAAATGTTGCGATAATTTTGTAGTATTTGAACAAAAGAGGCCGCCTGTGTTTGTAATGACAAAGAATTTTAGTCGTTAAACACATTAAAAAGAAACAATATAAGATAAATTTCCTGTCTTTGTGCAGCAGCGGAGGTATCATTAACTGAGCAGAAGAAAACTGGTGATTTTGTAGTGTTATTTGTTGCTTCATCAACTGCATCGCATTTTCATTTTACATTCGCTTGTTACTTCGAATTGTTTAACGGCGAACAAACTGAAATACATCAATTTCTTGCAGAAGGAATAACCAACTATTTTCAGAGACCTTCCTTTGCTGGGTAGGGTAAATGTATGGCTAAAAAGGCGGTTTTAATAAAACTATTATGTAAATTTTTATTTGTTTTACAGCTGAAAGAAAATGATATAAAAAACTGATCCCAAACTATTTATGTACAATAAACATTTTTTTCTGTCGATAATTATTGGATTATCCGTGTCAATGTTATATTTATGCAGTTGGGTTGGTCGTGAGTTACACCACTCTCTGCCTCCCCACTCACCAGACCGCACTCCCTTCGATTCTTTCTCCCGGTATACATGGCACTAATATATATTTAGAGCAACTACAAAGAACTTGTAAGATTCAGAAGCAAATTACGGATTACAAAGTTCACGACTTACGTGCATATAAAAAACAAAGATTTTGTTCTAAAATTCATAGACATGAATAGTAAAAGTACGGGGTATCATTGCAAACAGAAATTAGTTTATTTAATTAATGGAATAAAAAGAAACGCAATCCAAGTATAATGTAACACTGGGGCGCGGTAGTGCAACTATTTAAACAGTGCAAAAGCAATTAGTATTACATAAACTGCGCGTGTGTATATGTGGCCTTACGTACCCAATATGCAATAAGGATGTGCCATATTGTAATCTGTTGCTTAACCCACCCTACAATATTTTTTTCACATTATCTCATATACGGCAGTATTTACACAAAACATTTACTGAACACTAAATGAGTGTTTTGATTTTAAATACACGTTTTTCTGAAAAATTTCTCTTTCTAAAAAGAAAGGAGAGAGAATGCAGAGAAATTAATAGCCAATTAGTTGAAACTGTCCCTTGAAAAAAGTGATGTGCCCGTCATGGCCACTCAGTGCAGACAAAGTCCTTCTTCGCACAACTGGATAATGATCAAACCTGGTGTCTGTAAATTTCAGAGAAAGCGGCTGAAAATATTTCAGTGAATTAAAACCGTTACCTATGCCTTGAAGTCTGAAATGTACCAGAGGGCGTATAAAAGCCAATTGGGTGCATAAAACGGTCAGAATGTTAAAATACAATCGTTAGATCTTGGTAAATCCGATGTTTGTGTCGCTGTGAATGTCAGTACGCTGTATGACAAACACCAAATTGCATAAAATCTGGCGGTATTTATACAACGAAACTTTTATGGAGCGTAATAAAATACACATCCTAAAACGGTAACACCACTGCACGTTTAATGCAAAACTCCATTTCACAAACCTTAACCTGTTCATGTCTGCTGTCACATCCCTTCCACAACACCACTGTTGCTGTATTCCGGTCAGCCCCTTACACCCTACTTCACTTTGTTATACAATTATGTTGAAAAATTTCTCTAGGTCTGAATTTTGAATGGATTTGTCACCCCTCTGCATTCAGACAGCTCAAATTTAATTAAAACTTCAACATTTTCGCCAATAACTCCTTCATTTATTTTAGCTACATATCTCCGTGTGGGGGCGCGCTGTGCCTTAATGGTTAAGGCATAAAGCTACAAACCGGGATGCCGCGGGTCCAATTCCCGACGGTGTCTTTGGAATTTTTCAGTGACATAATCCTTCCGTTCGCACTATGACACTGGGGTCGACTCAGCCTCTAACAGAAATGCGTACCAGATGAATTTCCTGAGGGTAAAGGCACCCGGTGCCCAAGGCTAACAAACTTACCACCATCCTGTACTGTCGTCTTGAAATCTGGGAACTTTAACTTCCTGGAACCATCTCGACTATTCCAGGCCTCGAAAACTCTGCTGTAAATTTTTCTTAACATATCTCCGTGTTTTAATAACTATGTCCATATATATGTGTCATCTGTTGCTCTAATCATTCATGCTCCGAATTATGATAAAAAATAATTTCGCTTCTGTTTTTCTTGGAAACTTTTACAACAGTATACGGAGAAAGCAGTGTATTGCAATTCACAGAATTGAGTAGGACAGTATGAGAAATTGTGATGTATTCAGTTCTCGAAGTAGTTAGAATGAGAAAGGGACACAATTCTAGCGGGGACCTCAGACACCGACTATGCCCCACGGTCATTAAAAACACCCCTAATATTGTGAGACCTAAACAGTCTGTTCCGAAGGAAACAATGCCTTATCCAGACCTGAAGTCTTCTCAGATATTAGGAATATTAGCTTCAAAATGAGAAGATACTTTCTCTTGATGACAGTCAAGAAATCAAATATTTTTCCGATGTCAGTTTATTACATTTTCTGCACCTAACAAAAATGTCATAAAATTGTATCCTATTAAAAAACATCCGTCCAACCCACACAGTAAGATATTGTTCTGTGCATAAATATTCGTATCGACACTTGATATAAAAATGAACATTTTGTGACATACAAAAAACTTACTTGGCCTTGAACTGAGACATTGGTACATATTCTGACCTAGATTGTGAAGCCTTCAAATGAAATCAGCATACAAACCGAAAATTTTCCTATTCTTTCGAGGGTGATTGTCGATCCATGCAGAATGGCATTAATATCACAAAACGCCATTAACAATACAGAGAAATTCATTAACATTAATCAGATCAGTTCCTGTCACTAGCACATCTTGTTCTGCACCACCACAGCTCAACTCCGGGCCTTGGACTCCTGTTCTGGTTTCGAGACATGAGATGTTTAACAGGGAAATTTGTCAGCACCTCGCCCAAAACTTAACCTAGCTGAGCAGGTCCCCGTATTCATGACCACAGAGACAAGGTGACCCAGCTTCACCCCTAGATACTGGGTAGCTCAGAACTCCGGGAGCTTCACTCCCGGTACCCACAGTAATTTAGAGCTCCTGCGGTCAGTTTGTAATACTGTCAGTGGCAGATCGTAGACGCAAGCGCGCTGCTTTGGTACTACATTTCTAAGATATCCCTGAGGATGTCTATTATTATTAGCCGAAACATGTCAGGGAAGCAATAACATACGTTTTAAACGGCAAATATATAGTTGGTTCAAAACAATTAAATTGTTTAATTTGCTTCTTTTTACAGTAACTGAAGTTCTACATACAAAGATGATCATTAATGCCGTTTTGCAAAGTGGGATTCAACAGTGCGATATTTGATGTAATGACAGAGGACATGCACTTTATGAGGTCTGTACAAAGTACAGCTTTATCTAGTGTGATTTGTGGATATCTAGAGAAGAGGGAGATTTGATGAAATAAATGGCTGTAAAATACGTGCATGATATGGTACTGTACATAAAGGTAAGCAAGGGAAGTCAAAACATTTGAATATGGGATGGAGTATATACTACAAAATGGCTGCATTCAGGAAGTACGACGGGAAGGACAAATTTGATTGCCACAATTATTTCGTCCCTAAGTGACGAGTAGAAAGGTCCTGTATCGACGGTTCACTGTAGCTAAAAATAAACCTTTCCATACAGCAAGAATCTTCCTAAGAATACTTGCTGTACTAAACTTCAAGCATTCAGCTGGAACTAATTTCTGTCAATGTCTGACAAATTCAGCATCGAATGTCTCTCTTGATGAAAATAAATTCCAGATATATTTAAAGTATTTTTTCCATTACTGAGGTAAACTACCAGATAATACGGGCTGGGAGAGTGTAGTCAGAATACTTCAGTCAGTATAGCGATTGCCTACGGGCTGGTCCGCCCAGGGAACGAAACCCGGTGGTGGCGAAGATTTCAGCAATCTTCGACTCTGGCCATCGGGTCAAACCAGACTACAAGAGACTGGTTTGACCCGAGGGCCAGATTCGAAGATTGCTGAAACTTCGCCACCACCGGGTTTCGATCCCTGGACGGACCAGCCCGTAGACAGTCGCTATAGTGACTGAACTATTCTGACTACACTCTCCCAGCCCGTATTATCTGGTAGTGTACCTCAGTAATGGGAAAAATACTTTAAATATATCTGGGATTTATTTTCGTCAAGATAGACAATGGGAAACGTTTCTCTATTCCGGGGAAAAGCGGCCGGTACGTGACATTCATCACTCCTCCCCTACCTAGAACCGAGGTTCAAGAAGAATATATCTGTACCTCTGATCCCCCTCTGGGCTTTCAGTGTTCGTTATTGTGTGAATTTTATCTTATTTTGCCTTTCACTAGCTAACAATACGCTGATATATACTGCTACTCTATGATTAAAACTTATGTATTGTTGTTTTATGATTACCGGATAAAAGAGTAGAAGAAATATATAATCCTGTTGTATGATTAGTGAGATAGATTAGCAGACATGTTTCTCAGATTTATGTACTGCTGTTGAATGATTACTGAGCTACAGCACCTGTTGTATTGTTACTGAGCTACAACACCTGTTGTATTGTTACTGAGCTACAGCACCTTACAATACACTCAGTTATACGTCCTGCTGTTGTACAGTCATCAGTCTGCAACTCATTCGCAGAACTCAGAGGAAATTTCGTGGCAGTTATTTCGTTCCTGTCCGGTTGGCTGACTGCTGCATATTGAATTGAGAGACTGTTGTAATTGGGTAGACGTAAATCGGTAAGTTGTGATAAAGTGTGAAAATTTAAACATGATTCAACATATTAACCGTCAGCAGTCACGCCATTTGTCCACTTGACCCTGACATTGAATACATCATCCTTATAATCTCATATAAGAATATGTAATGTTTGTCTTATCGTTTGAAATTAATCTTCTAACCTCTGATCTCTACGTTTAATACAGATTCTTTGTTTCATAAATTGTGTACCGCTCATCATTTAACTTTAATATTTCCAGTTCTAAGCCAGTTAATTTAAAATCAGTAATAACAATAATTGTAAACCAAAATTTATTTTTTATTCTACGTGCAGAATGGTCTGGGGTCCGATTCTGGTAAATACAACACATTTGCCCCTTGGCCAAAACATTCTCACCGCCCTTGTGGCCCATCCCGACACCTACACCGTGGGCACAGTGTCGCCTTTTCCCAGATTAAACTGGCAAGAACGTGAAACTGCCCATTCACTACACTCAAGTGCCGATATTGTGAATGTGTGGAACAATATCTCCACTCCTCCTATACCTTTACTGTGTTTATAAGGAGATAATGTTTTTTTCTGCTTTTGGCTTCGTAACACTCTTCACAGTAGCAAATAACATATGGGTATTTTTACTAAGCGGCGGCCGCGAAAGCTCAGTCGGTAGGGCAATTCGCTCTAGACTGGAAGTTCCGGGGTTCGAACCCCAGTGTTGATAAGTTAAACATTAACAGTCCACATATTCACGAATTCCTGTGTTTACAGAGTGTAAGAAAATGACCTGGTAGGAAGAAGTACAGTGCGGTAGCATTTATGAGGGACACCTACCTGAAAAATATTAAAAATATACTTATTAACTAACTCGTTAATAAATGAAGTGAATTGCCTAAAAAAAACCGGAACACTATATTCCAAAGAGAATGATTGAAAAGAAGACGCAATAGGCTATAAATAGAACGTGCTATTCATCCACTTGTTTAAATGAAAATGAAGATTTAGGATTCGTATAATTTTGTTAAATTTACCTCTGAATTTATACCTCATTAATATTTTTAAATTATAAAATTTGAAATTCGCAGTTTAAATTATCTTATCACTACAGAATCAGTACAAAAAGTGGCATGGGAAAATTCTGACAACTTTGATTGAAAGGGATTGATTTTAATCTGCCAATGTGGCATGAATATCAAGAGAGTAGATACAATCGATTCTATATTTGGCACAAAAAAATGGCTTGCCGTTATTTTGACAGTCGCTACACGATAACTGTTTGATGGTGAATTGTGTATAAAACACTCACAGAAAATATGCGTAATAAGAAACAATCTGCCGAAGAATGCAACTGTTCAGCAACAAACAGTACGACCACAGCAAGCAGCTGATAAAAGGCGTCAATTATTTCAATACCTAAATTTTAGCTTGAAATGTTGTAGAACTTACATAATTTAGGTTTTTATATTAACTGAAAATTGACATATTTCTTTCAATGTCAGTTATTTGAAGACACCTGCTTACTGTGGCAGAGTATAGTATCAAATTGCTGTACACTGCTCCACACTGTAGTCAGACTGTGGCACAGTACAGTATCAAATTGCTGTACACTGCTTTATGCTGTAGTCAGACTGTGGCACAGTATAGTATCAAATTGTTGTACACTGCTTTATACTGTAATCAGACTGTGGCACAGTATAGTATAAAATTACTGTACACTGCTTTATGCTGTAGTCCGACTGTGGCACAGTTTAGTATCAAATTGTTGTACACTGCTTTATACTGTAGTCAGACTGTGGCACAGTATAGTATCAATTTGTTGTACATTGGTATATACTGTAGTCAGACTGTGGCACAGTATAGTATCAAGTTGCTGTACACTGCTTTATACTGTAGTCAGACTGTGGCACAGTATAGTATCAAATTGCTGTACACTGCTTTATGCTGTAGACAGATTGCGGCACAGTAGAGTATCAAATTGCTGTTTTGTTTTATGCTGTAGTCATATTATCCCTTTGCCGGCCCTAACGTACTAAAACGTACCGGATTTAAATGCCGCCTGCCGGTCTAAACGTACTGAAACGTACTGGTTGTTCTCTTTCCAACTCTACTGCGTTGTGCGAACGAAATAGTAGCTCTGTCTTGCCTAACGTGATGAAATCACTTAGTACGCATATCTGCATGTGTATAACCACGATACAAGCATAGGTCATGGAGATTCAAGTTGGAATGTTAGTCCCTTGCTAAGG
>Ga0209628_10002646_pt1 | contig 12263 bp, 4 predicted proteins | sample TergutCu122P4_FD_187285 | JGI IMG/M metagenome (GOLD analysis project Ga0209628, IMG submission 187285) | Cubitermes ugandensis P4 segment gut microbial communities from Kakamega Forest, Kenya - Cu122 P4 (SPAdes) (version 2) | ecosystem: Host-associated > Arthropoda: Insects > Digestive system >...
TGTCACATTTGTGTGTAAACACTTTGCCAGCTAGCTGGCAAAGTGTTTACACACAAATGTGACACAGGAAACCTCTCTGCATTGATTCAGTGTTGAAACATTGTGCAGCAAATAGAAACAGACTGTTCAGCATTGCCAAACGTAGGTCCATATATATACAACGTTAGCATTTCTGGCTTTACTATGAGCTCCATATATATAAGAAATTAGCAGCCTAAGGGTTAAAGGTGCTCCGACATGTTTCGATCTTAACAGATCATCATCTGTACCTCGTTAAAGTTACTGAATAGTTTAAAAATTTTAAAAACACTGAATTTAAAATCCTGATGATCAATCCCGGTGTTGTGGCAGCAATATGTGTAGTAGGTGTTCGTGTTGACCCTTTTGGCGCAATGCGTTGGGCGACAGTCCAGTGCATTGCACCACAAGGTTCACCACGTACACCTACTACACGTATTGCTGCCACAACACCGTGATTGATCATCAGGATTTTAAATTAAGTGTTTTTAAAATTTTTAAACTATTCAGTAACTTTAACGAGGTACATACCTACTCCCTGATGATGATCTGTTAAGATTGAAACATGTCGGAGCACCTTTAAGTATTTTTATTGTATTTTAAGTTTGAAATCAACATTCTAGACTAATACAGTGTTGAATGTGAAAAAGTGCATGTGTTGGTATTTATCAACTATTAAGCTTGAGGAGCATTTTAAATGGTGACCCAGATTCCCTCAGAAACTTCAAAGCACAAAATTTAAGAATCTCTCAAGGGATGAAAAACACCACAAAGGACTCGCATCCTGGTATTTTCACAACGGACTTTGGTGTTGTTAAGTGACTTGGAAAAGTGCAGCCCCAGCTTGTTGGCCAACTTCTGCTGACACTGGTTATGAGATGCCCCATATGTCAAATATATGGAGACACCATACATAGCTACATTCTAAGTCAACATGCAATTTCTAGTTTGATACTGTTATTGTATCTTTAAATAATTCCAAATTTCATTTCCAATTCACTCAAAATTGGATAGTAGTAAGATAAAGTTTGAGGCCATTTTCAAAGTCAGCATTAAACCCTGTAGAATTCATTCATTCTTGCTCATAATTCCTCCCACCTAACAATCTATCAGTGTGCTGATGCCATGTGGTGACCCACAGTGACTTTCGTTTCTAAGGCTGTCACATGAATGCATGAAGTATTTTCCACCTAGATCTTGATGAGTGCTATAACAGAGATGGTTCAATCACAAACTGTATGACCTGCTACAAGATGTAATGATGTGACTTGAAGATTATCGTGCCAAAAACTTAAATACCAGGTTATCCATGCATGAATGAATTGGAACTCTTGGACTAGAACACCTGAATGAGGTTAACATTTATCAATATGAATGTCCCAAAAATGGAATATTAAAGCAATACCGACTGCAACATGCATTATTATGCAACTGTTTACCCATACAATGAAAACCAATTCCAGAAGGGAAAACACATTTGGTAATGACACATTTCTTAGCTACCTGAATTTCAATTTTGTGGATCTTTCTAGAAGAGGTATCTCTTGTATGTTGTTTCCAACACAGCAAAACTTTTTAACATTATTTTTGCATCATTCTTCCCATTATGCACTTTACATATGAACAATAACAATTTTGGTTCAGCATATCTAACACACACTTTATCAAAAAACTGCCAAGTTTCAGTTTTACGTTAAGTCATCATCACGCTATGCAGCAAACAAAAGAGACAATATACAACACGTATAAGCCATGGAACTGTAACACCAACAGCCACCATGCTACTTATTAATTTTACCATGGTTATGAGATGTGTAACAAGGTGAGATCACACTTGATTTCATATTATTTTCTTATTTTACACATGCCATACACTGCCTCTTTAGTACACTACATTGCCTGCAGATGACTTACACATAGCCAAAACATTCAGCTTGGTTTTCTTAATAAAGTGTATATCTGTTACACTGGACTGACACTGTTATCGTTCATTGTAATATTAAGTGGGTAATTATAAAATCCCATAAACACAGTAAGCGTATCTTATTTGTTTCTTCTATGATGCTGCCAATATGTCCGACCATATGACATCAAATTACAAGATAATCAGCAAATAATAAACCAGGAAATGGTCATAACTTAATCACCATTCCAGTATTTTCCTGGAAGCACTAAGTAAAACCATTAAAACCTCTGTCAGGTTAGGGTCCCAGCTGAGATTTAAACTGGGCACGCCCTGAACACACATCAGAAACAAGTGTGTGTGCTCAGTCCACTGGGGAACTACGACCATTCTGACCAAGGTAGCCATGAACTGCGCACGTAGTGAAATTCTGTCTTTGTGTCTTCTAACTGTGATGTAAATGCAACAGTTATTTGTGCAAGCTGTAACATTTACCGTACCAATGGAAGAATTATCAAAAACTGGAAATATCAAGTGAGGCCCAGGTATTCTACTGCAAGGTGCACCTTCACATACGGACACACCATATGCCATGACACTGTCACAAGACTTAATTTTTTTTTCTTCAGAAATCTGATTACTTGTTCTCGAAGGTGATTATATTAAATTGAAAGCCCTGGTCAAAATATATTTTAATAGCCCCAAAGTCAAATCACATTTTACGTAACCACCTCACTTAAGGAAGCGGAGTCCTTATGGAGACGCAATTTCCTCAGCTACAAGATATTTCCTGTGTTTTGGCAACCCGAAGGTTCATTTCATATTTCATCCAGCACATTACATATCATCATCTCATGCCTAGAAAACATATGCAGACAAGTAACAGCCTGTTTCTAAACTTGTATGTTATAACTTACAATTTTTAGCCAATATGTAGCACCATATTGGCAAGAAGGGCAAAAAATGGTACTTCTTACATTTATACTACAATTTAGACATTTTTTGTTTATAGCAAAACTCTATGTCCCAATGTCAAAATTAAAACAAATCCTGTTCTGCAATGCATCATTAATCACCCCACCACAATTATGTAAGGTCGACTACCTTGTCTGTTCAAAATGGCAAGGCTGTGTAGCCATTAAAACAACACAATACATGCACTTGCCATTTCCAAATTGCAAAATTAGCATCTCTTTTCAAATATAAGGGAAAGAAGGAATATTTTTTAACCCACTCTCTCATATACAAAAACAAAATAACTTTTATGAATTCCACTTGAACAACAATTAAGAAACTCCAGGCTGCAGATACCTTTCTGAGAAGTTAACAGCTGCTTGGTCAGTCAGGAAACTCTCCAGGTTTTATGAACCCCACGGGTGCATTATTGTGTTCACATGAGCAACACCAGTTCTCAACCAGAACCAAGTACATCCACCCAATTTCAGTTCAGATCCCTTTTAAAATTACTTCCCCATTATGCCTAAATCTTTCAAGTAGTCTCTTTCATTCAGGTTTCCTAACCAAAGCCCTGTTTGCATGTCAACTTGAGACTCTGATCAACTGACACAAACTACCAACTTATGATGTGACACAGCTACATCCCTACAGCTGTTTGAACACATGAAGCACGAGAGTGTCAGATACTGAAATCTGAAACACTTAGATGGCCTACATGTTTTTTTCCTTCTCCCCCAACAATTTGCACTACATAACATAGTGCTCCTCATTTTCAAAAGCATTTGGCATCCAATGAAACAATTGTTATCAGGCTTACACATAAAAATCCCAGGCTATACTGGCATGTCAACTCTGCCACCTTACCACAATCTTGCACAACACACTGACAATCTTCATGCTGCACAATTCATGATATGTATCTTCCTCCAAACACTGGGCACTTTTTTTTGTAAAGATCTTCATTTCATCTTCTGACATCCGAATCTTGACATTTGGAGAACAGTATTACACTTCCATGCAAAAGAAATGCAAGTTCTAAAGGAAGAAAGCATTATTCTTTGTCTCCAATTCTGAAAAAATTGAGCCATTAAACTATCTGAAGTCACTTTCAACAGCATTCCTTCCATGTTCAGTAAGTCATGTTACGTACCTTTACTATCTGGCACAATCTGTTTCAAAACTAGAACGCAACAAATAATCACACACATTTCACTGAACGATGAACGGTCCATGATGTCACTGGAAAATTCTTTGCAATTAGTAGCACAGACATATCAAAATATCAATATAATCATTACTGCTAATATACCGTTTGCTTTTCTTCTTACACAAAAGAACTGTTATTACGAACTTTTCTATGTCTCTTCACTGCTCTAGTCTTTTTTTGAAGTCAGTTACGCTGAAGCCGAAATACACTCACCAGAGTTCGAACTTCTTGTGTACTTACCAGTCGTCCAGTAACTGGAAAAGACACTTCAGGCACAGCATTGTTCTTGTTTGTTGGAGTTACCAACATCAACAAAACACAGTATCTATGAAACATTCTCACACCATCAACTTACAACATAACAAAACCCACCCCAACTCACAGTGCCACTTCTGAAATATGAACTCAGTTCACAGTTCTGTCAGCCAAAAAAGACAAACATTTCGCACAATGAAACCTAATAACTTGCCCTAACTATGGTTAAACTACACTAGCCACATGTTGCAAGTGAATGGTCCAGGAAGCCAGGCATCACAATGTGTAAAGGCCCCCCACCCCCCAAAATTAATATATGTCCACCAGTCCTATACAAGCACAAGAATTATAAAAAAATTAATCTTTATTGCCAGGTAACAAACTGTTAACCTAAAATCTAATACATGGCCACCAACCCCACAACAGGAGGGTATTTAGAATGATAAACTGTTATCCAAATAAAGTTCCACCTTTTCAGAACCACAATATTTAAAAATCCCTAGTCCCAAATACTAAAAGTATAACAATATGTTTCAGTCCAAGCTAAAACTTAAGTACTATGATCACAATAAATGCATATTACACATTTCACTATCTTCAGGCATATGGGCAAATATTACTGTTGCAAGGTACTCATGTTACACAAAATATTTAAAATTATTTAAACTGCCTTGCATACCTAGCACATAGAAACTTATACCTTTTCTAAAATTTGCTTAAAAAATTATGTGTGAAGAGTCATATTATGTTCAGATCTTAAAATTAAATTGTTAATTCATCTCCCGGAGTTCATGCACAGTTTTGGATAAAGTCACAGTGCACATATATAATAATCTTTGCACGTCATTTGTATCGCCATACCGTGGCTGCCATGGCACCCCACTTAATTTTCATTACCTTTCTAAAACTGTCATTTGTGGTTTCATCGGACAGTTACCACAGTAGTTTACTTACAACACAGAATCAACCCTCGCTAACAACATAAATAAATGGTTTCCTTGCCAAACTGAAGAGGCACAACTTACTGGTGTAACATTCCAATCAGAATTCACTGTATTATAAAACAGTCTTCAGGCAATGACATTCTTCATCAAAACTTACCACAGCAAAGGCTTTAGTCAACGAATTCCATACAGCTGACTCCTCAATAATAAGCTAAGAGTCACTCAAGAAATAAATTCTCCAGCTTTTGTTGAATCCAAAGGTTCATTATCATGTTCACAACAGTCTACCACTGGCCCTGTTCTAAGCCTGAAGAATATCCCTGCAATGATATTTTACCTCAGCCCTTCTCATTATTTAGCTGTATCAACATGTTACTCCCATATCAATATTATAAATACACAGTAACAGCTGTCCCTGCTCTTTGTCACTTGATGAATGGAGAAAGAGAGGTAAAGCACCACACATTTTAAGTTCATTCAATGTGATGCAGCTACACATCAAAAATGTGCTTTTGACAGTGAAAGGACAACACAATAAATTCTTACAATTGAAGGCTTGTGCACATAAAAACTGACTAATTTACAGATATACACTGATTATTTCAACAATATCAGAGTGCCCATACAGGACTGATAAACCTTGGTCAACTGTAACCAATTTCATCAACCCCCTTTAGAGACATTTCTGCCACAAACTGTGTTCCATTTCTGGATCTGATTTTTGTACTGTGGGAGCAAAACCTACAAGTGAAGCCATGTTTTCAGTCCAAGTCCAGAAGTGGCACTGTGTCCCTCCAAGCAGCCAATTCCCAACTTGTTAGTAGCTAGCAATCACAACAGAGGGCTCAATCTGAATGCAGGTTTAGTACTTTGGGTGTTAAATGGCTCAAAAAGATCCAATGAACACCAAACAAAGCTTTCAACTGCACTGAGATTAAATGCCCAATTTAATAAAACAATACCTTGTTTTCCATTTCTCTGGAAGGCAAGTTATGGTTTCAACTTACTCTTGTAACATTATGTAACACTTCACAACAACCTGCTTCACCAATGTGTTGAAACACAAAACTAAGCCACCTCTGATAACAGCAGCAGGGAATCATGGTCTCTCTCAAACCCATTCTGTGTCCTGCAAAATCCACTACTTAACAGTGAAAGCCAAAGTTCATATGGTGAGAATCATAAGGTATCTCATCTCTGTGCATCATTAAGCACTCCACCTTAGAGACACGTGGAGAGTGGAGGTACAGCTCCATACATTCTTAACACTGATAACAGGTGGATTAGTGTGTCAGCTTCATGCTTCAGCCACAATATCCCTACGGAAAAAGTTAGTTAAGCACAATGGATGGGGAGTAATGTAGGCCCCAAGAGTTGGACTGAACGTGGTGAAGAGCAGAAAAATCTAAGCCCCCACTGGCTGTCTAGTCTTTAGGCTGGTCAATATACACAATGAGATATTCTGGTTCCTACAGGAAAAGACAAATGTGTATATTCTGGTACGTTCCAGTTGCCCACATCCCTCAAATGTGGTGAAACATCTAGAAAATTGCAACAAAGGTGAATGTAAGCATGTGATCTAGAAGAGTAAAGGGGAAACAAATGGACTGTTTCACACATACATAGGTACTGGACTAATCTGTGTATCAACTTTTGATGCACAATATTCCCTGTTCCGTTAAGACATGTAATCTATCACTGCAGCTTACAACATACAAACAAAAAGTGCAGAGTGAATCACACATAAGATTAGAGGTTTCTGTGGTGAAGACTAAGAAAACAGCTGTATTCAGAGATGTGACACTGTATAGTATGATAAACTTACACAGAGGTTTCACTCGAACTTGCTGTCCTTATGACTGAGGCAACAGGTGCAACTGAAACATCAGTATATACTTATCACATCACACAGTGTCAGATCGCAGATGACTGTCTTGAATCACACACATTGGTGGGTAGATTGGCTGCTGAGAGACAGGTCTGGTACATGGCAAGGTCTCTCATGTACCTTGCCACGGTCAAGGCCTGCACATACGTTACTGGCACAGAGAAATAAAACAAACAAGAACAAATAAACATGAGAAACTTGTAAAACAAAATTATTGGTTGTTCTGGCAGCGAGCTGTTGGGGAGGAAGATAGCCTTGGCTGTTGAACCACACAGTCTCTGTTCAGCAGAGGGGCTGCCTGCCAACCCCTCAATGGCTGTGTGTGTTTTACATTTCAATGTACGGTACCGGTAATGCCAACTCACCACCATCAGCCCCTGGCCGGAGGACTGATGTGCGAACAAACATCTGTGGAAAGTAAGTACAAAATTCTCTGAGCAAAGGATAAATGTCCCTCCGCACAGAATGGACCCATCCCTAACATGCATTCCCTCCAAGCTCTTAAGCAAATGTCGGGGAGTCAAACCGCGTTTTGCCCCATTTGAACCACAAGAAGAAGCAAAGAGATCCACTGTTGCAATCCAGATGTTCCAAGATTTATAGTTCACAGTGACAAGCACACAAAAATTACAGGGCAGTAAACACATCTGGAAACTTCCAATATACTCTTACAGAAATTCCAGCATACTCTTACATATACATCCAGTCTGCCTGCAGCATATATACATGATCTGACTCCCCGACTGACCTGCACACATGCAGACGTCTTAATTAACACAACACTGCTTTATGCTGTGGGCACATTCAAACACTGTCACTGGCTCAGCCTTAACTAGTGCTAATTAGTCTACTCTATCAATGTATCCTACGTAACAGAAAGCTGCTATCGTGCAGCACAAAATAAAACTTACTGATTTGGAAACTGATCTCTCACTATGAGAATGAACTTGCATGACAAGAGGTCTGTGTATTAGTGACTGTGGTCTTCAGCGCAACATCTGCACCCAACTAACAGACTACTACACATCATACTCCAGAAGACAACCAAATTCATAACAAACTTGTTCAGCATTAGATTAAACAGGTTCAAATCTGATAGGACTAGCTCCCATCCTCCCATCACTGTTACACAATAAACTCAGCCATTCAGCAATAAATGTGACACAGCATAATAAGCAATATCTAAATTTGTGGTTCTATAAATGACAACACCACACACAGCCACACATCATGTTTAACTCAAATAAAATGCAATTATTTCTGTAAACAAAAATAAACCTTACAAATGAACATTAGTATACATTAATAGCTCATACCTTAAAGCAAGCATATCAAAATATCATTTCCTGTACCATGATACAAAATGACATGATCTGAAATGCTGTTCACTGGTACTAATATAACAAACATGATGAACCCTGTTTCATGGAATGCCAAACCTTTGTAAAAAATACCCTGCTAGAACACTGCAATGCCTTATAACATACAACATTTGAGGTTCTCACAATGGTACTGATACAGATTCCAGTCTTCTGGGATAAAATGCTGTGTGGATTATTGGCACATAGGCACCTTGCTGCCTCCAACTTCACATCTGGCTTCTTGGACTACCATGAAGAAAGAGACAGCAAGCTCCTCAAACACAATGCCTACTTAACAGTCTGCATGGTGTCATACCCCAGAAGACCAGACTCATCATCCTGTGATGGTACTTCAGATGCACATCTGGGTAATGGTCTAAAATAAGCTGTTGGAAGCATTTGATATGAACTTCTTTTTTGGGAATGCAGTTTAGTATCAAGAGAGACCTACAAAATTAGGTAGTACAAGGAAAACTTGGCAAAGCCTCTTGAATAAGTAGATAATTGTGGGTTAATATGCAGTAACTTACGACAGGTATTCATAGCACTCATACCTTGGGAGAAAAATTTTCATACTGGTAAAGAAAAATTACTAGCAAGTGTGTTAACCCTTTCCCATCCATTTTCTTCCCCACCTGATTCCTACCAGCTTCAAATTTGTGCAAAATTAAAAAAAAAAGTGTGATAAAATAAATTTCTGCCACCTGTTGTTCCTACATGCAAACTACCAGGACAGCTGTCAAAGAATGTAATGAGAAAACATGTATCACTTGACATGGACATCATGTGGTGGCAAATTCTGAAGTGATGTATGGCTTCCAAAGTGGGGCCATACAGAACACTAAAATGTCAAGCCTTCCAACACAGGAGAGGAAAGGGTTAATCATACATATGGAGAAAATACCTCATACAAAATCATGACTGCCCTGAGACCAGACTTGCTCCACCCACAACTATCAACGTTAAGTACAGTCTGTCACATACAGAACCTGTAAACACTTCAAAGTTGTGTTTGATACTGCATGTTTTGGGGGGAAACAAACTTAAAACTGATCCTTAAGGACCATAAGTACAAAAAAATATATCCACAACAGTCATAATGCCTTCACTCTGTAAGGACCTAAAGTAAAGGTACAAATCACCCCAGAACAGGTCAAGTAGGCTGGCAGTGGGAGCAGAGGTACAGCTCCTCTCTTGCTTTAACCTCAGCAATAGGCAGGGGAGGGTGGTCAGTGCCACATCCCAGCTGCTGTACTGGAGAATGCCCCAGTACCCATTGTATAGGAGGCTGGGTGAGCTCCAGGGCCGGTCTGGACTAGTGCAGAAAATCTCGCCCCCACCAGAATTCGACCCCTGGACCGTCCAGACCATAGTAAGATGCTATACTGACTACACTATCCCAGCCCACCCTTGAAAGGACCTTACTGTCTGAGAGGTAAGATGGTCCAACTCATCATAACTTTCCCCTTTTCACATTTCATGAAACCCACAACACAATGAAAATTCAGATGAATATTGTCATGAGGCATGGCACAGCTTCCTTCAGTTCCACCATTTATAAAATCCTCTATGAGTTCATCAATAAAAAAACTAACTTTTCACTCTGTGGTAACCCTGTCAACCACACAAGGGGCTGTTTCTCTATTTACTGGACAGTTTTCAGAAATGAGATGAATGAAACATTTTCAGCAGCTGCTGGAAATTCTGCTTTCTGTAAGAACATTAATTACTGGACCATAAACATGTAATGATGTGTCAATAGTCTACTTCAAGATTCCACATCCTTTAAAACATACACTCTGAAGACTAAAATAAAATGGTGGTCATTTGCATAACCATTCTGCACTTCACTGAGTACCAGTTTGGCAGGTGTTCAGAAATATCAGAAATGGATGAAATGAATGAAGGAGCAGTGTACGGGCTGACACTCAAACTGTATGACATGGAAATCATGTGGTATCAATTATGAACACCCGAGACTGTGCAGAGTTCTGTGAGAATTACATCAGATAGATAAGTAGATGAGACACTGTTCTGAATGGACTGAAGAGGCGCATCAGTCTGGAGAGATGATTCATTGTGTTACCCTTGACTTATGAAAGGACTTATAATTTGTTTAAGCAGTGGCAGTGTCTGGCTTTGAATTTAGCAGTTCTGGGTCTACAGACTTATATCAAACGATACAAAGTAGAGGTTGTGCAGACAACTTCACATGAAAGTAACCTTACTGTGATAAGCAATGGAAACTCACAAATGTTGTACTACATGCAAAATGCAATCAATCACATGTCACTTAGTGCATAATTACAAGGCAAAATTGTATTAAATGTTACCTCTGTTTAAAATAATCAATCTTCCTTTCATAACAAAACTGCATAATGGATTAACCTGATACCTCATATTATATTATATTTACATTGAAACCAAAATAATTCTAATGAAGTGTATCTATTTCAGATCTATTTAACACCACCACACCTTCTTGTCTGCTATCTAAAAATGTACAGGTTCCAATACACAACACTATAATTCTGCCTGTTGTATTGTATGGATGTCTCCCACAGAGAGAAGCATACACACAGACTGTGGGTTTTTGAAAACAGGAAGCTGAGAATATTTTGATCTAACAGGGATGAAGTAACAGGATGCTGCAAAAATTGCATAAAGAGCTTCATGATCCATACTCCTGGAAAAATATAATTATGGCAATCAAATAAAAGAGCATGGGACAGGTGGAGTGTGTGGAATAAGTGAAAGAAGATCGATATGCATGCGGGGTTTTGGCTGAAAGCACTGACAAAAAGAAAATATTTGGAAGACCTATGCACAATGGGAAGATAAGATTAAAATGAACATTAAAGAAAAAGGACATGGTGGGCTCGATTTGTCTGGCACAGACAGGCAAGTGATGGGTTTGTGAAAATGATAAAACTTCAGTCTTCAAAAATGTGAGAAATTTCCTGACAAGCTGTCTAACTACTTCATTCTCAAGGACTGTGATCCATAGAATTAGTCAACAGCTCAGACTAGACAGTGTTGGGTGAGCATGTGGGTAGTCAGATAGGTGAGTGGATAGATGGCTGAAAAAAATGAACAATGAAATGGAAAGGCTGACAGAAGGAGCTGTCAAGATCTACATAATATTTGCTAGACTGGGCATTAGAAAAGTAAAGAAAACCTCAGAATAAGATTTAAGACCACGACTACTGAATATAAAGCAGTTGTCAGATTTAATGTGGTGGAGAATGCATGACAAAAGGACTTCAGCATAAGAAAACTTAACTTGTTATTAAATCATAACTTCCAATCATCTGCAGTACTCAGTAACGGTAACACTATGGGAACGTTGCTATTTCAGTAAAAATCTACATGGAATTTAATTCCAAACAAAATAAATAAATAAAACACAAATAATATTTCTGTGGGCTCACGTGGGGGACAACATACACAGCCACATAACTCACTGGAAAGGTGCAAATACTGCTGCTGAGCCACCTAACCCTTAACGTTATAAATCTGTCTAGGAACATGAACCATGGTTATGGGAAGTACCGATTAATAGGGATAAATGGATATAATGGTACAGCTCATAAGGGAATCAGGACATATAACTGCCGTACGCAAGATACTTACTTCTGACTCTTCACTTGTTTAATGTGATGAAATACATTGATTACATCACGAATTCTTCTAGGAGCTTCTTCTATTTTTGATGCCAAGCAAATACAAC
>Ga0209628_10002647_pt1 | contig 12262 bp, 7 predicted proteins | sample TergutCu122P4_FD_187285 | JGI IMG/M metagenome (GOLD analysis project Ga0209628, IMG submission 187285) | Cubitermes ugandensis P4 segment gut microbial communities from Kakamega Forest, Kenya - Cu122 P4 (SPAdes) (version 2) | ecosystem: Host-associated > Arthropoda: Insects > Digestive system >...
CTACTGTTCTCACTGAAGTTTTTTTTTCCCTTTCTTTTTTCTTTTTCTTCCCCCCCCCCCCCCCCCCCCCCCCCCAGTACCTCTGCCCACATTCCAGGATAGTGCCATAAATTACACAATTTTCTTGTGCATCCTTTCCAATTCCTTGTTCACTGTTAGTTATATGCTTCAGTACTGTATGGTCTGAACCACTGCTGTGTCTATGAGTATAGCATAAATAAATAAATAAATAAATAAATAAACACAGCAGGGCACAAGAAATTTTCTTTGAATCTGGGCACCAGGTCAAAAATATAGCTGCCAGACTTGTTTTTCTTCTGTGGGAGTATGTTGCAAGAACTGACATATTTAAAACTTACACTATTGCTGTTGCTGGTATTTGTGTGTATACTTGTGCCCATGTCCAATAAATCAAAATTTTCATACATGTTGCAGACATTCTTCTGAAGTGCTACCACCTCATGCAATTTTTTAATCAAAAACTCCCAAATAACATATAAAATGAAAAGAAAAGCTGAATGTCCTGAGTAATACACTGAAATGAAAGCTCAGACATTAGAATTTTTTGTGTGCCATTAACATAGAAACAAAACTAACCTGAGAATGGTATGTATAGTCTAGTATAACAACACTCCATACATCAGCTACAGTATCCAAATTAATTACAATCACAGCTACTATGGTACCCACCATCACATACAACAAACCCTACACATATCATAAGTGTAGTAGTGACTTGGGACTACACTGATCTAAGTAAAATCATGACATAAACCTATTCTCACAGTTTGTAATTTGTTCTTCTGTGGGCATGAACATTTCTTGTAATTTGGATCTGAATTACCCCCAGTGTACAGCTGTTCAAGGATTACACTCCATCACTGATGGCCCATTAATATTGCACTTCCTCAGGCCACCTGTAACTTTTCTATTTCACTGAAGATCTCAGTCTATTTTTAGCAAGATTGTTGAGCAGAATGCTGTTTTGCAGCATGTGTTGCAGATGGGGACCACACATATTATAGACAACAAGAGCTCCAAAATCGGGAATATGTCTTTATTGAACAGTGCTTAATCCTAAGTTCAGTAGCTTCTGTTTCCTGAGGATTTTCAATTAATACCATTCATTATGAACAGGTTGCAGTTTTACTCTTGTTTTAAGGTAAAAGTTGTTTCTTGAAGTGATGAGTCAGTGCTAACCACCTCCTCCATACCATAATTTGTTAATGATTCTGTTGGCAAGCAATAGTATGAAAATTACTGTAGACTGTGCAACAATTCCTTGATCCAAAAATTGTTCTTCCAGGTATCTGACTTCATTTCTGATCAGATTTTCCTAGCAGATTCAATGAAATACATAACATCTCTCTTTTAAGTCCTTGCAGTGGTGTATTCTGATATATCCCATTCAAAGGTGTGCGACATGATCTGTGTTTATTGGGTCCTGACATGTGTTTCAGTGATTAAAGAAATTACACTGTATTTTGTATATGTTAACACCATGGCACTTGGAGAAAGTTCTTGTATTTGAAGTTTGTTTTTAGGTAAACTTTTGTCATCAGTAGAAGAATTGTCTTTTTCTGCAGCAGTACTTTGTATGCGTACAGTAAAATTATGAGACCTTCACATTGTAGAGAGTGCACCAACTTTTCTGGCATCCCATCTTACATTTTATGTAAATATTGAAATTTCTGTATATTACTCAGAAGGGCTTCAGCAACTTGCTATACCTGTCTGATTTAGGAGAATACTGGTAGAATTTGTACATCTTCTTCAGGACAAAATTAAGATCATCAAAGTGTTTCCCTTCTTTCATTTCACCTCAAACACTTTACTTTAATCTGTGTGTAACACTCCATTTTTCTTCCTGTCATGCTAGCAGCACCATCTGAACCAACTAGTTAGTTTACTGGAAGACAGCCAATCCAAACATCAATTTTTTCATGTTCTTTTGCAGTTGCTTTAGCAGTACATGTTTGACGTTGTGTTTTGCAGATATACTGTATAACTGATGAAGGAACATCTCTCATTCTGTTGTTCTTTTTACTTGTAAACATGATTTATGAATGTACCTCTTGACCACATTTGTTTTTTTTATTCAGTGGCCCCATATGCTATTAAACACACATATTTAGTTTTTCTGGATTACAGATTACTTCACTTCTTTTCACTTTAGTTATCTGTGAGATAAAATCTTTGCAGCCTTTATGTACATATGTATTTATGTTGTAACCAAATTTCATATTTTCCACAAGTTCTAGTAGTCCACAGAAATCAGTAAGTGGTGCATTATTAGCTTGCTCACATTTTTTTATTCTGGAATGGTTTATCCTGTTTCTTGAAGGTTTCCAACTTGAAAGGTTCTGTATAGCCTTTTGCTGTCTTTGCATTCTGATCTGAAATAATGGGGAAGGAGTCACATACCTTACAACTTGCTATCCCCATATTATTACTGAATGTAAGCTAAATTAGTTCCTTGCACCAGCCTTCCTTAAATTTTCTTGTTCCTACTTCAGAGGAGAGCATGTTATAGGTGAATATTCTGTCATCTAAGAAGCCAGTTGCTACTTGGTTGTATGTGAGGATGTGTCATTTGCAGTAACAACTTCAAATTCACTTCCTTGTGAAGACTGTTTATTTTGTTTTGCTTTAAAAATGTGTGAGGTGTACTTATCTTAGTTTTGCAATTAGATTGTTACACCTTGTGCCCAAGCAGAATGTCTTTGGAGCTGAACATTTGCTGATTCAGTTTACGCTAGGTACATTGCTGCTGATGTGTTTGCGCCTTATGGAGTATTAAACTACAGGTCGTACCTACCTAATCTAGCATTTCATTGTCAAGCAATTCCCATGGTATGGCATGATTTAATGAAAAGCACAAAAAAATCTGTAGTAATGAAGGACCAATTCATGCACTTTTGTCTTAACTGACGTTAGAATGTTACTTTTTTTTATATTTTCATCTCAGTTGCACGTTTCTTATATCGTAATATGCTTTAGTCAAGCACAGTGTTTTCTGAGATGTCATTGAGAAGGAAGGAGATGAGGATGTTCAAGAAAGAGCATGTATTGATAAATGCATTCAGTTGATACCATTTAATAGAAGGCGAGCAAAGACATGTATTTTCTGTACAAGAGATCATGAATCTCTTTATGATGCAAGAACATCTCATTAAAGAAAAGTCAAAGTACATGAGATACAGCAAGCTGGATAAGCGGTTCAAGCAAGCAAATAGGAGCATTGATCAGCTCTTTGACAATCCTGTTATATGCATATCATCTATCCCAGATGTCACCCCATCCAGTCGTTGAGATGTAACCTGTGTAATCTGGGTTAGGAGTAATCTGAATGAGATCACTTTGTATGTGGAATTCAGGCATTATATGGGGTAATTACATTCACTGTACTGTTTTGAGTATTTTCTGCTATATTTGCTTAATTCTGCTTTCCTTTGCATTAAACTGTAGTTAAAATAAACTACTTTCTTTTCAGATATATTTTTTTAATGTCTCCTGTTCTTATTGGCTTGTGCCAATGTGTCAAAACTGTGTACAGCATTAGCAATTTATTGCATGGTGTTCTGATACAATAACATGGTGACCATCCATGGTTTGGACGATACCCTGGTCCAGTGCTGGCCAGGTCCTGAGGGAGCCAGAATAGGGAGGTGTGACCTGTACTGTGTGACAGGCTGGCTGTTGCAGAAGTTTGTATGTGTGAAATGTAGTGTTTCCTTAGCAGGGTATCAGCACCATTAACTGTGGCCTCTGTTTTGCAGATCAAAACAAACTATTTTATGAGAACATGTGTGTGGACCCGTGAAAACCCCTACTCCTTTAAGTGTTGTTCCCTTTACCTTTTGTTCTGTTTTCCATGCTAAACATGACAGAGATGTTTCATGGTGCTGTTTTATGTTGAACTGATGTTGATAAGACTGTGCTGTGAAGTTGAGGGAGCGGTTTAACCCTTAATCTGCCAAAGACGACTATAGTCGCTCAGCCATTTAGTGTTATTAAATGGCAATTGAAATTTAATCTGGTAGCCTAAGGGTTAATAATGAAGTGCTTGATGAAATGGGATTTTCAGACAAATGAAAAATGACATTGACAGTACATGCTCTTGAAATTCTAGGTGCCATGGTCCACTGTTTTGTAAAGTTGTTTCTGAAGTTTAAAAAAAAAAACATTATGTCACACTTCTGTGTGGTTCATGTTTTCAGATTGAGACGTAAGAAGACTGCTGTGAGGAAGTATGGGGTCTTGGCAAGTCGAGAGGATGTGGAATTGACTCCCCTGGGGGCAGAGGATGAAGATGAAGACATGGCTTTATTTGACATGACTGCAGTCAAGTCTAGGCCTTGATAGATACAGCACATCATCATTGCTAGTGACTAACAAATTTACCTGCAGGAGCACAGAAAGGAATATGCAGTAGGGTACATAGTTTCTACAATTACAATACTACACATTAAATTTCCTGTCTGTTAACCAAACGTGACATATTTCAACCCATCAGGTTCATCATGAGGGGCCATACACCATGACATAAGGTATTGCGTTGAATAAACTATTACAGTTATTTGGAGATTAGTTGTTTAGAAACAGCTTGATTCTCAAAGCTTTTGCTAAGTAACTAAAATGACTAACCCTTTTAATTTAAAAATCAGTAGTTTGCATATTGGTGCAGTCATTAATGTTAAGGGTCTTGTTTGTATGTATTCTTTCTTTGTAGGTGTGATGTTCATGTCACTCTTAGATGTTTCATTCACTTTTTCTGTGGTGCTTACTGGCCATTTATTATTTGGTCAGTTATGGTTTACTGATATGAATTATAATGTGTTGTATTGTGATAATCCAAAATATGTCAGTTGTTAATGCAGTGGTATCATTCCAAATGTTGAAGTTTTGGAATGTGCAAATTCAGTTTTTGAGATTTAACCTCATTGTCTTGAAACTGTTCCAATATTGTGACATATGTTATTATCACCAACTTCAGGGTGAGTGATATCCACACTTATAAACAGTTCCTGGAGTTATAATTTGTGCTCAATGGTCATAACAAACCTAACCTAATCATCCTCCAAGTACTACCCGTCTGCACATATACACTTGCTGCAGTAGTCCTACCACTGCTGTATACACCTCTGGAATCCTCTTTTGGTATGACTGAGACCTCCCACTGCATTCTTGAATTTCTTCTGTTGACACAAAATGGTGACTTTTGAGCCGAATCTTCAGTTCAGAGAAAACATATATGTTGCGTGGCATGAGATCTGGAGAATATCGTTGGTGGGGGATGCTTGGAATTAGCTAGTCTCTCAAAAACTGCTGCACTGTGAGGAAATGTGACAAGGTGCATGACCATGGTACAAAATCCATTTTAACAACCTTCTGTAATATCCCGGTTCTTATGGGTCATCTGTTTCCGGCCCCAGGGGTGCTGAAATTCTGCAAGGTTTGCAAAGCTGAATACATACTTCTTCCTCTCTCTCTCTTTCTCTCTGTCTCTCTTTCTTGGTAATTGTAGTAGTGGTGGATTGGTCATGGTGCTGCTGAGTAAAGTGTAATTTAAGCATGAAAGTCCAAAGAATCTGCAGAAATAAAGAATGGTGATGAAAGATTTATTGAATAATTTGTACAGCACATTTTTAGTGGCAAGGAGAAAGAGTCAATGGACTAAGTTGAAATGCTGAAGCTGTGTGGCAGCAAGATGGGCTGGCATACTTGAAATCAGATAGTGTCCTAACTTTGCATTTCAGGGGGGTTTTAAGCAATTAAAAAATGGCTCATGTCATGCCTTGTGCAGAGGACTGTTTATGCTGGGGAATCTTGTCACTGTTTTCTCACCTCAAGGACTATGGTGGATTTACACCATGTTCGCATGCCATCTGACCAGTTATTTTTTTGCCAAGCTATTGACATGTACATTTATTTGAAACGTTGCTGGCAGCTGTGTTTCTTCATTTGTTGCTTAAACAACAACTTTTGAAGTAAAGCCAGAACTTTGGTCATAATGTGCACGGTGGTTCTTTGTTACATTATACAGCTTTTGAATTCTGGGGGATGCTGCAACTGTGTGCTGATTGGTGTCCAACATTTTTGTCTGCTGTCGCTTGAGCCATTGCACAATAATCTGATGTTTTGACTGCGTGAGCACTGACCACAGTTTCTTTGTTTGCTGACATTTCTGACCTGCCACTGCACTCCTAGCCTTCTAGTGATTCTTGACCATTTTTAAATTGGTTATCAGTTGTACACAATGGATTTTTAAGAGCTTGATCATCAGAAACCATCTTGAGGCTTACAAGAGTTTCAGCTGCTGATTTTCTTGGTTTACAACAGAACTTGCTGTTTGCCTACTGCTCAGACTGTGACAATGTGACAAACAGTGGAGACACACTTTTCCTCTAAGGCTGACTGACTGTCTTGTCACTACCTGTTCCAACTTGTCTGCAGGTAGTGCAGAGCCTACCCCTGTAAATTTTACACACACACACACATTTTTTTAACGCAGAAAGTGGTTATCTCAATGTGACAGATTTTGGAAACTTTGAACTTTCCACATACTATCATTGCACCACCAAGTAGGCCATGAAAATAGTCAAACATCTGACAACTTTTGGGTAAGGCGCACATTGAGACGCAGGCAACGCAGCCCATGCAGGGCAGAGCAGCGCAGGTTTCTGTGATTCACACGTTTGAATATGTCAGCGTGAGTTGAAAGGTAGGGCAGGGCAGCACAGTTCTGCATCTGCTTTCGCCTGCGCCACACAGTGTTCCGGACACAGTTTTGCAACACAGCCCACGTAGGGCAGAGCATCACAGGTTTCTGTGATTCATATGTTTGAATATGTCAGTGTGAGTTGAGAGATAGGGTAGGGCAGCACAGTTCTATGTCTGCTTTCGCCTGCGCCACATCCATTTAAATCTCATTAAGAGGTCTATTGTACTTAGCACCTACCTATATGCATTTATTATACTCAGGTAAAACTTTGCGAATATAAGAGCCATCGAATCTAAGCCACACCCGATTTTAAGGTATACTAAAATGGCAACAAAAGTGCGGCTTAGAATCGAAGAAATACGGTAACATTGTAAGTAATGTTTTTGTAAGCAATTTAAATATAAAAAATAAAACACCTTAAGAATGCAGCTTGTTTTTCTTCCGTTCCAATTGGTTTTTGAGCGTTACACCCTTCAGAGAAGATAGAATTTTGCACAAGCCTATGAACTTCATTGAATTGGCATCGATGTAAATGGAAGTAGTTAGTGAACTGTTTATCAGAGAATTCCGACGTCAAAGCGAATTCACCGTGAGTTTTTTTCTTTTTCATATACTCGCTTTTCCATACCAACTTCTGCCGTTTCGATGTGAGATATAATAACATCAACATGTCCATTTCTTCATCAGAATCTGACTCTGAACGTAGAGCAGTGAGTTCGGCCATTGCTCATTTTGCATTGTTACAAGAAACTACTTCTCATTGTGCAGTCACACTGTGTCACGCAGTGTTTCCCGTGCTGCGTCTCCTTGCCGTGCTCTGCCCTGCCCTGCGTCCACCCGTGTCTCAATATGCGCTCACACTGTGTCACGCAGTGTTTCCTGTACTGCATCTCCCTGCCCTGTTCTGCCCTGCCCTGCGTCTCAATGTGCGCCTGGCCTTACCATGAAGATGGACAAAAATGAAGAAACCCTGGTTTCATCTCTTATCCTCTCTTTAACTCTATAGTTCCTTATTTTTACATAGCAGCGTGCTCAGTCCCACCTGTGTATTGGGCCACATCCTTCAAATTATTCACCCTGAAGACGGTGACTGCAGTTTATGTTGAAGCAAAACACTTTGGATGCATGATGGTACTAAACACCGAAACTGGAAAACTGGACAACATATACAGGACGTGTAAACCTTTAGACTACAAATTGAAATGTGTAACTCGGGTTATTAGTTCTTCAGAAATGATGAGCACCTTAGGTTTGTCTCTGAAAAGGCATTTTGAGAAGTGCTCCTGTAAGTATAATTACTTGTGCCTAACTGCTGAATATTTAATGCTGTAACATGCGGTTATATTAAAAGGTTTTACTGTGGATGGGTTGTTTTTACAGTATACTAGTCATGACAGATGGACAAATAGTATATTTCTTATCCTGCCTGATCAGATGTCTCTGGCAGTTGCATATGCCAGTGTCATGTCTGGCAGTTTTGTAGATAGTGTGATGGTTCTAACTGGAATCCTCATAGTTTGAGTGGTCCATTTGTCCACACTTTTACTCATCTTACTGTTGGGTTCTGTTGTTTACAAATTAGTGCCTTGCAGCAGTGGGAGTTTGTGCTGTTTTCTGCTACTTGGAAAGGGACATACCAAATCTAGATAAATTAAGCAAGTGGACAGGAGGATGGGAGAATGTGATACTTATGAATAGTATTTGTCAGTGATATTAAAACACAGTGTCATGTGTAACATTTGGAGAGAACAGATGTTTCATATATGTGGGTAGCTGACCACATTTGGAATTGCAGGGTGATAATTATGTTAATATCTATTGGGAGAATCCCTGTCACTGTTGCAGAAAACAGGTTTGACTAATAAGTGGGTTGCCATCTCTGTTCTGTATGAAGCTGAGATGCAGAAATGCTGTGACCATGATGAGGGTGAGATCTGTCTTTTGTAACCAAGGTCATAATCTAAAACTGAACACTCTTAGAATTCAATTCATTGAGGTTTTTCAGTTTTGAAATATGTCACTTTTAATTATATTTTTACATCAAAATTTGTGTGATTTGTCTGTTCAGTACATCATCTGCCCACATTTTGCTGCCTTCAGTTATTTGTTGCAACTAATTCTACATAGAAGTTCCTGATGTGTGAAATACATTAAACTTGATTTAGCTGGGTCACTGTGATAATGTGAGAATCTATCATGTTTTCTGGTATGTGGCATTATGTAGTGCAGTACATAGGTATTAGCATTTCTTGTGAGGTTTTATGTGGTAGAAGAATTGAAGCTGGAGGCAGGAAGTTTCTCTGATTGGAATACACAGTGTATCACCCTTCACAAGAATGAGATCATCACCTTCATTGTCATGAGGACCTTGGACCTTTTATATGGAGAATCTTACTACATGTAGCCCTTGCTTTACACCTTTGTTGTGTTCCTGAAAAAAGTGGACAAAAATAAAAAAGGTGTAAATAAAAATGATACTCCCATAATAGACAATGGAATAGGAAGGGTTGAGGGATAATCCATACCAACGACTTCTTCTGCTATGCTGTATGTTTGCATCTACTTTTTATATTATTATCATGTTTCTCATAGTAATACAGAAATAATGTTAATTTTTAGCCTATGTAAATTGACAAGGAATTGAAGATAAATTGCGCCCACTGGTCGCCATGGTTGACTAAATTCACTCTCACAGCCTTTACAATGCTGGCACTTTAGTTCCATTGTTAAGCTTGTTGCTGCAGTTAGGGTGGGGTTTTGGTTGTGTCAGTTTAATATAGGTCATTATGATGTTGGTTGGGTTATAGTTTGTGTTGTTTGTCATTTCAATTTTTTTCCTCCAACCCAGTTTGGAGTTACTAGTACTTTAATTATCCATCAAAAAGCATGACAAATATCATACAAAATGACAATATTTAGTTGTTAACAGGGCGACATGTTTCAGCTATTTTTTAGCCATCTTCAGGCCCAATAAGGAAACAGAGTTCAGGTATATAATTCTGGTTCCTTATTGGGCCTGAAGGTAGCTAAAAAATAGCCGAAACATGTCGCCCTGTTAACAACTAAATATTGTCATTTTGTATGATATTTGTTGTGTTCTTTTATGGATAATTAAAGTACTGTATTGATATAACACAACGGGATGGCTCCTATTAAAAAATTGGAGTTACTAGGTTTGTCACAGATGGTAGATTTTTCATATCATTGCTGTCACAGATGTTCTGTCATGGATAATCAGATTCACTATCACAGGTTCTACTACACAGTCATTTTATTACCCACAGACCATACATATTAATTCCACTAAGATTTATAACCGTTATAGTTTGTATTTTTATTAGGTGTTAAAATTTTATATTTGATAGATTGGATAGATTTGTTTTAATTAGTAATTTAGTTTGGGTGGAATGGCGAGTGTAATGGATTTGTATAGCAGCTTACAGGGATAGAGGGTTAGAGAGAGTGAGAGGGTGACAGAGAGATAGAGAAAGAGACCAGTAAGACACTTGGAGATTATGCGAGTACGATATGGGAAGAGTGTCACATAAGTGAGCCAATAGAAAACAAGTATTTCAAAATTTGACTGTTGATTCTATTATGGAGTAGTGGGATTTAAACAGTTAGCCAGTTGAGAAGTGTAAGAATATTAAAGAGGGGATGGATTTGAACTGTGCGAGTTTGAAATTTTAACATAGGGAGTAGCCTGTTTCCTACCCAGGATGTAATAAGCTGTGTATGTGATACTGAGGCTAGCAGTGCATACATTTTTCAAAGACGTATCCATGCAAACAAAGATATATAAACTCTAATAATTGTGAAATAATACAAATAATATTAATAGTGTCCAGTTATTTATAAAATTACTCTTCCACTACTAGAACACTTAGATTCTCTGGGATTAAGACATGTGCCCGACTGATGAGCTGGGTTAGGTTATAGATTACTGTTTTGATTAGTTGTAGTCATCTTCCCCCTGTCTTTTGGGTATGTCATTGTGGCATTTGTTGGTAGAACAAAAAAAACTTGAATGCAAATAAACTACATGATATGAAATAAATGGCAAGTGAACAGTGATTGGTGTAGTTTGAAGTGAGCACACAGCTTTCCAGTTTTGCTTTGTACCTTAATTTTTCTAGATTCTTGCCAGCATAGTAGAACACAGCCAAGGGGCGTTAAACCCAAAAGGAGGGAGTGTAAATTAAGAAGTACTGTGGATTGGTAAGGGACAGTAAAGCAGCAAGATCTAAAACAAACAGGCATACAACAAGGGCTACATGCAGTCAGAAAGTTTCTGAAATTGTTACCGTTTTGCAGCCACAATGATTATAATGTTGTAGAACTTACTGAATGGATTCCTATTTGATGTCCTAAGAGTCTGAGAGAACTTACACTGCTTTGAAATGGCAGGTGGGAAGAATTTAAGTTTGGTGGATAGAACTGATTTATGGTTGCTTGTAACTATGAGGCTGTGTTTGTATTGCTGGTGCAGTTCACTTTTCACAAGTTGTTTTGTGGATGAAATATATTTTATGAAATAATTAATTTCAATTGTTATGTAAGTATTGTTTTCTAGTGTTGATATTAATAGAAAGAATGATAAAATTACTTGTTTGTTGATGTGTAAGAAACAGCCTATCCAGTGTGTGTGTGTGTGCGTGCGTGTGTGTGTGTAGACAGAAGTATTTTAGGCTCTCAGTGTGGATTCAGATGTAGCAAATCGGCTACTGATCAGATATGCACATTTGTCAGGTGTTGGAAAAGACGTGTGTGAGGTAGGATAGAATGTGATCTGTTTATTATAGACTTCAATGAAGCTTTTGATTCAGTTGGGAGGGAATTTTTATACAATTTTTTTTTTCTCTGAGTTTGTTATACCATGAAATTGATTATGCTAATTAAAATGTATTTACATAAAATTTGTTGCAAGGTTGTATAGGGAAATATTTATGTGAAGCATTTCCTATTATTAATATTCTAGAACAAGGAGATGCTTTAGATCGTGCCATTAAGAAGGTACAGGAAAACTCAGATGGAATGAAATTAGTTGGAATAAATTAGAATGTGGTCAACCCTGATTATGTTAACGTGTTTGGAAAAAACACAAATACAGGGTGATTCAAAAGTTATGTTAGCCAAATGGAACATAATAAGCACTTGTCAATATAATACATACGAGGGTGAGTCAAATGAAAACCTTAAATATTTTTTAAATGCTATTTATTGTGCAGAAGTGGTACAAAGCTGTATCACTTCTCAACATAATCACCCCCACGCTCAATGCAAGTCCTGCAGTGCTTACAAAGTGCATAAACTCCTTTAGAAAAAAATTCTTTTGGTAGTCCGCGCAACCACTCATGCACTGCGTGGCGTACCTCTTCATCAGAACGGAACTTCTTTCCTCCCATTGCTTCTTTGAGTGGTCCAAACATATGGAAATCACTTGGGGCAAGGTCTGGTGAGTATGGTGGATGAGGAAGACACTCAAAATGCAGGTCTGTGATTGTTGCAACTGTTGTACGGGCAGTGTGGGGCCTTGCA
>Ga0209628_10002648_pt1 | contig 12261 bp, 13 predicted proteins | sample TergutCu122P4_FD_187285 | JGI IMG/M metagenome (GOLD analysis project Ga0209628, IMG submission 187285) | Cubitermes ugandensis P4 segment gut microbial communities from Kakamega Forest, Kenya - Cu122 P4 (SPAdes) (version 2) | ecosystem: Host-associated > Arthropoda: Insects > Digestive system...
TGTGTGGCTTAGTGGTGGCGCTGTTTTGTTATGAGCATTCGACTAAGGGTGTGTTTTTTGAGGATTGTTTGAAAACACGTTTTTGCCTTGTGTGCCTGTTGGTGTGAGGATTATTTTGGATAATGCTTCTTTTCATCGGAAGAAAAAGTTGGCAGTTATTGCGGAGAGGGTTGATGTTGCTTTGTTGTTTTTGCCTGCGTATTCGCCGGATTTTAACAGGATTGAGAATCGGTGGGCTAGTATGAAGCGTGCTTTACCTGATTTGATGCCTAACTGTGAAACACTACAAGAAGCCATGTACACCCATTTTGGTGAGTGCAACTCTTAAACTATTCTGCTATACCAACTGTCCCAATGCATAACCGTCTGCTTTGCTAAAGGCACATGTTCATCGATTATTTCGCATGCAAGTTGGATTTTGGTTTTAAAAACTAGACCTTTTTCTTCACATCTCTTTTTGTTACCATATAGTTTTATGGTGTCTGGGATTTTTATTTGGTCTTGTGGTAGACACTGGTCACATAGTCGTGGCTTAGGATGTTGCCATGGTTGAGGAGTGGTTGTAGCAGGTCATTTCTGTTTGTGTGCTGTATTTTCGGCATACGGTGTCGTCTATGCTGCGGTGTTCTGTGTTTGGTTGGTGGGGATGAAATGTTGTTTGGTGGCTTCTTGTAGGAGTAGTGTTTTTGCTTGGTTTAGTAGGGTTTTTGTTGTCCATTTTGGGTTTGTGATGAATCGGTTGAGGCTGCTTTGGTCTTTTCTATCTATGAATAGTTCGTTTAGGCTGGTTATGTCGTGTTCTTTTTTGGCGGCATTCATCAGAGCTAGTTCTGTTCTGCAAAAGTTGTTGTATTGGGGTTTGGCTTTGGTGTTTTTTGAAGTGTGAAAGTATGTTTTTTAGTCTGCGCGGTATCCCGGATAAAAATCTAAACATATACTTCAATAGGTCTTATGAACAAAATAAGCTTTGACACAAATCACCATGAAAACGCAAACTATCAGTTAGTAAAGAATTCTTGACTAAGTTTAGTCAATATTCCTTTACGAAAACACTTTTTACTCATACACTTGGATGATGCTTTGGTGATGTCTGATGAGAAAACTGTGTATCTCGATTTACACCTCTGCTCTTCCTCCAACGTGTTTTAGCGTAGCAAGAAGTGTTGATCTTGGAATTGCTAAAAATTTAACAAATAACTGGAGGGTATACCCATGATTACTAGTTTGGTATCGACAAGATTACAAGATAATCAAAACACATTTGGTAATCTTAGAAACCTTGAAGATATGTGTAAACATTGTATGCCAATTACACCTATACAATGCATCAGTCTCTGTCGCCTGTATCGGCTAAAAAATGAGTTAAGAAACCTTCGAAACATCATGAATAATCCTTGCTATACAACAGACTTTTTCAACGTTCTAAAAAACCAGACAAGACTCCATATCTTCCAAATAATAATTAACAGCAGTTGTACGCTTGACAGGGTGCAACAAGAACTCAAAAAAATAGGCATAAAGCAAAGTCAACGTGCAATAAGTGAAGACCATATTCAACCTATGATAACTGTTGGTTTGATAACTGAATCTGTAGGCAAATACCACGCTACACTATTTGGCATCTGTATACATGAATTGCTTGGTAGTTTTGACGCATTTCTTCAAAAATTGCCGTCACAGTCAAAATGTCACGAAGAGGCACTTTTACAGTCGCTTCTTTTAGGTCAAAAAACTTGTGAAGAAATTCAACAACTTCTCTCTCCCACAGTTGCTTCGCGGATACTTAAACGCCTAACTATAACAGGTTTAATCAATAACCCGATAAATAGAAGCTATATTTTCTTCCATAGATCAAAACGTGATTCTACACTTGAAACATTAACCGCTTCTGAGATGAAAGTCTACCAAACGATTCCTCGCGAGGGCACAGCTGTTGATAAACTGGCAAAACTTACAGGTCTCTCCCAAAGGCGAACATATGCACATATAAGGCGCTTGAAAGGAAAAAAACTCGTATTTGCAAAAAACATACCAGTAACCTACAGTTTAACAGATAGCGGACAAAACTTGGCAACTATACTGCATAATATGTCACAGAAAATAGAGGAAACATGGAATTTCACCGAGTATATAGTACAACAATCTAACATGTCAAATCTATCAAATCCTCATTATCTAACCCGGAGGTAAACGTGTTGGATGATGTTAACGAATTTGTGTATGATTTACTCTCTCGCGTTGAAAAAAGCCGACAGAAAGAACTCGCTGAAGCTCTAAAACGTATAGGAACTATAGATGAAAAACAGAAAAAAATCGTAAGTGACCTGACTAGCAAACTCGTAGGTAAACTCTTTCAACCTGTAATTGAAAACATCCACTTTGCCATGTTAAACAATGAAGAAAAAACTTTAGAAGCAGCAACAAAACTGTTTAGCACTAACAACAATTAAACCTCTTTCTCTTTTTAACGGTCAATTTAAACAAGGAAAAACCGAATTAACCACAAAAACTATTGACACGCATCTTCATAAACTCTTTTAATAAGCCAAGTACATCAATGTGATGATGCGACAAGAAAACAAGCAAGCTGATGCAGTGATTATAGGTGCTGGTCCTACAGGTTCTTATACAGCACTTCGTTTAGCAATGCTAGGTGCTAAGACAGATGTTTATGAAGAGCATTCTGAGATAGGTGTACCCTCGCATTGCGCAGGGCATATAAGCATTAATAGTTTAAAAAAACTTGGTTACTTTCCTCTTCCCAAAGGTATAGTAGAAAACACATTTAATGCTGCTAACTTTTACTCACCATCAGGAACAAGCTTCTCTTTACACCTAAAGAAACCTGTAACATGCGCTTTAAATAGAGCAAAATTTGATCAACACATAGCAGCACAAGCAAAACAAGCAGGAGCTACTTTCCATTTAGGTACTCCTGTCAAGTCTTTGCGAGTTGAAAATAATTACATAAAAGGCGTAAACCTTCAAGACGGCACTGAGGTTCTTTCAAAAATAACAATAAGTGCTGAAGGTGTAAGCTCAAGGCTTTTCCGTCAAGCTAAACTCGGGGAGTTTTGCAAAAAAGAGTTAGTTTATGCTGTTGAAACAGAAATAGACAAAGTTTATGATGTTGAAGAACACACCGTCGAAGTATACCTAGGTAGTAGCGCGCCAGGTTTTTACGGTTGGCTTATCCCACGTCCCGATGGAACTGCAAAACTTGGTATAGCAACAAATAATGGTAATCCCCAGAGTTATCTCAAAAATCTTGTGACCAAGCATCCTATAGCTAAAAAACAGGTCAAAGGAGCAAAAATTGTTAAAACTAATTATCATGTTATTCCTCTAACTGGTCCTATAAGTCGGGCGTATGGTAACGGTTTTTTAGCTGTGGGCGATGTTGCATCGCAAGTTAAGCCAACAACTGGTGGTGGTGTGGTTTTCGGTTTAACTTGTGGCGAGGTTGCTGCTAATGTTGCTAAGCGGTCTCTTGATTTAGGTGATGTTTCTGCTAAGGCTCTTAGTGTCTATCAGAAGCGTTGTGATGAGCTTTTGAATTTTGATATATTATTTATGTTGCGGCTTAGACGGTTTCTAAATTCGCTTTCCGATAAGCGTTGGGATTCTGTTTTGCGTTTTTGTAATCGTTTTGGTGTGGATAAGGCTTTGAGTGATGTGGAGGAGATTGATTATCAGGGTAGGTTAATGTTGAGTGTTGCGTCTAAACCTGCAATGTTTGCTGCTCTTGGCTATTTTGGGTTGCTTTATTTGTTTGCAAACCCTTAAAACATTGAGTACACATTTTAGCAAGACGAAGTATCATGGGTGAATTTGAGTATAAGCAGGTCATAATTTTTAGAAGTGACTTGCAGATGAGTAAGGGCAAAATTGCGGCGCAAGCAGGACATGCAGCTGTTTCTGCGTCTCAGAAAGCGTATGTGCGACATAAAAAATGGTGGGAATCTTGGTTATATGAAGGTCAAAAAAAAGTTGCCCTAAAAGTTTCAAGTGAAAAAGAGCTTGACGAATTAGAGGAGGCTGCTGCTGATCTTGGACTTCCGCATGCTCTAATTGTTGATAGAGGATTAACAGAGATTCCTGAAGGTTCTGTAACTTGTCTTGGTATAGGTCCAGCACCTGTTGGTATGATTGATCGTTTAACAGGCAAACTTAAACTGTTATAGGGAACCATATGTGTGATGCACCTGAAATTGATCGTTTACTTGGTATAGAAGTATATATGACAAAAAATAGTGGTTTAGGTGGAAGAATTCGTGGTGCAGTAGAAGATTTTCAAGTTGAAGAACTCTTAGTAGATGGCTCAAAAGCTCAAGTTGGTTCTCCCGATAAAGAGCCGCTGGCGTTAGGGGCGTCTTTGGATCAGCGGCAGAGTTATTTGTTGTGTGTTTTAGCTAAGCAGAATTGGGATACTCTTATAGCTGTAAAAAATGTTGCTCGCCAGCTTGGTTTGGGTCAAAATAGTCTTCAGATCGCTGGGATAAAGGATGCTAAAGCAGTTACGGCACAATATGTTTCTATTGAAAACTTTGCCATTGAGGATATTGATAAAGTAAATATAAAGGGTGTTCAACTTCGTCCTGTAGGCTATTTGCGTAATCCTTTATCGCTTTTTTATCTTTTAGGGAATCATTTTAAAATAAAAATTACCGACATACCCCCGCGAGACTTTGATGTAGTTAACATGAAAATAAATCAAACTATTGAAGAAGTCACACAGCTTGGTGGTATTCCTAATTATTTTGGTCATCAACGTTTCGGTACAACACGGCCTATAACGCATTATGTTGGTAAAGCAATTCTTGAAAACAATTTTGAAGAAGCAGCCCTTCTTTTTCTCGCAAAACCTAGCCCTGATGAACATCCTGAAACAAGAAACGCTCGTATGGAACTTCAGCAGACCCGCAATTTTACTGCTGCATTGGAGTGTTATCCAAAACAGTTACGTTATGAACGCTTAATGCTAAAATATTTAACTGAAAATCCAAATGAGTATCTTAAAGCGTTCAATGTTTTACCCTTGAAATTACAGGTTCTATTTGTACAGGCTTATCAATCATATCTGTTTAATCGTTTCTTAAGCGAACGCGTTAAAGCTGGTTTACCTCTAAACAGCGTTGAAATTGGTGATTTCGTAGTCGGCATTGAACGCACTGGATTACCTATGGTAAACATGCCACAGATAGTAACTGCCCAAAACCAAACTAAAATAAACGAAGCTTTATCAACAGGTAAAATGCGACTTGCCTTGCCCATTGTTGGGTTCAAACAAAAACTTTCAAGCGGTGCCATGGGTGAATTGGAACAACGTGTTCTACAGCAAGAAAACGTGAACATGAACAATTTTCGTATTACTGCTAACTCTAGATTAGGCAATAGAGGCAGTTTACGAGCAGCATTAACACTCGTTAAAGACTTCAAACACATTGACACCTCAAAAAACATTGATGGGCTGTCAGTCACTATAACTTTTACACTACTGCGGGGCTGCTACGCGACAGTGTTATTGCGTGAAATAATTAAGCCTCAAAACATCATAGCCACAGGGTTCTAACAGGCTGTTAAGTGAAAACTATACTAGTTTCTTGTTTTTCCATATCATTTGCTTTATGTATATGCTGTTAACATTTTTTCTGTTGTTCGCTTGTTTTTTTGCTGTGAAACTTTGAAATGTTTAGATTTTGTCTGTTCGTGCTAAGTCTTTAAGTCGGTTTACGCCGTCGATTTTAACTATAAAGTCTGATACGCTTTTTGGAACAAGTACTGTCCAGTTTTCGTCTTTAAGTATTTTTTCACGGATAAGTGTTGATGCATACGTTTGTCGTTCAAAAAGGCTGATGTTTTCAACGGCGTAGCCTGATTCTATAAATAATCGACGTGTTAGGGGTTCGTTGGAATATAGTTTGTTAAATTTTGGTGTGTAGCCTTCTACTGCGGCGACCCATAGCATGTGTAAGTGCATGTCAGGGACAGGTACAATCCATACTCTGTCTAAGTCTACTTCTGCTTTTTGTAGGGAGTGTTGAATCATAACTAGTCTTTCTCCAGCGGTAAAAGGGTTTTCTAGGTTATGACTATGTTGCGCACTACCTATGACAATTACTAGTTCATCGACTTTTGTTAAAGCTTCTTTTATAGCTCCAAGATGACCAAGATGAAATGGTTGAAACCTGCCAACGTAAAGACCGCGATTAACCAAATGATATTACCATATTTACCTAACTGTTAGTGCTAATATTATTTACGTTGTCAAACTTTTTTTATCCCATTCCTTTGTATGTTTTGTTGGTTGCTATTTCTCTGAAAATTTTGTGTCTGTTTGTAAGAGAACGTCTAAATATTTTCTTGTCATTCTCAAATGTACTCTCATAAAATAAGGTGATGAAATGGTGAATTTGAATTTATCACAGGAAACTCTTGATAAACTAAAGGGGATGCTGAAGAATTCTGGTGATTCTTTTTGTTTTTTAGGGTATAATTTGAACTTGTCTACCGGTGATTTACATGATGTGCTTCAGCAAAAAGTTGCTTCGCCTCAAGTTAAAAATGGCACTATGTACCAGTTGCTTGCTGAATTATTGACAAAATACACTTTTTCAAGTAAACCTGTTAAGGTTGGTAAATTGACTAGTTTTAAAGATTTCTCTGGAGGATATGCGTATGAGGGCGCGTTTCATCGTCGGGTAGTTGATCATATTACACGGCTTTTCGGAAGGGTTCCTGAAGATTTGCTTAAAGCTGCCAAGTTAATAGGTGGAAAACAGCTTGAGCATGGTGACTGTTCTGTTGAAATTGAAACTTTTCCTGAAATATTTTTAACAATTATTCTTTGGACTGATGAAGAGTTGCCTTCTACGGCAAATGTGCTTTTTGATGAATCGACAGGTAAAACTTTTAACGCTGAAGACTTAGCGTGGCTTTCAGATATAACTGTTTGGCGTTTATCTATAGCTCAAACTTTAGTTTAAATTTGAACGAATAATTATTTAACGCCGTTTGAGCAGTATCTTTCGGGTTATGTGTATGGAAAATTGGGATGTAATTATTGTTGGTGCTGGATCTGCAGGTTTAGCTGCCGGTATATATACTGTAAGAAGTGGTTTGAAAACGCTTATACTTGATGAGAAACTGGCAGGTGGTAATATTAGTGGGGCTCCTAAAGTGGAAAATTATCCGGGATTTACTGAAATTAGTGGTCGTGATTTATCTGAAAAAATGGTTTCTCAATGCAAAACTTTTGGTGTGTCTATACATGAGCTTGAAACAGTGAATAATTTACAGCTTGATGGGGAAACAAAAATTGTAACTACTGATACCGCTGTGTATAAGGCTAAAGCTGTAATTTTAGCTATGGGTTCTCACCATAAGACTGTTGGTGTTAGAGGTGAGAGAGAACTTCAAGGTCGTGGTGTTAGTTACTGTGGTATATGTGATGGCCCATTTTTTAAAGGAAAAAATGTTGCTATAATAGGCGGTGGCAACTCTGCCTGTATAACTTCTCTATACCTCTCGGATATAGCAAAAAAAGTTACTATAATTCACCGAAAAAACACTTTCAAAGCAGAACACAAGTTAACTTTAGATGTTACATCAAAAAACAATATTGACGTGCTTTGGAACACTGAAATTGAAGAAATTAAAGGTGATAAACAAGTAACGGCAGTAGCTTTAAAAAATAATGTTACTGGAGAAAAAACAGAGCTTGCTTTAAACGCTGTGTTTGTGCAAGTTGGAGAAACACCTAACAGTACAGTAGCAAAAACTTTTGGCGTGGAAACTGATGAAGCAGGATACATTAAAATTAATATAAAGCAAGAAACAAACTTTGCAGGAGTTTACGCCGCAGGAGACGTAACAATTCACCCCGTTAAACAAGTTGGTACTGCTATAGGACAAGGAATAACCGCTGCTCTCCAAGCTTACAATTATATCCGTAGGCATCTACAAAAATAATGCAGTATTTTTCTTGTTTTGTTTTGTTAGTTAAAAATGGTATGGTTTTTTACATGTAAACATTTGCGATGCTTTTAAATATCTCTATACTGTGGTTGTAGGTGCATAATTAAGGTGTAACGATGCCAAAGCAAGAAAAAGGAAAATCTCACTCAACACGGCCTGTAAGTCGAAGACCTCCAAGCTGGTGCAAATATCAACCAGAAGAAGTAGAAGCTTTTGTTATTAAATTTGCAAAAGAAGGCCGCTCACTAAGTGAAATAGGCACACTTCTTAGGGATCAGTATGCAATTCCATTAGTAAAGCCAATCACAGGCAAAAGCGTAAGTGCCATACTCAAAGAAGCCAATTTAACTCCAACAATTCCTGATGACTTAAACAACCTTATGAAGAAAGCACATGCTTTAGCAGTTCACATGGAGAAAAACAAAAAAGATCTGCACAACAAACGAAACATGCAGGTAATTGAAGCACAAATCCACAAACTTTCACGATATTACAAGCGCGAAGGAAAAATTTCCAAAAACTGGAAATATGAAGCAAAAATCGCTTCTATATTCTAAAATATTTCCTCCATTTTCAATTTTTTAAACATTCATTATAACGCATAATGAACGTGCGATGATAGTGTCACTGGTAGAATCTGCGTTTGTATTATTATTTATTTTTTACGAAGCACTTTTAACGCTTGTGTTTGATCCTTCTTTTCATCTAATTCTCTTGTTATGTATAATATGCCTCTTGCAGAACTATTTCTTTTTAAAAAGTCGGTAGTGTACCAATTTAGAATACTTAATTTAAATGAGAAAAATTCGGGTTCAGTTTCATAGATAATAAGTTTTTTTATTCTTGGTACACCAGCTTTAAATTCAAATAGTTATTTTTATTGCATAGAGGAACTTTGTATGGTTGAGCAAACGCAAATATCGCTATTCTTATCTGCTGCTGATACAGCTGCAAAAATGATACTTGAAACTGTGCAGCAGGATGGGTTTATTGACTGTTTTTCTCATTTGGATGCAGATGGGGTTGCAGCGGCAGGTGTTATATCTAAGGCTCTTCATAGAATTGAGGCTCGTTTTCGTGTTCGGGTTATGCAGTGGGTAGATGATAAAATAGTTGATGATATAATTGCTGATAAGCCTCAACTTGTGGTGTTAACTGATTTTGGAAGTGGTTATCTACAGTTATTAAATGAGCGGGTTCCTGATGTAAAGATAGTGATTATGGATCATCATCAAATTTCTGTTAAGGTGGATAATGCTAATTTTGTTCAAGTTAATCCTCATGAATATGATATTGATGGTGCTACAGAGGTTAGTGGTTCAGGTGTAACTTATTTTGTAGCTAAAGCTTTGAACCCTAAAAATGTTGATTTAGCTCCAGTCGCACTGGTTGGTGCACTTGGTGATATGCAGGATAAGTATGATCAGCGCAGTTTTGGCAGTTTAAATGAGTTTATACTTAATGATGCTGTTCAGGCTGGTTTAATGAGAGTAGAAAAGGATCTTACTTTTTTTGGCAGGGAAACTCGTCCTATACATCGTACTTTGGCTACTACTACCAACCCTTTTATTCCAGGTTTAAGCGGAGAAGAAGATAAAGCCTTAGTTTTTCTAGCATCTCTAAATATTGATATTAAGCAGGGTGAACGGTTTAGAGCTTTAAGTGATTTGTGTGAGGAAGAAAAAAAACGGTTATGTACAGCTCTTGCTGACTATATGCTTTCAAAAGGGTTGCATGTTGAAGTTTCTAATCTTATAGGCAATAACTATGTGATAGTTAATGAAGAAGCTAATACTGCTCTTAGAGATGCACGTGAATATTCTGTACTTCTAAATTCTACTGGACGTATGAATCGCCCAGGTCTTGGTATTGCTATATGTATGGGTGATCGTGGAGCAGCTCTTGAAGAATCAAATAGCATACTTGAAGACTACCGAAAAAACATAAACAAATACTTAGGTTGGGTTATGGAAAAACCTGAACGATTAAAAGAATTAACAAACATTTACGTAATCAACGGTGAAGACCATATTAACGAAAAAATCATAGGCACAGTTGCCTCTATAATGGTCGCAGGGTTACCTAATAGCAGTCAAAAACCTCTTATAGCATATGCAAAAGTAGACGGCGAGGACTCTGTTAAATTTTCCTCACGCACAACAGAGACTGTATTACAGAAAGGTGTCAATCTTGGAGACGTTATGCGTGTGGCGTCTGAGAAACATTTAGGCAAAGGCGGCGGACATAGCATAGCAGCTGGTGCACAAGTGTCTATGAACCAAATTGACGAGTTCGTAATTACCGTTGATGAACTAGTTGGACGACAATTAAAAGGTGAAACCTTTGCAAGCAACGATAATCCTTGAATACGTTGACTCTAAAACAGCTAAAGCAATAACTAACGCCATATCTCCCGATAACTTAAAAACTCCTACTGGACTAAAAATAAATACAGTTAACAATAACTGCCAAGTTATAACAGATATTGACTATGCAGGAAAGATAGTTACCTTCATAGCAACTATTGATGATTTACTTTTCAGCGCTATAACCGCAGAAAAAACTCTGCGAACAATTAAATAATTAACAACCGGTAGTGTTCGTCATTGGTTTATGTTGTTAGTGGGTGTTTGAAGATTTTCATGTTGATACACAGTTCAACGACTGTTTTGTGCATTTGAAGAGATTTTGAAAAACATATGGTTTTTCTTGCCAGTCGTTTCACCCACGTACGCAGCGACAAATGTTTACGCTCAATTTTTTGCGTATTCCTCTTGCCGATTTTGACTTTATCGGCTCCAAGAATTTTTTCATACGCATAATTGCCATCTGCATAAACCCTAGAAATACTAAAAGGGTTCAACAACAAAAGCAGCTCCTCCAAAACACAATGCTCACGCGTACCAAACGTGTAAGCCAAAACCTCACCAGTACAGTGATCTATTGCATGTCAAAGCCAACACTCATACCCCTTATCGTGAACATATGACCACATTTCATCCATCTCCACCTCTTTGACACAAACAAGTTCTACAACGATCTCCGAGGCATCTTTACGAGATTTAATATATAGCAACTTGAGTTTACATTAACAGTGATAGCCGTCATGTTTGAACCAGTTTTTAATGTCAACAAGTGCAATTGTATCTAATGCTGCTCTTAGAGCTTTTTGCAGCTCTTCATGAGTCCTCGCTTTAAGCTTTCTTAAAACCGCTTTCACCTTTGACCACATAAGCTCAATAGGATTCAAATCAGGCGAATAAACAGGCAAAAACCAAACAAACGCCCCACGCTCAAAAACAGGATCCCAAACCCCATCCACCTTATGAGACGACAAATTATCAAGCAACACCACATCACCCGTATTCAAAGTAGGCGCTAAAACATATTTAACATAAAGAGCAAAAATATCGCCATTTAAAGTTCCTCTAAATGATATAGATGCCTTGACACCGGATAATCGTACTGCAGAAAGAACAGACGTACGCTCAAAACGAGAGTCAGGCACATAATCCTCCACACGAGCATACCGTTCGCCCCAACCATACAATCTGGTCATGGCCAAATTTATGCTACATTCATCAATGAAGACAAGCTTGTCAACATCTAGTGTTGTTTGTAGTTCTCGCCAATCGGAGCGTTCTTCGACAACATTTGATCGTTTTTGTCCATTAGCATGGAGTGTCTTTTTTTAAAAGATAACCCCATTTTTTTAAGGTGTAATGAGAGTCCGCTTTCGCTTAGGTCCAAAGATAACTCTTCTCTTAATTCGTTAAGGGTTATGTCGGGGGTTTGTGCTATTTTTGCTCGAATTTGTCTGTCTTGTTCAGCGGTAAGAGTGCTTTTACGTCCTGTGTAGGGTATGGGTAAATATGCACCGGTTTCTCTGAACTTACGCCACACCTTATCAATCGTACTTAAACTTACATTGAGCCAAAGAGAGATGTTGCTGCGTTTTTCTTTACGTTGCATTGCTAAAACTATGTTTTCTCTTGTTTTATTATCCGTTGCCCGCACATCAATCAACGCATTAAAAATAAGCACTCAAACTATATAAAACTATCAATGTAAACTAAAGTTGCTATAGTTCAGATTTACTTGTTGGTTCTAGTTTTCTTTTTTTAAGGTATCAATATAGCAGAATAGTTTAAGAATTACACTCACCAAAATGGGTGTACATGGCTTCTTGTAGTGTTTCACAGTTAGGCATCAAATCAGGTAAAGCACGCTTCATACTAGCCCACCGATTCTCAATCCTGTTAAAATCCGGCGAATACGCAGGCA
>Ga0209628_10002649_pt1 | contig 12252 bp, 12 predicted proteins | sample TergutCu122P4_FD_187285 | JGI IMG/M metagenome (GOLD analysis project Ga0209628, IMG submission 187285) | Cubitermes ugandensis P4 segment gut microbial communities from Kakamega Forest, Kenya - Cu122 P4 (SPAdes) (version 2) | ecosystem: Host-associated > Arthropoda: Insects > Digestive system...
CCCCGGCGACGCAAAGGAGCACAGCCAGTTGCGATCCTCGCCCGCCTGGATTGGCGGGCGCTACCCTGCCCGGTTAGGGGAAAGGCTCTGCCGGAAAGCCTAGTCGATCATGTACTGTGGATAACAGCAGCACCACTGAGCGGGGGCACAGATGGGAACCTCCCGGGGCGTTTGATTCGTGCTGAAGGTTCCGATTCACCAGATAACTGCTCCTTTGATTTGGATGTGGTCGGGTCGGCCCATCAGAGACACTGCGTCTAAAACTCCACGTGGCAACCTATAAACGCGGACACTGTCAGTTGACGCAACGATCGCGGACAGCGCATGAAGCAAGCGAACAAGTTGCGCCTCGCTGCAACGGAACTCAAACACCGATTTCTGAACACGTACGCCCAATCCTTCGCAAACGCGAGCGACCATGCGCAGTCGGCGCTCACCGTCTGGATCGATCGTGTTTACATCGTAGGTCAGAATGCACTCGACCATCACGCTACCTCCCACGGCTGGTAGCTGAAGCTGGGCTCGCGAAGATGTCGAGCCAGCAACCGCGCTTGCATGAAAGGTATCTCGGCAGCTGTCATTGTCCGCCCCACCGCCTTGTGGGGCCATGACCGTTGTCGAGATTCTGCCCAGTGACTGAGAAACGCCATGCGCCCCTCGTCAGTGAACTCAACTGCACCGCCCGGAAGCTGACGCGTGTGCCGCTCCGCAACCAGCTGACCCCGGTTGACCAGGGTTGCGACCAGGCGATCCACAAGCAAACCGCGCATCTCTTCCATTACATCCAGTGCCAACGAGGGCTTGGTGCCCCGGACGCCGTGCATGAAACCGATCATTGGGTCCAACCCGACATGCACCAAGGCGGCATGAACACTGGTTCGCAACAACCCGTATCCCATTGACAGGTAACAATTGGTTGCATCCATTGGGGGTCTCCTGGTGCGACCCGAAACAGTTGCCTTGGTGAACACCAACTCGGCCGCGCTAAAGTAAGCGCGGGCTGCCTGTCCCTCCAGCCCGAGGCATTCCGTCATACTCGAAGCGGTTGCCAGGCTACCGATAGCATCTGCATGCACCTTCGCTACATCCCGAAGCCTGGCTTGTCTGCGAGGTTCAGCGTCACGCGCTGCACGTAAGAGAAGTTGCCTGTAGCCCTGCAGCTTGCCTGCGAGGAACAGTCGCGTCAGCGCGAGTCGGTGGTCAAGATCGTCGTACGCTCTGTATTGCGCCAGCCTCAACTCCCCGCGTCCAGGCTCATCCCCTGCGACGCTGGCAATCAGCCGACCGTTCTGGCTAATCCAGGTGAGATGGATGCCCAGGTCGGCACAATGACGCATCACCTCCGAACTGACCGATACCCCACCCCACAAGACAATCGACTCGAGCCGCAGCATGGGAACGATCTGTCGACCTGGGCGATCCGGATGAACAAGGCGAATAGCGTCTGATTCCAGGTGAAGAGAAGTGCCAGGAGTAGAGACGTAGAGGGTGTCCAGCACGTCCATTACCAAGCTCCTGCCGGCTGGAGCGCGAACGTCGTGGCAGAACCGGTCGCAATCGAGGCTCCTTCCTCATCCACCAAACAGAATTCGTGAAGCGAACAGTAGCGGCAGCGCCGGTCGCTGGCTCGCTCCGGAAGTGCCCTGGCATCGAGCATGGAGCGGAACCCCGCGAGCGACTTGAGGGCGGCCTCGCGCAGTTCCCCGTCTATCTCGACCACCTCACGACGGTGTTCCTTGCCTGAATAGAGCACCCCTTCAGACACGTCGGTGCCGAACATCTCCTCAAGGCACATAGCCTGGAGAGCCAACTGCTGCGCTGCGGGCGCCAGGTGCGCCCGCGACCGGACTGGCTTGTGCTCGACGGGCAGCGGCGCTGGGGTCAACTCGACTGCATCACAGACCCCGCGTATCCTCAGTCGCTCGCTGCCAACAGGCAGCGAGAGCCAGCAATCGAAGCCGTGTCGCCGCACCAGGCGGGTCTTGCGATCCACCGCAGAGTGCTCGACGCTGCCACGGGCGGTGTGGGCGTTGTCGGCCCACACCCCGTCGAGGTGGATCAATGCCCCTTGGCGCGGGCAGTACGCGTAGTGCTCAACCCCGGAAACTGGGAGGATGTCATCATCTGTGGGCCACACGGTCAAACGATCTGGTCATGCACGATACCAGAAGGCAAGTCCTCCAAGTCGACGCTCGCCTCGTAATCCGAGAAGGAGCGAGGCGCGTTCACGCCGGACCTTTTGGTGAACCGCACACGGTCGACCAGGGAGTGCATGGGCGCCGCACCAAAGGCATCTGAGTGCGAGAACACGTGCAGCGACCGAGTCGCCATGTTCGCGCGAGCCGCACTCGACGTGTGATCAAACATCGCTGCCAGCACCTTGTAAAGCAGTTGCAGGTCGCGTTCGGTGACGCCCGTCTGGGCGCCGCGAGCGGCTGAGTACCCAAGGGTGGCGACGTACAGACCGTACGGAATTGTCCACTTATTAGCGAACGGCCCCCGGCTCTTCTTCTCAGCAGCGGTGACGGTTTGCTGGGCGACCCGGGTGATCGAGTGATCGAATGGGGCCACCGGATCAACGCTACGAGCGAATGACACCTGGAGGGGCCCGCGGATCTGACCCAGTGTAGGAGCCTGTTTCAGCGACACCACACCTCCAAACAGTCGTATGTCGACGTAGTGCTCGCACAACCAGCGTCTGGCAGACGACGCGTCCTTTACTTTCGTGCCGAACGCAAGGCTCGTGGCCTCGTACGCCTTGGCGAGCGAGGCATCGAGAGCGGCGCCCGCTGTCACGTAAATGCCGTACGCATCGTCACCTGTCGTCAACAACGGCAGTGTGTCGCGAATCTTGCGCTTCAGCGACACATCGGTGACGATGCCATGATCGGTCTCTGGGTCCACGCGTGGACGATTATCTGCATCTGGGTCGCCGTTGGGGTTTCCATCTGTGATGTCGAAGGCGAGGACCATGTCGTGCCTCACCGCAGGATCAGTGTATTTCACGGTTTCATTTCTCCTTAGCTCTCATTGTCGATTGTGGAGGTTTCTGGTGTTCGCCGAAGTCGCAAGACTTCCTCACGGGCTTGGCGGTTGGCCGACCGCTGGTGGTGGAACCCGAGGATGAACATGGCCTGCTGCTCGATCGTCGCGCGCGTTGGCAGCGGAGTGGCCGGATCGAGGAGCGCCATCATCTCCTCAAGCGCTCGCACGTGAGGAGCGTCCCGTCTTTCCCGGCGGAGCTTTGAGAGCCATGCCGCCGCATGCTTATCACCGGTAGCCATGGCCATAGCCGGGTTTGTGATCGCGCCGGGGAAATTCCGGTCCGTGAACGTCGTATTCGGGCTTTCACCCCCGTCCATGGTGGCGGCACTGTACTGAATCTGTTCGTACTGGGCGAACAGTCGGCCTGCCACATAACACTGGTCGGTGCATTGCGGATCAAGTCCTGGCATGAGATTACCTTTCTGATATGTGCGATGAAGGGCCAGGCGCAACAACGCCGCCCTCGGCTGGTCTACGTGGTGGTCTGCGGCCACGCGGGCAATCACCCACGTGGCCAGATGATGGGGCGGCGCGCTTCCACTCAGCGCGGTGCGACGGAGTTCCTCTTCAATCCTGTTCGGGTGATGGCCAGTCGGGTCTTTGAGTGGGCGATAACGCGACGTTTCCTTCTCGAAACGACCTGTAGCAGTTGCGAGCCGCCACAGGGGGACATACCGGGACTCTGATGTCCAGGCTGGCTCCATCTCGGTGTCAGCGAACCACCGCGCGATGTTCCTCTGCAGTTCCGCAAGCGGAACCGAGGTCCAGTCGTGCACGACCATGCGCCCCTTATTGGCAGAAACCACGAGCGCGTTGAACACGCTGGTGTCGACCGGCCCAACTACCTGCTCCGCCGACTCGACCATCTCGATTAGGGCGACAATGTCTTGTTCTTCAGAGGAGTTAAGCAATGCCGGCGGGTCAAAGACGGAGTCGCCCTTGATCCACCAGGTGGTGACCGTTGAAACAGTTCGCCTACTCCGTCCCTCATCGGCGAGGAGCTCGTTGAGGGCCGATGGGATGGCTCCGGCACATGAGACGCACACCGGCACATGAGTGAGCCCCTTCATCAAGTTGAAGCCGAAGGCCTCCTCATTCACAGAGATTGGGGCTACTCCGGTCGAGTCTTTCCCGGGAAACAATGTTCCTTTCACCGTCTGGGGTATGGTGTCCACCAACAGTCCGACATGCCCGCAAATGAGGCACTCGCCTGTTGTCCCTTTTCCCTTCCAAGACTCAACGTGGCGTGTCCAGAAGGGCCGCAGCGAGGTGGCGAGGTGCGCTGGCAGTCCTCCAACCGTGATCAAGACATAGTCTCTGTCTTTCCACTTTTCTGGACGGGGGATCGAGCCGATGGCGTCGCCGATGACAAACTGCCACAGCGCTTGAGCGACCGGATCATCCTTCCCATGGGTGTTCGCCCAGGCCTCGATCAAGTCCACATACACAGCATGCTGCTGACTCGCACGCTTACGATTCTCATCAGCCCTAGCTCTCTTCTCAGCGGCCTTAACTTGCTCCTCCTCAGTCAAGTCCCTGAACGAAGCCTCCTCCTGGCCCGATGATTCCGGTGTAAGGTCATCTTCGCACCAGCCAAGGACGTACCTCAGCCAATCATGGGGGACAAAAGCCGCTACCCCTCTTGTCCGAACCACCCACGGCGTGAGATGGGTCGCCCCATCGTGTGTTTTAGCCTTCCCTCGCTTGTCACCGCAGGTGTTGGTCAACGGCACCAGGGCGGGAGCTACGGCATCGCCATTCGCCCCAATCTCCAGCGTCCACTGGAATTGAGTCTCCTGGTGGTACGGCGGCACCCTATCCAACTGCTCCGCGTACTGAACCAGTTCGCTGAACATCGCGTTCACGTTACGCCCCCTCAAGGTCGTCAAGACTTGGTACCCGCATGAGGCCGTTCTCCAGTTGCGCCTGGAACCAGTGGGACGCCGGGTCGTGCCCACCCTCACCAAAGGTGATCGAGTGCAGCATAACCCCCAAGTCCTCCGTCACCGCTATCGGCAAGCAGTTGTCCGGTGGGCCGAAGTGGGCCACGAACTCCCTTGTGCCCAGGTACGGGGTGGAGAATGATGCGCCCCGAGCCACGCGTCTGCGGAACTGGTCGCGATACTTGGCGACTGGCTCGGTGGCGTGGGCGTGCAGGACAGCATGAGCGTGAATGCGATAGGCGACATCGAGCAAATACGTGGTGGCGCGCTGCGTCCTCGAACCCACCGTATCAACCACCTGGCCCGACAGCGCGGAGCCCATGGAGAGCACCTGGCTCGTCTCATTACGCCGGATCGAGCCCAGCTTGATCGGCTTGAGGACCTCGATGCCGACGACATCCCAGCGAAACTCGGGTTTCCAGAAGATGGCCTCCAGAACCCCAACCGCCGCTGATGGGGTCATCACGGGGTAGGTGATCCGCTCGACCTTGGATTCCGGCCGCGTGAACAACGCCCCCGGCCCCCACACCTGGACGACCAGCGGTGGATCGCCGTCGCGATGAGGCAACTGCATCACAGGCGTCTCCTTCTAATATAGGTACGACCCTGGCTCGGCCGCTCCGATGCCAGTAAGTTGACTATATACCCCACCCCAGACAAAAACGCCCGGCACCAGCGACAGCACTCGGTCTCGGTACTCCGTCTCAACCAGACGGGTCGGAAGGTCCACCGAGTAGGCCTGCATCTGCCTTAAGACTTGCATCGGTACAACCTTGTCAGACAAGGAGTCTAGGCAGACAGCGTCTTCAAACGGCTGGAATCCCGGCCTATTGACGATGACACTCGTCGTCGCCGAATCGATCATCCGGAAGAGTTCCGCGACAGTTCGGAACCACAAGGCGCGTCGCCAGCGGTCCAATTCCTTGGTGACCGCATCCACATTCAAGACTGTGAACAGGTGTTCGAAATACTTGGCGAGCGCTGTCGGATCGTTGAGCAACCCCGGATTCGCGCCGAAGTGTTCACGGGTCAACCCGATGCCTGTTGCGTACTCCTTCAGCGAACCAAAGCCGGATCCAGCGAAGACGACCACCCTGCCCATGTTCAACCTGCCCTCGCGGTTTGCCCGACCTCCAGCCTGAATAAGCGACTCTGCTGGGGCCACCTGCCTGAAGACCACCGGGAAGTCCACGTCGACTCCCGCCTCAATGAGTTGGGTCGACACCAAGTGAACTGGCTCACCGGCCTTGAGGCGGGCGCGCACCTCATCCAGCACCAACGCACGGTGCGCTCGGAACATCCTGGTCGATAGATGAAGCACGGCATCGCCACAGCGATCCCGCAGCGCGATTGCCAGTTCGCGCGCGGTGGCCGTGGTGTTGACGACTGTCAGCGACGAACGTTCCGCTGCAATGGCTGATACTAGGTCGTCCATCGACCAGTCGGTGTGCCACTCGTACGCCACCCTCGTCAGACGTCGGTAGAGGGCGGGCGGATCAGGCACGATCTCTTTCGGAACGACGCCCAGCTTCTTCCAAGAGTCCAGCGTCTCGAATGTCGGTTGCGTGGCCGATGCGAGCAGCACGGTGGCTCCGAAGTAGTTCTCCAGTATCCGTAACGAATCCAGGATTGGCGGCAGCAGCTGCTTGGGAAGAGCCTGGACTTCGTCCAGGACGATGACAGAGTTGCAGAGCCGGTGGAGCTTACGTGTTTTCGAGGGACGATTTGAGTACAGCGACTCAAACAGTTGCACCGTCGTGGTCACGACCACGGGTGCGTCCCAGTTCTCCACACCGTACCCTTTGAAATCATCCGGTTCGATGGCGGAATGGTGTTCCAGGACATTGTCCTCGCCGATCAGATCGCGCAGGACCTTCGCGTTCTGCTCGGTGATCGTGGTGAATGGCATCGCGACGATCACGCGTCTCAGCCCATGCACCGCCGCGTGGTGGAGAGCGAACCCGGCCATCGCCATGGTTTTCCCCGATCCAGTCGGTGCAGTCATGCGATAGATGCCGCGTGGGCCTCTTGCGGCTGCCACCGAAGCTTGAAACACCAGTTCCCGGTCGTTATTGATAGCTGAGTTGGTGCACGCCTTCAGCTGGGCAATCCGCGCGGTGTCAAAGTCTTCCGCCAGCGCAGTGAAGTCGGCGTTGGGCCGTACAACTGGCGTGGTGGCAGCGAAGTGTGCCGCAGTGTCTAGATAGTCGGCGTCCACCAGGGCCGAATGAAGCATCCGAATTCCGAACTCAACGGCCTCCTTGGTGGTCCATGTTGACGGCCAGCGTAGTCCCTGGGTCAGCACCCCTACCACCTCCGGGACCTCGCTTTGCAACTGCTGGACTAATGCGTCGTCTGGATCGACGACCGAGCATTCGGACTTGTTGGGGATACCTCCGTGGTGTCCCTCGATGACACAGACACCAGCATCCCCGGCAGCGCTCCGGGAGAGCACCGCACCAAGCGCCTTATGGTCTACAGCCGCGGCGGGAAGCCTAGACTCCAATGCCATGAGACGGCGTTGCCATAGGTCGGACACCTTTCCGGCATCATGGAGTAGCCCTACGGCGTAGGCGGCATCCGCTGCCCCGAACTCCGCCCCAAATTGCCCGGCCAATTCTGCGGTTGCCAACAGATGTTCACGCAGCGAGTGGCGATCACCTTTCGGGTTGATGCTGTGGGCCCACCGCATGATACCTCTTTCGGAACGAAAACGCCCAGAACGACCCAGTGATCAGGTCGATCAGGCGTGAGACTCCTTGGTCTTCTGGTTACTCCGAGCATACAGTATTAGGTGCGTGGGTAAGGCGGCACCCTAATAACCCCATACATACCTCATGACGACCCAGGAGAACACCCGGACTTGATGCTGGCAAAGTTTTTCCAACTATTTCTGCGTGACCGGTTTTCCGTACATTAGCCCCCTTAGGCTTGATGCTATGTTTTCTAATTCCACGGGCCCAAGAGCCCAAGCCGATCCCGCCAACTTGGCGCAGCATCTGGCCGACCTCGACCAGTTGTTGGCCGCCGAGGGCATCAGCCCCGACAACCTTGACGATATCGATCCTGACACCCTGACGGAGGCGCTGGTGCGGGCAACCGAGCAGTACAACCTCCAGTTGTTCACCCCGGTTGGCCGGCACCGCGATCTGGCCCTCGCCGTACTTCGCCGGTTCACCGAAGCCGTCCTCCGCGGTGACTTGGACCGCGCGAAGACCGTGCTGGACGCCGTACAGCCAGAGCCCACCGACCAGCAACCCGCCGTGTCTCACGTTATCGGAGCCGGTTTGGGGCTTCTCGACACGTGGCACACCGACCCCGCCCTCCAGGACATCTTGTGGAACCGGTCTGTGCCGGGTTGGAGCGTGCCGGCCGGTGTCGCTGCCATCAGCATCCTCGGCCGGGCGCGGGAGGGCCAGGCGTACGACTCGTTGGCCGACCTGATCTCCCGGTTCACCAGTCTGGCGGTCCTCGAAGGTACGGCGCTGGCCGTTTCCGCTTGTCTGGATGCAGTTGCGCAGTTCTACGGTACGGATGTGCAGCGCGTCGCCACGGCGATGCTGAGCGACCACGCCACCCCGCCGTACCGTTTCGAAACCAAGCCCGCCCGCGGCCGCCGGGGTCGGCCGAACCGCCAACCCAAGCCGCGCAACCACCGCCAACTGGACCAGGCCCACACCGACCGGTTGGCCCTGCACGACTTCGAAGTCTGGCTCCACGAACAAGAGTTGATCGTCGGGCACCCGATTGTCGAGTCCGAGTGGATGGAAACCCTCATCAGGCTGGCCCGGACACGGCGATTCGACCCGCACACCCCGCCGGGGCTGCTCGGTTTCATCCACGACTTCGTACAGCGCCCCGACGTCATGGCTGAAGCCATCTGGCAGGGGGTCAGTACCGCCGTTGACTATGCGAGTTTCCAAATCCAAACCAGCGACTGCCCGGAGCAATGGCGGGACGCGTCCATCGACATGATGAACCTCATGGAGGACATGTTTCCCGTCACCGAGGCCCTGGCCGCTGCCATCCACGAGGCTTCGACAACCGACCCCGACCAGCGGCGGGCGGCCTACGCCACCACACTGGTTGTCCGGAAGGTGGCCGACATGCTGGCATGGATCGGCAAAGGCCGGCCGATCACCACCACAGGTGTCCTGCGACGGGCGGACATCGCGGAAGCGGCGGAGTTGGTGGGCATCTCAGCGGCCGGGGTGTCCCGGCTCGATCCGGCGCGCAGCAACGATGATCAACTGTTCCACGCAGTGACCATGCACGAAGTACCATTGCTGGCACCCTGGTGGCGGGCCCTGCTGGCGGTTGGGTTGATCGAGACGACTTCGACACGGGTACGGCGAGGCCCAACCGCGGACGCCTGGTTCGCCGGGGACCACCCGCCGTACGACATGGCCGAGACCCTGATCCAGGTCTTCGTCGCCGAGGCGATGATGCAGGATTACCTCAGCGTACCCATGGAAAACCGGGTGCTCACCCTTGTCACCGACCGGTTGATGCGCGCCGTGTCGCCTATCGCCGACGACTTGGCCCTCGAAGAATCACCGTACGACCAGGGGCTCGAACCCCGGGTCCGCCGACGCCTCGGCCTGTTCGAACAGGCCGGCCTGCTGACCCTGCGAGACGACGGAACCGTGACCGTGGTCCCGGCGCTGCAGGGTGCGGTAGCCGGAGGGTTGCTGTTCACGTTCAAGGCCATGGAACACATCGGCGCAACCACTGGCGCCTACTGATCCACAGCCACAGTGCGACACATCCCGAATCATGCGACTACCAAGAACTCCATGCATGTCATTTAGAACCAACTAGGCGTGTCATCGTCGAATTCACAGGTCACCTGAATATGATCGCTTCATGAGGGGTGCAATAGGCCTTGACGGTGCCCAACGCCGACGCGTAAAGTGTGGCGGTATTCGAATACTCGGCTCACGCTTGGAGAGGACCTGCGAAGCTTGGCGTATCATGGACGAAGGAAAGACAATGGCCGATCGGGTAGAAGGCCTCGCAGCAGAGTGGCTGTCGCCCAAGGAGTTTCTTCATGACGCATAGTATTATCACATATGACGAGCAGCGCGTACCACCGTCGCCAGACGCCGCAGCACCCGCGGCCGGCAAGTCGTTCGTGCCAGATGTCAGCCCGTTTGCAGCGAGAGCTGACAAGGATCCCGTTGAGTTCATTGAGCGGGAGTTGGCCCTTCACCAAGCCGCTCACGACGCGGCTGAGGCGCTTCTCACAGAATTGGGTTACACGCGAGTGCCGCTGGATCCTTTCGACGTGGCGCAGCGCATGGGATTGGCCGTCGAGTATCGCACGTTGAACGGTGACGACGTTCGGCCAGGGGACGAAGAATGGGTTGCTGGCATTCTGGAGAAACTCGAAGGCCATCCCTCCGCCACCCTATACATTGAGGCCCGTGATGATATGGGAGCATTGCGCTTCGCGGCCGCCCACGAGATTGCGCATTGGCGGCAATACACCCAAGGCAAGACGGCTTCGGAAATCCGGCAGGCCGAGTTCTACTGTCTCTGCGAGCCGAACGACCAGAACACTCCTGACGAATACAGCGCTGACTTGTTCGCGCACATGTTACTGCTGCCACAGTTCCTGATGCTGCGCGAATTGGCCAATGGGTATTCCTCAGCCACGATCGCTGAGCATCTTGGCGTGTCGCAGCGTATTGTTGATGCCCGAATTCGTAATATTGCACTGACACAACTATGATATGAGCAAACTATCCACTAGCTAGAAAGTACGGAATGCCTGCCGGTCCCGAGGGTGCCACGACACCGGATAATCGAGACGACCCGTCACTCCCCCAGAAGGCTCGCAGCATCATCGATAGATCGCACAGGGTCACGATCATACCTCCGCAGGTGCCAGCGGTTCCGGAAGACCAGCAAGAAGACTGGCTGGAAGCCTACAAGAAACGTGCCGCCGACCTGCAAATAAGACACATGGAGTTGGTAAACGCCGGGCTTGAGCAGGACAACGCACTCAAAGAAACTGACAATGCTCTGAAGAATTGGAACCTGAAGAAGGACAAAAGGCTCACATACTTCTCGTTGGTGTTCCTGGCTGTCTTGATCATCCTTCTAGTCGTCGCTGCCGCACTCAAATGGCCGGCAACCGAAGGAATCCTGGGCGCAGTGGTCACCCAGATAATTGGCGTTGTCGTGGTCATGCTGGTGGGCAAGCCAAGCGGTACCAAGTAGGCGTTCTCACACGCAGATACTCACACCAGCAGCATTGCCGTGTCCCAGATGAGCTTGATTTCCACAAACACCACCGCGACGAGGAACACCATCCGGACGAAGCGGTTTCCGTACCTGATCGCCATCGCCGAACCCACCGCTCCGCCGACCAGGTTGCACGCCGCCATGCAGCCGCCGAGTAGCCACAGTACGTGGCCTGACGTGCCCAGGACGATCAGCGCCGCCACGTTCGTGGCGAAGTTGGCCAGCTTGGCCATCGTGGTGGACTCCAGGAAACCGTACCCAAGAATCGCCACCAGGCCGATCACGAAGAACACACCCGTTCCCGGGCCGACCAGGCCGTCCCACACACCCACCGCGACACCGATCGTTGCTGCTAGCAGCCAATGGATGGCGCCTTTGTGTTTCAGGCTTGTCTTCTGGCCAAGGTACGGCCGCCGCCACGTGTAAACGCCGATCCCCGCGACGACGACCACCAGTACGGGCATGTAGAACGTACGGTCGGCCAGCTGGACCAGCCGCGCACCCAGGGCCGAACCGGCAAACGCGGTGCCGATCAGGGCCAACGCCGTGGGCCAGTGGATCTTGACCTTTCTGACGTACGTTCCGGCGGCCACCGTGGTGCCGGCTATGGATGACAGCTTGTTCGTACCCGAAACAGTCGCGATCGGGGTCGACCCCGGCAAGCCGATCAACAGCGACGGCAGTTGGATGATTCCGCCGCCGCCCACCACAGCGTCCACCCAGCCGGCCAGCAGGGCTATCAAACATAGCAGTACGACCGTGACAACCGGGATCTGGTCAATCACCACGTCACCTCTCAGGCGCGGTTACCGGCTGCCATCTTGACACCCTGTCATTCTAACGACCACCCCATGTCATTCTGACGACAGTCAGAATCTCACCGCGGGCTCGGGACCGGGTTCGGTACCTGGCGTACATGTAACTCACCCACGTGGATCGACGCCGTGGTCTCCGAATGGGTTTCCACGGTGAACGTGCCATACTGGCCATCCGTTGTCGACCACTCCACATCCCA
>Ga0209628_10002650_pt1 | contig 12251 bp, 10 predicted proteins | sample TergutCu122P4_FD_187285 | JGI IMG/M metagenome (GOLD analysis project Ga0209628, IMG submission 187285) | Cubitermes ugandensis P4 segment gut microbial communities from Kakamega Forest, Kenya - Cu122 P4 (SPAdes) (version 2) | ecosystem: Host-associated > Arthropoda: Insects > Digestive system...
ACACCCGGCCGACGCCGACCTGGTCATCCCGGTGCCGGATTCCGGTACGCCCGCCGCGATCGGTTACGCCTCCGGGTCGGGTTTGCCGTACGGCCAGGGCCTGGTCAAGAACGCGTACGTCGGCCGTACCTTCATCCAACCCTCCCAGACGCTGCGGCAGCTCGGGATCAGGCTCAAACTAAACCCGCTGCGGCACGTCGTGAAGGGCAAACGCCTGGTGGTCGTGGACGACTCGATCGTCCGCGGCAACACGCAACGCCAGGTTGTCGCGATGCTGCGGCAGGCGGGGGCCGCGGAGGTTCATGTCCGCATCTCGTCCCCGCCGGTGATGTGGCCCTGTTTCTTCGGCATCGACTTCGCGGACCCGGCGGAGCTGATCGCCCAGCACCTGGACGTCGACGGGATCCGCGACTCCATCGGTGCCGATTCGCTGGGCTTCGTGTCGCTTGAGGCCCTGGTCGGCGCGACCCACGTACCCCGCGAACAGTTGTGTTGCGCGTGCTTCGACGGGCGCTATGAGGTGCCCGTCCCGGGACCCTCCGCCCGTCGCCTTGGTTTAGCAGAAAGTGGGCTGGGACAAGCTGTTACGCTTCTTCAGAAGGTGTCGGAGGAGGTACGATGAGCAGCTCCGGACCGGCCGGGCACCGGTCGGCTTATGCGCGCGCGGGCGTCGACATCGAGGCGGGGGAGCGCGCCGTCGAACTGATGAAGGCACACGTGGCCTCGACCCGCCGCCCGGAGGTGATGGGCGGCCTGGGCGGTTTCGCCGGCTTCTTCGACGCGTCGCGGCTGAAGGGATACCGCCACCCCGTACTGGCAACATCGACCGACGGTGTCGGCACGAAGGTGGCCATCGCGTCGCGAATGGGCGTATACGACACGGTCGGTTACGACTTGGTCGGCATGCTGGTCGACGACCTGGTGGTGGTGGGCGCCGAACCATTGTTTGTGACCGACTACATCGCGTGCGGCTCGGTCGTACCGTCCCGGATCGCCGACATAGTGAAGGGCATCGCGGCCGCGTGCGTGGAGGCGGGCGCCGCCCTGGTCGGCGGCGAGACCGCGGAACACCCGGGCCTGCTCGCGCCGGACGAGTTCGACCTGGCCGGCGCGACAACGGGAGTGGTCGAGTTCGACGAGATCCTGGGCCCGGACCGGGTACGAGCAGGCGACGCGGTCATCTGCCTGGCTTCGTCGGGCCTGCATTCCAACGGCTATTCCCTGGTGCGCCACGTGCTCCTCGAACAAGCGGGAATGACGCTGGACGCGGTGGTCCCCGAGCTGGGCCGTACGCTGGGAGAAGAACTACTGACCCCGACAAGGGTCTACGCCAGCCACTGCCTGGCGGCGGCGAAACTCACCGACGTACACGCCATGAGTCACGTCACAGGCGGCGGCCTGGCCAACAACCTGGCCCGGGTCATCCCGGAGGAGTTGTCGGTGGTCGTCGACCGCGGTACGTGGACGCTGCCGCCGGTCTTCGATCTTGTACGCCGGGTGGGCCGTCTGGACCAGGCCGACGTGGAGCAAGCCCTGAACATGGGCGTGGGAATGGTCATCGTGTGCGCCCAAAGTGCGGCGGATGCGGTGACCGGGTTGCTGGCGGGGCGCGGCATCCGTGCCTGGCAGGCGGGCGTCGTGGCCGGCGGCGGCGAGCCGGGGGTACGGCTGGCCGGATCGTACGCCGGATAGGTTTACCGCGTCAGTCGCGCGGCGATGGCGTCGCCGGTTTCGGCGGTGGTTCGGTGCAGGAGCCCGCTGGACACAATGTCGGTTTCCACTGCTTCCCGGATGCGGGCGGCTTCGTCCTTGTGACCCAGGTGGTCCAGCATCATCGAACCGGACAGGATGGCCGCCCTGGGGTCCGCCAGTCCTTTGCCGGCGATGTCCGGGGCGGAGCCGTGGACGGGTTCGAACATCGACGGGTGGGTGCCGTTCACGTTGAGGTTCGCGCTGGCGGCCAGGCCGATTCCGCCTGTCACAGCCGCCGCCTCGTCCGTCAGGATGTCGCCGAAGAGGTTGTCCGTGACTATCACGTCGAACTGGCTGGGGCGGGTTACCAGCATGATTGTGGCCGCGTCGATGTGCAGGTAGTCAGTGGTTACGGCCGGGTATTCGCTGCCCACCTCGGCCACCATCCGCCGCCACAACCCGCCGGCGTTGACCAGTACGTTGTGCTTGTGGACCAGGGTCAGGCGGTTGTCCCGGGTGGCCGCGAGGGCGAAGGCGTACCTCACCACGCGCTCGACGCCGTACGCCGTGTTGACCGACACCTCCGTGGCGATCTCCTGCGGCGAACCGGTGCGGACCGAACCGCCGTTGCCGCAGTAGAGCCCCTCCGTACCCTCCCTGACGATCACAAAATCGATGTCGTGTCCGGCGACCACCGTGTCCGACAGCGGGGTGGGCAGACCCGGGTAGAGCTTCGATGGGCGCAGGTTGACGGCGTGGTCGAAAGCGAAACGCAGCTTCAGCAACAACCCGCGTTCCAGAAGGCCGGACGGGATCGTCGTCGAACCGGGGGCGGCGCCGACAGCCCCCAGCAGGATCGCGTCGGCCTGGTCGAGTTCGGCCAGGGTGTCGTCGTTCAGTACCTCGCCGGTAGCCTGCCAGTGTTCCGCGCCCAGGTCGTAGGTACGAAAGTCCAGACCCGGGTGCACCAGGTCGAGTATGCGGGTGGTTTGTCCGATGACTTCCGGGCCGATGCCGTCGCCGGGGATGACTGCGATGTGGTGATTCATGACGGCAAGCCTAATCAGGTTGGCAACCCACTCATGACAGCGCATGTCGCATGAGACTGGGCTCTCGCGTGAGACTGTGGGGAGGTGCCGCCATCCCGTAGAGTATCCTGTTCCCCATGTCTCTTCCTTTCGACATTGTGACGCCGGGCCGCACCACGCCGCCGGAGCGTCTCGCGGAGATCCACGCCGACCCGGGCTTCGTCAAGTTTTTCTCCGACCACATGGCCGTGGCCACGTGGACCGAGGAGGCCGGCTGGCACGATTCCCGCATCGAGTCGTACCACCAGCTGGATCTGAGCCCCGGTTCCGCCGTGCTGCACTATGCACAGGAGATTTTCGAGGGGCTGAAGCTTTACCGCCACGCCGACGGGAGCATCTGGGCGTTCCGGCCGGAGATGAACGCGCGGCGGCTGATGAAGTCGGCCGAGCGGCTCGACCTCCCGCCCCTGCCGGAGGAGGACTTCCTGACTTCCGTTTGGGCGCTGGCCCGCGCGGACGCGGCCTGGGTGCCGTCGGGTGAGGAGATCAGCTACTACGTGCGTCCGTTCATGTTCGCCGACGAGCAGTTCCTGGGAGTACGGTCGGCGGCCCGCGTGACGTACTGTGTCTGCGGCGGGCCCGCCGCGCCGTACTATTCGGATGGTCTGAGCCCGGTGGATATCTGGGTGTCGACGACCTATTCGCGGACGGGTAACGGCGGTACGGGCGGGGTCAAGTGCGGCGGCAACTACGCCTCGGCGCTACGGGCGCAGCGTGAAGGCTACAAGCACGGCTGTTCGCAGGTTCTGTTCACCGACGCCGCCACGCACGAGTGGGTCGAGGAGCTCGGCGGGATGAACTTCTTCGCGGTCACGTCTGCCGGCGAGCTGATCACGCCACCCACGTCCGGCACGATCCTGGAGGGCATCACCCGCGACTCGATCCTGACCCTGGCCCCCGATCTGGGCTACACCACCCGCGAGGACCCGATCGCGCTGACCGAACTGCTGGCCGGCATCGTGGAGGGGGAGGTCACGGAGGCGTTCGCCTGCGGTACGGCCGCGGTGCTGACCCCGATCGGCGCCCTGGTCCGCGAGGTTGACGGCGAGGAGGAGCGGATTCCGCTGGCCAATCCTGTGGGCGAGGCGACGCGCGCGATCCGTACGGCCCTTGTCGACATCCAGCGCGGGCGCCGCGAGGATAAGTACGGCTGGATGCACCAGGTGGTGCCCGCATGAGTACCCGGTTGAACCTGCCCTGCCCGCAGCCTTTCCATGTGTACGACACCAGCCTTCGCGACGGCACCCAACAAGAGGGTTTGCATGTGAGCGTGGCTGACAAGCTGCGGATTGCGCCCCTGCTCGACGAGCTGGGTGTGACCTTCATCGAGGGCGGCTGGCCCGGCGCGAACCCGGCCGACTCGGAGTTCTTCGCCCGGGCGCGTACGGAACTGAAGCTCGCCAACGCGACCCTGGCCGCGTTCGGCGCGACCCGCCGCGTGGGCATGACCGCCGCGACAGACCCGCTGACCCAGGCCCTGCTGGACGCGGAGACCGAAGTCATCACGCTGGTCGCGAAGTCGCACGACCGCCATGTCTACGACGCGTTGCACACCTCTTTGGAGGAGAACCTGGAGATGATCAAGGACACGGTGACGTACCTGACCGGGCACGGCCGGCGCGTCTTCGTCGACTGCGAACACTTCTTCAACGGTTACCTGGACAACCCGACGTACGCCAAACTCGTCGCCGTGACTGCCGCCGAGGCCGGGGCGGAAGTGGTGGTGCTGTGCGATACGAACGGCGGCATGCTGCCGTCGATGGTGACCGACATCGTGGAGGATGTGGCACGGCTGGACGTGCCGCTGGGCATCCATTGCCACAACGACACCGGTTGCGCGGTGGCCAACTCGATTGCCGCGGTTCAGGCGGGCGCGATGCACGTTCAGGGCACGATCAACGGCTACGGCGAGCGTACCGGCAACGCGGATCTTGTCACCCTGATCGGCAACCTCAAGTTGAAACTGGGCTGGGATGTTGTCACTGACCAGGGGTTACGCGACATGACGCGGATCTCCCATGCCGTGGCCGAGATCGCGAACCAGGCGCCGGCGGCGCGGCAGCCGTACGTCGGGCAGTCCAGCTTCGCGCACAAGGCTGGTTTGCACGCTTCGGCGGTGAAGGTCGATCCGATGCTTTATCAACATATCGACCCCGGCCTGGTCGGCAACAACATGAGGATGCTCGTGTCCGACATGGCCGGGCGGGCGTCCGTACAGATCAAGGCGGAGCAGCTGGGTCACGACGTCGCGGACAAGGGTACGGCTTCGCGACTGGCCGACAAGGTGAAACAGCGCGAGCTGGAGGGGTATTCGTACGAGGCCGCGGACGCATCCTTCGACCTGCTAGTACGCTCCGAACTCGGAGAGAAGTTCGACGGGTTCACGATTCTGGCCTGGCGGGTCTACACCGACCAGGACGACGACAGCCAGGCGGTCGTACGGGTGGAGTTCCCGGGCCAGGCGCCCAAGCCGTACGTCGGCGAGGGCAACGGCCCGGTCAACGCGCTGGACCAGGCGCTCCGCGCGGCGCTGGTCCCGCAGTATCCGGCACTGGAAGACGTACAGCTGACCGACTACCGGGTCCGGCTGCTGGACAACGGACACGGTACGGATGCGACAACCCGGGTTCTCATCGACACCCGGGGCGGGGGCCGGACCTGGACAACCGTCGGCGTCGGCGGCAACGTGATCGAAGCGTCGTGGGAGGCGCTGGTCGAGGCCTACACGTACGCCCTGGTGACACTGGACAGCTGACCGACCGTCTAGGCTGGGGGCATGAGAATTGCGCGGTATGCCGTTGATGATGCGATCAGGTACGGTGTGGTGGACTCGGAGGCCGTGTCCGACCTTGTGGGCGACCCGTTCGCCGGCGTCGTGAAGCCGTCGGGGGTGCGTCACAATTTGGACTCGGTACGTTTGCTGGCGCCCGTACTGCCCCGGTCCAAAGTCGTCTCCTTCGTCGGCGGCGGATTCCTGATCAAGCCCAACACATCCGTGATCGGACCGGGGGAGGCGATTCAGATGCCGGGCCCCTGCGAACCCGTTGTGACAGGGGAGTTGGCCATCGTGATCGCCCGCATCTGCCGGTCGGTGCCTGAGGAGCGAGTACCGGAGGTGATCTTCGGTTACACGGCGGCAGCCAACGTGTTGGCCCTTGACCTCGTCGAGGACTGGGGGCCGTGGGGCATGGCGGCCAGTTGGGACACGTTCACCCCGCTCGGGCCGTGGATCGTGACCCACCTGAGCCTGGAGGAAGCCGCCGGGCTGGGGATCGTGACTTCGGCGGGACAGGAGCCGGGCGGCCTCCAGACAGCCATTCGGTCGACGACCAAGGACCTTGACCCGGGCATAGCCGAGGCGGTGCAACGCGTGTCGTCGGTGATGACGCTGCTCCCGGGTGATGTCATCCTGACCGGATCGGAGTCCCCCTCCCTGCCGGTCGAAGCCGGTGACACGGTGTCGGTAGAGATCGAGGAGGTCGGGGATCTGACCAATCCAGTAATCGGCGAGGCGGGCTATGGCACGGGCGCCTGAGCCGGTGTGGACCCGGCCCATCGCCGGATCGCCGTACCCGCTCACCCTCGCACCCGCCGGCTCCGATCCCGCGAATGCCTCCAGGAGGGTGTTCGCGGTGGCGGCGGTTGTGGTGTTGCTGGCGGCGTATGTCATTGTCGTACCGCTGATCAACACCGGTGTCATCTATCTCGGGTTCGTGACCGAAGCGCCCGGGACGAACTGGGCGGCGTACTCCAAGAACGCGTCGGGTTTCGGCACCGTGTGGGGAGTGTTGGCCGCCCACCTCGGGCTGGCCGCCATGATCTTCGTGGTGTGGGGGTTGTTTCACTTCATGCACCACCGGCCATTGTCGTGGCTGTGGTCGGTGTCGCCGGGGGTGAGGTGGCGTTACGCGTTCCTGGCGTTCGTGGCGTCCGCGGTGCTGCTGGGGGCCTACGCGGCGTACAACTGGGTCCGGTCGGATGGCTGGAACCCGCCAGATGGGTGGGTTTGGTACGTGGTGGTGGTCGTCCTTACCACGCCTTTCCAGGCGCTGGCGGAGGAGGTGATGTTCCGCGGGTACCTGATGGGCGTGTTCGGCCTGATCATGCGCAACGTGTGGTTCCCGGTTGTGGGTACGGCGCTGGTGTTCGCCCTGATGCACGGGGTTCAGAACCCGTGGCTGTTCGCAGACCGGTTCGCGTTCGGGTTGCTGGCCGGCGTACTGGTTTGGAAAACCGGCGGACTGGAAGCCGCCGTGGCCATCCACGTTGTCAACAACCTGTGCGCGTTCGGCCTGGGAATAGCGACCGGTACGCTGGCGCAAACCCGTACCACCACCGCGGTCGGCTGGTCGCAAGCGGCGTGGGATGTTGGCACGTTCGCCGCCTGCGCCGCGGCGTGCTGGGGAATCGCTCGGTGGCTCCGGGTCCCGGTGAAGGTGAAGGAAGGGTAGGAACGTGCCGGTACCCCCTTGTTCACGAGAAGCCCTGGGCCGGTCGGTTGCTGGACATCTGAGTATGATCTGACTACACTGGCTTCATGAGTGAGACTGCGTCAATGACCGACCTGCTGCGGCGTCCGCGAGACGTTGTGGCACAAACCGAGCGGGGATCGGTGATCATCACGAGGCGGGATGCGACCGATCTGGTTCTCATGCGCGCTGAAGATCTGGACAGGGATGCCGAGGGTTTGGCGCTCGCGTTCCGAATCGGGTATGCGGCCTTGCGGAACAATGGAGACATGCTGGCCGCGCTGAGGCAGCTGTATCCGTGGACCCGGCTGTTCAGCTCCGCGGCGCAACAGAAGTTCGCTGAGCAAATGGACACCCTGGTGTGGTCATCGGCTCAGTTGGGTCGGTTCCACCAATTGACGCAAGCGATGATGTCTTGGCAGGGTACAGCGGAGGCCTTGGCAGACGGGCTTCGTCCCGACGACCCGCTGGACTGGTTCGATGACCCGCCTGCCGTTCCAAGACCAGAATGATGAACAAGCAAACAGAGGTTGAAAGACCCTATCGGCGGAGCGAGTTTCAACTCAGGTTTGCCACGCGCCAAGCGAGGCAGGGCTGGATGGATCTTGTGGCGACGGCTCGAAATTCCGCCGTGGACGCCTGGGAGTTTCTGGTTACTTCTCCGACTGATAGGAGCGACCGTTGCTATCCCCTTGATGGGGACTTGGAGAAGGTGACCATCGACGGTGTCAGCTATGTCCGTTGGCAATACAAGCCGACGAGTGGTGGTCGGATATGGTATGCAGTTTCCGAACCAGGGAAAGGATCGAAGGAGCCCGGACTGGTATGGCTTGAACGAGTGACCACCGGTCACCCCAACGAAACCATCAAGAACCATCGGTAGCGACCCGGTGCACTTGAGCAGATCCGTACCGTGAGATAAAGTTAGTCCTTGGCATGATCACCCTGGGGTATGGGGTAATTGGCAGCCCGCCGGATTCTGGTTCCGTCAGTCTAGGTTCGAGTCCTAGTACCCCAACGAAGGCCGAGAGCGCGGCGAACGCAGTTCGACGGCGCCGAGGCCAAGGCGGGGGTTGAGGGAGCGTAGCGACCGAGTACCCCAACGAAGGCCGAGCGTAATCAGACTTGGACCCGTAGGGTCAAGTCCTGCTTGATTACCGAGGCCAAGGCCGCCCGCGTTGAGGGAGCGTAGGTATCACCGTGCCAACCTGCTCCAATTTGCGTCGCTGTGACCTCCCCGACAAGATCGGAGCATACTAGCGCAAATTTCGGGCCGGAATCGTGTGGCTAAGCCGCTCCAATCTTCACCGGGGCCTTCCGGGGTCCGCAATTGGAGCGGGTTTCCGCAGCCCGGGGCTTGGGTGGTCGAGGACCCGGACCGGAGCAGTGGTGCCGGTCTGGTAGACTTCTGGATGCGTTCGCGCGAAGGCCCCGTTGTGTAGCGGTCTAGCACGCCGCCCTCTCACGGCGGTAGCGAGGGTTCGAATCCCTTCGGGGCTGCATCGCCCGGTCCATGTGGACCGGGTTTGTTGTTTCTACGTTCCGTTGCGCAGCAGATCCAGGTAGGCCGTGTATGTGAAGGTACGGTTGCGCTGATTCGTTGAGCGGGGGGTAAGAATACCCAAGTCACACAGTCGTTTCACAGAGTCGGAGACTGTCTTGAATGATAGGCCCAGCGCAATCGAGGTTCTCCGAATGTCCATGATGGGGAACTCCTCCAAGTATGAGAACAATCGCAGGGCGGTCTTGGCTGCTCTGCCGAGGCTGGAGATGGACGTAATGTTCGCATCGTGTAACGCGGCCAACTGGTCGATCGTCGCAGTCGCGTCTGCCGCCGTTTCCAACACCGCCCGCAAGAAGAATTTGACCCATTGCTCATAGTTGCCATTGCGACGGACTTCCGTCAGACGGTCGTAGTACTCCACGCGGTTCTGCTTCAGGAAGTACGAGATGTACAACGCGGGCGTTGACAGTACGCCTTTCTGCATCAGGTACAGGGTGATCAGGAGGCGGCCGATCCGGCCGTTGCCGTCCAGGAACGGGTGAATGGTCTCGAACTGGTAGTGAATCAAGCCGGCGCGGATCAGTACATCCAGGCTGTCATCCGCGTTTATGTACTTCTCCAGGTCCGACATGGCCACGATCATGTCATCGGGGGCGGGCGGAATGAAGCGGGCGTTTCTCAAAGTGCTGCCCTGGCCCCCGATCCAGTTCTGGGAGTAGCGGAACTCGCCGGGGTTTCGCTCCTGGCCGCGGGTGCCTTCCATGAGCACACCGTGAGTCTCCTTGATCAGTCGTATGCACAACGGAAGCTCCTCCAGCCGGGAGATGGCGAACTCCGTCGCCTTGATGTAGTTGATGACCTCGGCCACGTCCTGGTTCACATTTTGGTCGATGAGGGGATCAAGGACATCCTCGAGCGTGGCCTGCGTACCCTCGATCTGGGAAGACATCAATGCTTCTTTACGTACGTACATCGCCACAAACAGACGAACGTTCGGGATGTGCGTCGCGAGACCGTTCAGGACGGCCAGTTGCTTGTTGGCCTGGACAAGCAATTCCACCAATTCGTCATCCAGGTGTATTTGCGGGACGGGCGGCAGCGGGGTCGGCGTGAACGACTTGTATGCGGCCTCACCGGACACGTTGGTCTTGAGTTGTCCCGCTCGGTCTAGCACGTCGCCCTCCTTTCCAAGAGTTGATTGCCTTCACCATTATGGTCCCCTTATTTTAGTTTTGCAACCGAAAGTAAAATAAGACCCTCAACTGGCCGTCCTTATTTTAGTTTCGTACCTAAAAGTAAAATAATGAGGGACGCGGAGCGGTCTTGTTGGAGGTTCGCCGAAGTTCGGTCCATTCCCGGGCCCCGGCGTACGACTGGGATACCTTTGCGATAGGCTACGGACACGTAGGTTACGCAACCGTAAGGAGGGGGCAATGACACCTCGCCCGCCAACCGCTGCTACCCAGGCCGTGCGCGCGGCCCGGGATTTCCTGATGGAACACGCCACCGATTATGAGGGGGCCGTCGCCGGTTTCGCCTGGCCACAGCTGGAGGAGTTCAACTTCGCGCTGGAATGGTTCGACGTGGTCGCGGGGGAGCACCCCGACCGGCCCGCCGTCGTGATCTCCGACGAGGCCGGGCTGGCGAAGACCTGGACGTACGGACAACTGTCCCGCCGGTCCGACCAGGTCGCCAACTGGCTCACCAAACTCGGCATGAGGCGCGGCGACAGGATGATTGTCATGCTGCCGAACACGATCGAGTTGTGGGAGATCCTGCTGGCGCTGCTCAAGATCGGCGGTGTCGCCATTCCCACTTCGACGCTGCTGTCACCGGCCGACCTGGCCTTCCGGGTCGAGCATTCCCAGGCCCGCTTCGCGATCGCCCAGAACTCGCTGAAGCGCCGATTCCGCGACACCAAAGGGGTCACCAAGATCGGCATCGGCGAGCTGACGCCGCCCGGGTGGGTCGACTACGGCGATTCCCGGCGTCCGTCGTCAGACTTCGCCCCGGACGGGCCGACGCCCGCGGCGGACACCTGTCTGCTGTACTTCACCTCCGGTACGACAGCGCGACCCAAGCTGGTGCGGCACACCCAGACCTCATATTCCGTCGGGCACCTGTCAACCATGTGGTGGCTCGGCCTGCGGCCCGGCGATGTCCACCTCAACATCTCGTCGCCCGGCTGGGGCAAGCACGCGTGGAGCAGCTTCTTCGCGCCATTCCTCGCTCAGGCGACGATCTTCATTGTCAATTACGAGCGGTTCGACGCCGGGGCGCTCATGCGCATCATGGACCGGCACAACATCACAACCTTCTGCGGTCCGCCCACCGTGTGGCGGATGCTGATCCAGTCGGATCTGACCCAGCTGAAAAACGCCCCCCGCGAGTTGGTCGCCGCCGGCGAACCGCTGAACCCGGAGGTCATCACGCAGGTACGCGGGGCGTGGGGTACCACCATCCGCGACGGTTTCGGGCAGACCGAAACCACGTGTGCGATCGGCAACTCGCCGGGTCAGGTGGTCAAGGACGGTTCGATGGGTCGGCCGCTTCCGGGCTACCCGATCGTACTCATCGATCCGGCAACCGGCGAACCGGCGGCGACCGAGGGCGAGATCTGCCTCGATCTGTCCAAGCCGGTCCTGCCGCTGGCAACCGGGTACGAGGATCCGGAGCTCACTGCCGAGGCGTACCGCGACGGCTACTACCACACCGGTGACATGGCCAAACGCGACGAGGACGGGTACATCACCTACGTCGGCCGCTCCGACGACGTCTTCAAAGCCTCCGACTACAAGATCTCGCCGTTCGAGCTGGAGTCGATCCTGCTGGAACACCCGTACGTCACCGAGGTCGCCATCGTGCCGTCCCCGGATCCGGTACGGGCGGCGGTACCGAAGGCGTTCGTCCATCTGGTGGACGGGGTGGCCGAGTCCAGCCAGGAGGCGGCCAAGGCGATCTTCGAGTTCGCGCGGACGAGGCTGGGGGCGTACCAGCGCGTACGCATCATCGAGTTCGTCTCGGACCTTCCCAAGACGATCTCCGGCAAGATCCGCCGCGTCGAGCTGCGCGAACAAGAAGCCGATCATGTTGCCAAGGATGAGCACCCGGAATTGGAGTACCGCGAGGGCGACTTCCGCGACTGAAGGCATCCTGACATACATAATCAGGATCTCCTGGCCCCTGGTGATGGGATCTGCTAAAATTGGCAGGCGTACCGCCCGGTCCCTGTGGGGCCGGGTTTACTCATTTCGAACCCAAGCTCCCTGGCATTAGCGCCGACGGTCGCAGAGGGACAACCCGACAATTTGGTGGCGGGTGTAGTAGAATCATGCAGGCTCGGCGGATGCCGATCGGGTTGTGGCGCAGCTTGGTAGCGCACTTGACTGGGGGTCAAGGGGTCGCAGGTTCAAATCCTGTCAACCCGACTTTGATAGTCGACCGTAACCCCGACAAAGGACACTTGACTGGGGGCCCGCCGACGGTCGCAGGTTCAAA
>Ga0209628_10002654_pt1 | contig 12243 bp, 10 predicted proteins | sample TergutCu122P4_FD_187285 | JGI IMG/M metagenome (GOLD analysis project Ga0209628, IMG submission 187285) | Cubitermes ugandensis P4 segment gut microbial communities from Kakamega Forest, Kenya - Cu122 P4 (SPAdes) (version 2) | ecosystem: Host-associated > Arthropoda: Insects > Digestive system...
TGGGCATAGTGATGCCCGAAACATGTTGAGCAAGCAATAAGATCTGCAAATAAAAACCTCTGTTGCATCTAGTTGGCATTTTATTTCCACATATTCTCTGCAAGCATATATTCATTTGACTTTATACAGAGTCTCTCTTTTGTTGCTGCATTGAACATTCCTGCATAAGTTCCATTGTTCATTTATTTCACATTCCATTGATCTTATACAGATGTGGAACTAGTCATGCATACAATTAGCATAATAAATAAAAGCAAGTGTACATTCAGCACAAGTTGTACCTTGTTGCAATGTTATAGGATAGCCGCATTAAACAAATATAAGTACTATGAATAGAATAAGCATAAGTAGCAATGAAATAAAATTAATATCATAGTTAGTTATGTATTAAAATATTCCTCCAAACTATAAAAGGAATTATGTAAGACATATCTTTTTAGAGCTAGTTTGAATTTATTCTTAACACCAGATAAATCTTTAATGGCTGTCGGTAGATGATTGTAGATCTTAATTCCTGAGTAATAAACACCCTTTTGGTATATTGCCAAGTTTACTGCAGGTATGTACAGATCACAAGTTTGCCTTGTATTGATTTTATGTACTTGTGAGTTAGACAGAAATCGGTCTTTATTTTCAGTAACAAATAAAAGTATTGAAAATATATATTGGGATTGAATTGGAAGGATATTTAATTCCTTAAATAGATGCCGACAAGGGCATTCTTACTTGAATTCGTAATTATTTTAATTATTCTTTTCTGAAATTTAAATATTTCTCCACTATGAGATGAATTCCCCCAAAATATAATTCCATAAGATATGATTGAGTGACCATACAAAAAATATGTACTTCTCAGTACATCTAGGAACATAAACGCCTTAATTGATCTGATGGCATAACAAGCCTTATTCAGTCTAGATGTTAGTTCACCAATATGATGCTTCCAAGTCAAGGTCGTGTCAATAGTCACTCCCCAAAATTTTAAACTTTGAGCAGTAACAAATTTTCTGTTACCAAATGATACTTGCTTATTAATTTCATGATCAATTTTAGTTAGGAATTGCAAAAAATAATTTTTATCATAGTTTAACATTAATGCATTACTATGGAACCACTTATTTATTTCATTAAATATCTCATTAGTATTAAGCTTGAATTCAGTCTCATCACGATTTGCAATAATGAAGCTTGTGTCATCAACAAATAAGACTGGGCTGGATTTGTTAGATACACTTTTGGGAAGATTATTAACATATATTAAAAACAATAATGGTCCAAGAACTGAACCCTTTGGGACTCTGTGCTGTACTTCTTCCCATTTAGAGAAATACCCATTTGAGTGTATAGAAAGCGTCCATTTGCTGGGACATTCCGTGACAGTTGCAGTGCTCAGGACAGCAATAAAAGAATCACTGTATTATGTGCATGTAATCACTAGTCTGAAGAGCAGTGCTGGTTTAGAACTTCTCTGAGCCCAATGAAAATATAAATTTGGGGCTCCGCATGCACCCTGAACAGACTATGCATATAGAACCTGTATACAAAATATTCTTGACACCAAGTCTGAAATTAACTAACCATTTGGGGGCCTCCTGAAAAGTGGGGCCTCAAGTGGCTGCATACATTGTCTAATAGCTTTAAACTGGACCAGCTCTAGGGGAAACTCTGTAATTACACTCCAAAACGTTTTGAGAAAATGAATTTCGTCATTTATGGAAAATCATAGTTTTTCATTCATTCATTCATTCAGCATTCCAGAGATCCACCCAAGTGGATATAGAACTTGTCATAATAATAATAGGCACAGTACAAAATGATTCTTGACGATACAGGACAAGTAATAACAATAGTAATTTATAAGTACAATACATAAATGAGACATAAATTGAGTTTATACAAGGAAAAGTGATTAGCTCATAATAGGCAGTCAGTAAATTCTTATATAATGTACATAGATAGAACCTCAAAACTAGTATGAATATAATAAGAAGTTATCAGTTTTATAAACTAAAAGGAATAACTATAAAACCAATTCCCTTCGCTGTTAAGTAATAATATTCCTTCAAACTGTATAAAGAATGTTCAATGAGATAATTTTTAAGTACTTTCTTGAAATTTCGTAAGTTCTCAAAATGACTTTTGATTTGTACAGGCAAGTTATTAAAAACTTTACAGCCAGAGTACAACACACCCCTTTGGACTACTGTTAAATGAATAGACGGCAACTGTAAATCAAGGTGGTTTCGAGTACTAAAGCTATGTATACTTGTATCTCTATTAAACATAAATAGATCCCTGTTTTCTGCTATAAATACAAGAACTGAAAAAATATACCGAGAAGGCAGAGTCAATATTTTTAGTTGTTTAAAAAGATGTTTACAGGATTCACGTCTAGGATTGTTAGTAATAATTCTAATTACTCTCTTTTGAATTTTAAAAATGTTCTTACTAAAGGGGGAGTTACCCCAGAATATAACACCGTATGTCAATAGAGAGTGAAAGTAGGAAAAGTAAGTAGAGATAAGTACCTTTAGAGACACAAATGACTTGATTTTTCTAATGGCATAACAGGCCATGTTTAGTTTGATTACAAGTTCCCTACTGTGTGCTTTCCATGTAAGCTTGTTATCAAGTAATAGGCCAAGAAATTTAATACTGGTAGTGTGAAATGAGTATACATACTTGTAATATTGCTTTGTGGTACAGAAACTTATGTCTCACATTTTATCAGTTAAAAGAATTATATAAATAAATCGCGTTTCAATGGGTTGCTGTACGTGATTTTTTTAAAATGTCAGTTAAATAATTTCCAATGACAAAACTGATATCTTCTTCATAAATATTTGTGTTAGAATGCTTCTGTTCATTTGAATGTGCATGAGCTTGACTGCAGATATTGCACCTTGAGAAAGACTGTTAACAGGAGATATGTACTAAAAACATCAGAAACCATCAAGTTCATTTACATTGGGTTCTTTGTCAGTGGTTTGGTTTGGTTTGGTTTATTTTTTCATCCATTCAGTCACACATGTAACATTGGACACATCAATTACAGTTTACAATTCATATATTACAACACAACTTATAATATATGGACATCCACCCAATATAATATAATAAATAACAATATAAAATTTAAAGACCAATTGGAAGTGGAATTTGTCACTACATCTAGATATACTGTATGTGTATTTATATAAATATACCTGAGCAGTAAGAATTCAAATTAAAAATAATAACATAGAATAGTATTGAATTATATTACATGTAAGATTATTAACCCTTTGGCGCCGGAATTTCCTTTTAAATTTTAGCACACCTGTATTTAAAATGTGAATAATACAGGAACCATAAAAAGTAGCATTATGAAATAAACGGCATTTTGAAGAGAAAAAAAAGGGAGATTATGCAGCATGTTTAAATGTTCAGTATGTATATTTGTTGAATAAATATATAGAATGCAGCATCTGGAGGTTAGCTGTGCGGTACGACCCATATAGTGGCCTTTAGGCGTCAGATGGTTAAGATGTTTACATCTATAGAACTTCTGCAATAGGCTTGCCTATTGTAGAAATTCTATAGTATGTTGTATAATTTTCCAAGTACTTCATGTTTTTACTATTAAACTGAATGTGATAACCTCTTCATGTCTCACCTCACAAATTCACACATAATGATTACAGTTCCCCTGTGATTATCACTGTCTCAGTTTTCCATGCAAAGCAACTTAATTTGCACTCTATTTAGAAAGTCTACCTCTGTGCTATATTTGTGTGTCTAGTAAAGAGTTGCTGTATTTTCATATAGACCTGCCTTCAGTCTTGTTACTTATCTTACTAGCAGTGGTAGCAGTTCACAATGCCAGGTGTACTGTTTGTTGTGTGTATTCCCACAGCTAAATATGAGAAGTGTCTTATGTATGGAACTTCTCCAGTTGTCCTACCTTCTGCTGACATGTTCTCCAGTCATGGTTTACAGAAAGGACCTGCAGGTAAAATAACTGTGTGTAATTTTCATGAAGAAGTTCCTTTGATTAATTTACTTTTCCTTTTTTACAATTTACGTATCTGTAGCCTGGCCTACTCTCTAAGCCTGTTAGATTTTGAAGAAGTTCCTTTGACTTTTTTTTTTTTTTTAAATTACAATTTATGCATTTGTAGCCTGGGCTACTCTCTAATCATGCTAGATTTCAATATGTGTAAGGTACAGGAAGACAGTTTTGATGAGAATGTCTGTTTGAAAATTTTATTTTAAAATTAATTACCTTATTTATTTTAGTGAACTGTGCATAAGACTTGTTGAGGAAATATGAGAATTTTTGTTATGAAAATATGATACATGGGATATATACAATACAACTTTGAGCATTTGTTACCTTGACAGGTGCATGTACTAAATAGTTGTGTCATTATAACTTAGGAGTCTGTTATCGTCGATTGCACTGCTGAAATATGTTTGAAGCATTTTTAGATTTTTAATTTAAATTAAGACCACTCAAACCACACTCTGAATTCTGTTCAGGGAAACAGTGTTCCATTGTTACAGCAGCTCATAAATATAGTTATCACAAGCATCAGAAGGTTAAGCACAGGAAAGTCATATTTTTTTTATGTTCATGAAATATATGCCATGTTTATTATATAATATTTTTTACAAATTGTTGAGACAAAGAATACATATTAAATGCTTGAGGTTTGTATAATTAAGTGTTACATTGGACTGATCAAAAACCAAATTTAAATTTATCTCACAGCCAGTTTTATTGAAAGGTACTCAGTAGTAGATACTGTACAATAAATTTTTTTACATTCCAAAATTCATATCAATGGATCTTTCCTCCAATTATGTGCTCATTTGATATACTTTACACAAGACAGTCACAGAAAAATATCATGCACATATGTCAGAGTATTTAAGAATTAAAAGATAAGACAGACATACATACACAATGTACCTTTAAATTGTTTAATTTTTATTAATTTGCATAAGGAACAACATAATATTTTATTTCTCTGCTGTACTGTTTGGGTCTCTTATACTGTGTTTTACTTACAGGGGAGATTCTCATGAACCTGGATACTTCAGACACAAACAAAGAAATTGCAAGGCATGGCTTGAGGAAGCTTAGTCCAGTACTTTACTCCAGAGAAGATTCAGATGTTGAGAAACACCAAAATTCAGCAAAAAGGATACTGCAGTCTGCCCAGCAGCAGAGCACAGTCACTAGTGATGCTGTGAATTTTAACAGTGAAATAGTTCCAATGGAGCGAGTAAGATGCCGTTGGTTACCTTCCACTGTTACATCACACAATGTGATTTTAAAGTGCCTTGTCTCAAAATGTGTTCCAGTACTAATTGAGCCCTAAGTTTACCATTCACTGGGTAGCACTTAAACGTTGTATTCTTGAGGTTCTGGGTATGGAGACCAGACATCGTGACTGAATTTGTCTGGTTCCTCTCAGTCTTTTCAGGGGTAGGTCATAACCTAAAATTACTCCACAGCTGCATCCTTCCATATCATTTCCTTATCTGGTGTTAGCAATTACATCTCTAGACATCATGTAATTTTGAATCTATGAATTGTGATTATTTCAGTTTGTTGTGCACTAATTCAACTTTTCAGTTCGCTGTAGTCTGAGCTAATTGTGGCACCACTAAACGAACAACAAGTAAAATAAATGTTGAAAAAAGAAGGTTAAAAATATTCATTCCATTCATTCCATTGGCATGTGCAGAATGTGGTGATTCCTTGCCGTTCTCAGGAGCTTTTTCCATTCTTCCCTATCATATACTTTTTCCTGCCACTCTTCTCCGCCAACTATGCTTCCATCCTCCCTCACTTCGTCCTGCCATCTATTTCTTGGTCTACCTCTTGGTCTTGTTGTTTCCAAATTCATACACAATACTCTTTTGGGAATTCTATTTTCTTCCATTCTCTGTACATGTCCAAACCAATGTAATCTATGTAACCTTATTGTCTCTGTTATTGTGGGTTTTTTAACCATTGCATAAATTTCTTTGTTGGTTAATATCCTCCAATTTTCCTTTTCATTATCATATACTGGGCCCAAAATTTCTCTATACACCTTCCTCTCAAAAATGTTCAATTGCTTTCTATCTCTTTTTGTTAGCATCGAGGTTTCTAATGCATATGCTAAAGTTTTGTCTATTATTGTGTTCTTTAGTAACAATTTTAGTTTTTTAGATATGTTTTTGTTTTTAAAAAATTTCTGTAACATAAAGTATGTTTTGTTTGCATTTTTTTATTCTTTCTTGTAGGTGAATTTGGTAATTGTTATCTTCATGAAGTGTAACTCCTAAGAATTTAAAGTTTCCAACTCTTTCAAATTTGTAATTTTTTATTTTCAAATGTCCTATTTTTTGTCTTAAAACGTTTTTCCTTTCCACTATCATATATTTTGTTTTTTCTTGGTTTATCTGTAGTCCTATACTACAAAATAATTAATTATGCAGGATTTGAGAGCCCTGCAGTGTTGTTGTTGAACATTCAAGTCTTCTGAGATGTGATGATGTGTCAATGGGCAAGTAATTTTCAATGTTCTGAAAGCAGTGTGCATGCTTGAAACAGTGAGAATTACTGGCCCAACAATGCATTGTCACATCAAAACAAAAAACTTCAATGTTTTTATGTTGTCATAATTAGGCTGTTTCATATGAATTTAGGCAGCTGTATCTAATGCTAACTGAAAGTGACAAAACAGTGAAGTGTGCATGTAACTGAACATATACTTAAACAGTCAACCAATTTGCTAAATTTGAGATAGTCACAGAGCACTTCTGAAGCACATATTTTTCTGTGTTGTGAGAAACCCCATAGTTTGTCATACTTCAGATTTCAGTTTTGTGGTTTTGACACTGTGTAGTGCTACATGTTGACACTGATGTGTCAAAGTAACATGCTGTGTTGCCTTCTTGTAACGGTTGTTAATATCTGATTTTTATGGCAGGCTATGCTCAGGTAGTGACACCACCTAGAAGACTCCTACATGAGGACTGTCTAAACATGAAAATTTAAGTTATAATTATGATATTTCATCATATAACATTATTCTGAGCTAGTTTAATCTAATCTGAGTTAAAGTGAAGTTAAAAACAGTTTATTGTTTCATACAGGTTTGGCAGATTAAACTTTATGTGGACGAATCAAAGAGCTATTTTAATGTAGAAAATGCAAACAAACTTGTACAAAGTTAATTTATGCCTTAAATTTATAAATAGGTGGCCCTAGATCATGGACATAAAATCTGTATCATCAGAGGGCCACAACTCTTAATGTGGGCTGGTTCGTGGTTTGCAGGTGTAAAACTAGCAATGAATATTGTTACCTAAGAGGTAATGATTGTTAATTAATCATTGTAGTATATACCGTATTTCCCACCCCACAAGACGCAATGGCCCATAAGACGCACCATGATTTTTTTGTTAGAAATTTTAGAAAAAATAAGGATTAATGTATTTTAATTTTAGTAATTTATTGGAAGAAAACAGGATTGTTACATACCAAAATTAGCAACCTTAATATAATTTATTCTTCATAGAAACCCATAAAATCATCGTCACTGCCACTAAAATCATCTTCATGGTTGTTTTCATTATCTCACGATAAAGATATTTATAAGTTTGGAAATAATACTTACCTTCGGTGCATAAGACACAGGTCGAATATAGGTCATATTTTTCGAGGAAAAAAGTGCATCTTATGGGCCGGGAAATATGGTACATAATTTACCAGTGTGGCCACAAGCCACATAACACAACCTGGGACTGTGGTTTGGACACCCATGTCCTAGATCAAAACAGAGTAACTGAACCTCAAAATAGTACTTTATAGCCCAATTGATATTATGGTGGAACAAGAAGCAGAAGATTTTCAAAGTTGCATTCTTATACCCTATAAAATGATTTCTCAATTATTATGCATTGCAGTATTTTACATTAACTGCATCTGTGGGCTTATTACCAACACGTTAACTGAGTTTTAAACATCTCTGCCTTCAGAAAGATAATTAGATGCTATGTGTTAACATCCAGGAATAAGTGCATTATTTTTGTTCATGATGATTTTAGTTTTTAGAAGGGTGCTGATGTCTGGGTGTTATGAAACATACAAGGAAAAAAAGAAAAACAAAGCAGTTAGTGTAATTTTGGTTGGGTTACAAGAACAGGCTCGTGTCTGATCTTACTAACTGAATTAAAACCAACTCATTTTGAAGCGATATGACCTTTTTATTTCATGCAATAAGGATGCTTGTACAGATGTACTACATGTTTACATAACGCAGAGAATTCCAAGGCAATATTTTGGCAAAGAACAAGTCCTCATTTCGGTACACAGATTAACACTTTGAAGTACCCTTGTGACTGTATACCAGCAACTTTAATGCTGAAAAGCAAAGCATGGCATTCTCCCCTCAGACTGTATTTAGGAAACGAATGATTCTCAGACATTTACAACAAGTAATAAGGAAACACTAATGAAATGACACAAGATAATTTTGCTACACATGCTCCTATTTGAGGGTAAGAAATGGACTTTACTAAATCAGCATGAAAGAAGAATTGAGGCAACAGAGATGAACTTATTGGTATCACTTAATGGATGCCATCCTGTTGTGTGACATAACAAAAGCATATACAGATATATATATACATTTCCTAACCACTTATATGTATATTAACATAATGTATTCTTTATTGAAGTAATTTATTTTTAATCAGCCTATTAAATGTGGTATATTTAAAGTCAGGCATCTACCTTTTTAACCACATACAATTATAGGTTTTACAGATATATTTGTTTCACATGTACGTTATATGTAAACAGTGTGGGATCCCATATTGTGTGCACATAAAAGGTCCTGTTCTATTGTAAGCTGGCCTGAAGATGGCTGTATGAGCAGCCAAAACATGTCGCCACCTGTAAAATAAAGTTGCATTAAGCAAAAATTGTTGTGTATTGACGTAAATATCTGTATATGCTTTTGTTATTGGTATCAGTTGTAGGCTGTACATTGTTTGACCATTAAAAAAATGAAAAAATTAGAAAATAAATAAATTATGTGTAGTGCACATGCAAGTGGACACTACATTTATTAGGAATGAACAATACATGCATTCCCACACTGGACTACCAACACATCCCAACCGACAGGATACATGTAGTTTAACAGACGAAGAGATGGAAAGACTAAATGGCTTGTGCTGTCTTGTTGTTGTTGCTGCTGCTGCTGCTGTTGTTGTTGTTGTTGTTGTTGTTGTTGTTGTTGTCATCATCTTATTAGTGGTAGTAGTAGTAGTAGTAGTAGTAGTAGTAGTAGTAGTAGTAGCAGTAGTAGTCGTAATTTATTACGATTGTGATTATTATGATTTTGATGATTATCGACATGATTCTCAGGCTGAAAAATACTGTATTTTCATTAGGAAGACCAGTCCATTAATGCTGTGAAGAAATATCATTGCTGCTGGATGTGATAATTGTACATAACCGATACATACACTTTGTGGGCTTAATACTGAGGTTTTAATGTTAGAGCAGGTGATGTGTATAATAATCACAATGATTTGACAGTTGAGGCCCAAATTATCTTTTGACCTCAGAATGCCAACAGTTTAAAACACACATTTTTTATGTGCATAAAGACATGTACAACACAGTGAAATTTTGTTCATGTATGTGTCACTGTGTGATACCACTTGTCATTGCAAGAAGTGACTAAAGTGGTAGTGCAGGGAACAGTGAAGTGTTTGTAATCAGCAGTATTTAATTAAAATTCAGAGCTTCCAGCACTTACTTGTGCTGCAGTTTTATACTTGTATTTTCTGTTTCAGATATTAGAGGAACTATTGAAGAAGTTGGAAGTTGAACATGCTGTATGGTGCAGTGATCAGAATGGTTACTATTACCAGGTGAGTGTGTAAGTAATTAAACAAAGCACAGTTAAATATGAATAATTTCAGAGCATCCCTTAACACTATAGCATAGAAAGTTGCCACAGCTAATTTTTGCACAGAGGTGTAAGTGTTAGCTTGTATATAACCTACAGATAATTTTTTCATATTAAATATTATTAACACCAATTTTAAATAAATTGATTGAGGGGGCCTAGACTGGATTAATCTGGCCTAGAATTGGGTCCATTGGCAGGCCATTTTGAATGTAGTCCAGAACCTTCAGGTTCTGTAAAGGGCACGCAATTTTTGAGTAGGTGAGCGACTCTAAATATATTGGGGACTCTGATGCCTAGAATTAGTTATTTAGTTAAAATTTAAATGGTAAATGTTTGAGGGTTAGGCTGGTTTGTGAGGTTGCCAGAGTAAGTTAGATCTCTTACCAACAAGTAAATGTTGCAGAACACCATATTGTTCTTACCACTTTTGTTACTTATAATCTTTGGTCATATTCTAAGTAAGAATGTTTCAAATCAGTCTACATCATAGAAAATTTTAGAGCCATATGTGAAGAAGTGAATGGAATTGAACTGGCTCAAGGCATTGCTCCTAATAACAATGATGAACCTTTGTTTTACAAAGTAGAGGGATCACCATTAGTCACTCATATAAATCAGTCCTCCATATCTAATTTTGTAACACAATGTGATTAGCCTGTGGAGATATGAACTGAATTGAACTAGCTCAGCACATGGTCCAGATGATTAGCTGACAAAAATATTAACGTTTTGTGGAATAATTAGATAATTTGGTTGCTGTTTATGATTTTCAGGGAACACTTTCCAGCTCTAAAACTACAGTTTGATGTTCTAAAATGATGTGCATGTTATGTGTGAATAAAATAAGATATTTTGAAAATTAGTGTCAAAAGAATTGTGAAAAGCATTGGAAACATGCTCTTCATAAATTACACTGCATTTAGACATATCCCTTTAAGAGAAGATATGATCTCATTGGCTTTTATCTATATAAAGAGCCCTTATATTGAACTATTAACTATTTAAGTATTTCAATACAATTGTCCCTGTAACTCTGTATGGTTGATTATGACCTTTATAGTAGTGTATGTGTTTGATTTGTAGGTGTCTTTCCCAGTGAGAGCAGGAGATAGTTGTGAAAATTGTCTACATTGTCTGACAGAAATGGAAATTGGCATAAAATACAACTCAGTAGTAAGGTAATACAAATGTTCTACATCATTAATTCAAGCAGTCACTCACAAGGACCCCAAAATTTCACTTCACTTAATTGTTCCTTTTAGGTCTTTTAGAATGTCTCAACTTATGTCTTCTTCACACAGACAGAATCATTTCTGTGCACAAGAGTTGATTGAAATTGTGATAGATTTTTCATGTTTCTACCTTAAAATCAGGAGCTGAAGTAGCTCAATCAGTGTGTGAGTAGGCTACCCATTTCACAGTTGAGGAACTTTGGTTTGATTCATGGCAAAGGCAAGAGATTTTTCTCACCACTACAGCATCCAGATCAACTCTTGAGGTCCAGCCAAACACTTATAAAATGGATACTGGGATTAAAGCAGCCAACTCATAAAGCTGACTACTGACCTCCATCTAATGCTGAGATCACAGAGGAGTAGAGCTGTACTTCTTCACCACTATATCCTTTATGGTGTGACGTTTCATTATGCAGAAGAAAATCTTCATTTTACTTTACCATAAATATCTCTTGTATTTGAAGTATATTCATTTATTTTTGTGCATCTATTCACACTGTGGAATGAAATGAAACACCAGTGATTTAATTTCCCTAACAATGTTAGGTGAAGAATGCAAATTAAAGACCTTTTTATTGCAGTCTCCCATCTTCCCCTGTTTGTTCCACACACATAGGTTCAGATATTTCCTTAAGATCTGGTATCAAACAGTCTGTTATAAACACATATAGACTCTCATCATCATCATCATCATCATTTATTTTCCTTCTGTAGATCCATACAGGATTACAAAATCCAAATGGATATGGAAATTGTCACATTTTAGAGAAAACAAGGAGTACAACCATTACAAAGTGTACGTCAATAACAAAGTTCAGTACAATATTTAAGGGTTTGGCACAATACAAATTAGTTAGTATAGTAAAATATAATAAAATTAATGGCATACGTTAAAACAAAATTAAAATAGCTACTGAACAGAGGTTCAGTGCATTACAGATTATAATTAAAACCTTCTTCAGGTAGTATACAAACAAATTGTAGTAGAGATTGGTAGATGTGTATCCAAATGTAAATTTAACAATTCTGGAGGTCGAAAT
>Ga0209628_10002655_pt1 | contig 12242 bp, 5 predicted proteins | sample TergutCu122P4_FD_187285 | JGI IMG/M metagenome (GOLD analysis project Ga0209628, IMG submission 187285) | Cubitermes ugandensis P4 segment gut microbial communities from Kakamega Forest, Kenya - Cu122 P4 (SPAdes) (version 2) | ecosystem: Host-associated > Arthropoda: Insects > Digestive system >...
CCCCAAAAAACAAACATAAAATCAAGAAAATCAATAGATTAAAATCTATCTTGCCTATTTTTTTCATGGTGCGAATATATATTTTTATTCGGATGAAAAAAATAGTTTCTTTGCCGGCAAAATCTTTTATTATGAAATATACCCCTTTACATTCTGATTTTTACATCAATAACCGTAAAAATGTGGTGGGCGAAATGGAGCAAAACTCCGTTGCCGTTCTCACCTCTCATGATGAGTATCCACGCTCGGGCGACACTACTTTTCCGTTTAAACAAAATGCCGAACTGCTTTATTTGTGCGGCATTGACCAGGAAGAGACCACTTTGGTACTGGCGCCATGGCATCACAACCCCGAATATCGCGAGATCCTGTTCATCAAAAACCCTTCGCCCGAAATGGTGGTTTGGTATGGACACCGCCTTACAAAAGAGCAAGTTACCGAAATCTCAGGGGTTAAAACAGTGATGTTTACAGATAGTTTGGAAAACACACTGCATGATATCATCCTAAATTCGCAAAATATTTATCTACATTTTCCTGAAAACCCGCGTATGAGAGTAACGCACCCTACGCAAGAGTTTCGACTGATAAAAAAGTTGAGGAAAGAATATCCGCTACACACTTACAAGCGGTTGGCGCCCATTTTGTATCCGTTGCGAATGGTAAAACAGGCGGAGGAATTTAAAGCGCTCCAAAAGGCTTGTGAAATTACGCACAAAGCGTTTCTGCGTGCTGTAAAATACATAAAACCTGATATGTACGAATATGAAATTGAAGCAGAACTGATTTATGAAATGATTAAAAACGGCGCCACAGGGTACTCTTTTGCTCCCATTGTGGCTTCAGGTGCTGACACTTGCATTTTACATTACATTACCAATGATAAAAAGATGCAGGATGGCGACCTACTGCTCATGGATTTTGGTGCCGAATATGCCAACTACGCCGCAGATATTACCCGAACTGTGCCCGTAAATGGAAAATTTACTCCACGGCAAAAGCAAGTGTATCAAGCAGTTTTAGACATTTACAAAGAAACTATCCCGCTTTTTAAACCCGGAATGACCATCCATAAAATCAACGATTATGTGTTTAAACGAATGGAAGAGGAGATGATTAAGTTGGGGCTTTTTACAGAAGAAGATGTGAAAAACCAACCGAAAGATAAACCTTTGTTTAAAAAGTATTTCATGCACAACACCAGCCATTTTATCGGGTTGGATGTGCACGATGTGGGGCAACGCGAAATTGTGTTTCAAGCCGGAATGGTATTGAGTTGTGAGCCTGGAATCTACATTGCCGAAGAAGGAATTGGGATACGACTTGAAACAGACGTTGTAGTGGGTGAAAATCCGATAGATTTGTTTGCAGAAATGCCGATTGAAGTGGAAGAAATTGAAGAATTAAAAAAAACTGTATTTTTGCCGCCTCAAAAAAGGTCCCGTAGCTCAACTGAATAGAGTATCTGACTACGGATCAGAAGGTTACAGGTTTGAATCCTGTCGGGATCACAAAGGAAAACAAACGGTTACAAAATTTCTGTAACCGTTTGTTCGTTTATGGTGAACAAATTTTTAACATTAGTAAGTCGCAGGTTTATAAAAAATGTGTTTCTTTGTAAATCCAAAAAATGAATCATGAATGTAACCCAACTAACCGCCATTTCCGCCATAGACGGCAGATATTATCAACAAGTTGCCGCGCTTTCCGATTATTTTTCTGAATTTGCCTTGATGCGGGCGCGAGTACTCGTTGAAATTGAGTATTTTATCGCTTTGTGCGAAATGCCGCTCCCGCAACTGAAATCTGTAAACCCAAATGTTTTTGATGAATTGCGAAATATTTATCGCCGATTTTCAGAAATGGATGCTTTACATATTATTGAAATAGAAAGTGTTACAAACCACGATGTAAAAGCAGTGGAATATTTCTTAAAAGAAAAATTTGATAATTTACATCTGTCTGAATATAAAGAATTTATCCATTTCGGATTGACCTCGCAAGATATTAACAATATCGCAATTCCTTATTTGATGAAGGCGTTTCATCACGATGTTTGGTTTGAAGAGATGGAAAATTTGCAGAAACTTTTGCGGGAGTGTGCAGAAAAATGGATGCAAATTCCAATGTTGGCGCGCACACACGGACAGCCCGCAACACCCACAACTATGGGAAAAGAATGGTTTGTATTTTATGAACGTGTGGAAAATCAGTTAGCATTGTTTGAACATATTCCCTTCTGTGGAAAATTTGGCGGTGCCACCGGAAATTTCAATGCCCATTACGTTGCTTATCCAAACATAGATTGGGTAACGTTTGCAAACCACTTTTTAAAAGAAAAATTGGGATTGAAACGCTTGCAAACCACCACACAGATAGAACATTACGATATGATGGCTGCTTATTTTGATACGATGAAGCGCATCAATACCATTTTACTTGATTTTGCCCGCGATGTATGGACTTATATTTCCATGAATTACTTCACACAAAAAGTAAACGAAAAAGAGGTCGGCTCTTCGGCAATGCCGCACAAAGTAAATCCCATTGATTTTGAAAATGCTGAGGGAAACATTTGCATTGCAAACTCTCTGTTTGAAGGGTTGTCTGCAAAATTGCCGGTTTCACGTTTGCAACGTGACCTGTCCGACAGCACCGTAATGCGAAACATCGGCGTTCCGCTTGCTCATAGTATAGTAGCGCTGAAATCGTTGCAACGCGGAATTAACAAACTCGTTATTAATACCGAAAAACTGAATAACGATTTAGAAAACAACTGGGCGGTGGTTGCCGAAGCCATTCAAACTATTTTACGCAAAGAAAATTATCCTGAACCTTACGAAGCACTTAAAGCAGCCACAAGAGGAAAGAATATTACCCGAGATGTAATTTTTAGTTTTATTGAAAATCTGAATATTTTGGAAGAAGTGAAAGCAGAATTGCGAAACATTACACCACAAAACTATGTAGGGATTCAACCAAAAATTTAGGATGAAAAGTAATATCCTGCTCATTTTTGCACTCTCGTTTTGCAATTTATATGCCCAACCCACTCATTATAAGTTGGGTTTTGAACGAAATCAGCAAATTGAAGTAAAGAGAAACAGCCATCTGCTCACTTACCCCTGGGCAGGCGGAATCAACTCAGTCTATTTCTCAGAAATTGATTTGAATTTGGACGGCATTTCCGATTTTATTGCCTTTGAAAAACACGGCAATAGAATTTTACCATTCATTAATAAAGGTACAAACACCCATCCGCAGTTTGTGTATGCCCCTGAATATAAGCACTGTTTCCCCAATTTACACGATTGGGCCATATTGAAAGATTTTAATAACGATGGGAAAGCAGATATTTTTACTTTCAACGGTCACGGGGGAATTCGGGTTTTTCAAAATACTTCAAATCAAAAACTTGCTTTTAAATTAGTCACTGATGCTATTCTGTCGGATTATTATGGAAATGAGATAAATATTTTTGCTTCTCCGGATGATTACTTGGGTATAGCAGACCTTACCAGAACGGGAAAATTGGATATTCTCAATTTTATGGTAATGGGAAAATATGTTCATTTTCTCAAAAACATCTCACCGGAAGGACAATATTTTAAATACACTTTGGCAGATGAGTGTTGGGGGAAATTTTCTGAATCCGCAGATAATAACGAAATTACGCTTTTTACATATTGCGAACAAAAAACAAAAGCAGAAGGCCCAAGACATATCGGTTCTTCCATTTTTGTACTGGATTTTAATGGAGATGATTTACAGGATATTGTAATTGGCGATGTGGATTTTCCGGAATTAATACTATTGCTCAACGGAGGAACTCTGGAGGAAGCGCTTATGGTTTCTCAAACGAACGATTTTCCTAATGCACAAAATCCTGTGCATCTTTTTTCTATGCCTGCTGTTTCTACCATGAATTTTTGGGGTGCTGAAAAACCAAACCTTTTTGTTTCTCCCTCAGACCCCTCACTTATAAAATCGGAAGACCAGAATTCTGTATGGCATTATCGTTTTGATGAACAGATAAATGACTATGTATTAGAAACAAAAGCATTTCTACAAGAGGATATGATTGATGTGGGGAGTGGCGCAATTCCTGTTTTGTTTGATTGGAACGGTAATGGACTTTTAGATCTGTTTGTTCCCAACTATGGATGTTTCGACAGTGCAACCTATAATTTAGGAGTGCTAAAATCTTCTTATTCCTCTTCCATAACCTATTATAAAAATGTGGGAACACATAATAATCCTATATTTGAATGGGTTACATCCGATTTTGGGGAGTTAAAAAAACAGGGCTACGCAGGACTGTATCCCACTTTTGCTGATTTAAACGGGGATGGAAAGATTGACCTTTTGTGCGGAAATAGTGACGGTTCGTTGCTGTTTTTTGAAAACACTGCTTCGGCGGGAGTATTGCCGCAGTTTAAACCTCCGGAAAAAAACTATCAAAATATCAAAGTGGGCGCTTTCAGTACCCCACAACTTTTTGATATAGACAATAATGGAAATTTAGATTTGGTGGTTGGTAACAGAAGAGGTGTTTTATCTTATTATCAAAATATTGGAACAAATCAAAATCCAAATTTTCAACTTATTACTTCAAATTTTGGCCATGTGGATGTGCGAGATTCGATGGTCTCATATTTCGGTTATTCAACTCCGCATCTATTTAGATATAAGGATGAAACACTACTGCTTTGTGGAAATGAGCAGGGGAATATGTTTCTTTATTCTAATATTGACGATAATCTTACTGGTGATTTTACCCTTTTGGAAAAAATTACAGAAACCATTCAAAACAAAGCCTATAGAATAAATGAAGGGATTCGGGTGGCAGTAGCAGTTGCCGACCTTAATGGGGACAACCTACCCGATTTACTAGTAGGAAACTGGGCAGGCGGCTTATCCTTTTTTAAAGGTTGTAAGCCGCCCCCAGTTGCCATTGCTGAAGTTGAATTTGATGATTTTTTAGTTTATCCGAATCCAACTATAGGGCAATTCTGCGTTTCTTACTCCGAATTAGACAAGGGGATTAGTCCCCTTGTCATCGAAGTTTTTGATGTTTCTGGCCGAAAACTGCTAACCCAACTTCCACATTCCCCGTACAACATACCGCTTACCCTTGATATTTCACATTTACCTGCAGGAATCTATTTTGTAAAAATAATAACAAGAAACGGGAGCGTAACAAAGAAAATCATTAAAATCCAAAGTTATCCGTTTTTGAAATAATGATTTCCGCATTGCCATTGTAGGGCTTTTCGGGATCATAATTCCAATTTATTTGATAAAGAATAAATGATTGGGTTTCGGAAATTTCTACTTTTCTTGTAAGAGAACCTCGGTACTCTCCATTTAAAACTCTTTCATCGCTTTCCTGAATGAGGTTGTTACATGTACTTTGTGCCGCTTCAGGAGAAATGCCCCGAAAATTAATGGGTACTTCAAAAAACACAAAACAAGAAGCAATCCCCAAACCGTAGCACTTTACAGATTGGCCACCCGGAAGTACATCTGATATTACCCACTTATACAGGTTCCAGTAAAAACCAGAAAGACGTTCAATGTCTTGAAATTCTTTTTCATCAATATTTTTATTGATGGTTATGCGGGTAATGATTTCTGTGCCACTTGTTGAAGTTTGGCAAAACGTTGTTGAAAACAGAACACTTAAAAGTGTAAATAAAAAAATTTTTTTCATAGCATTAATAGTTTTTTTTAGTTAATAAAAGTTTGTTAATTATTTGTTGCAACGGCACAAAAATACAACCCGCAAACTCCTTTTGTCAAGTCTTTTGAGATATTTTTTTATTCTCTAAACCAGCCTGTTAGAAAAAATAATTTTACAATTTGAAATTAATTGTAAAAAATGAATCCATTTTTGGAGTAATTTTCCTTAAGAAGTAGTTTTTCTAATTCGGAAAAAATTTGACACATCCTTATAAAAGATGTACGTTTTGTTATTTTTGCGAGCCAATTTTTTATTCATGCAGCCAAAAAAATTATTTTTATTAGACGCGATGGCGCTCATTTACAGAGCCTATTACGCCATGATTCGTTCACCGCGTGTAACAAGCAAGGGATTAAACACTTCCGCAATTTTCGGTTTTACTAATACGTTGTATGAATTGATTCGTAATGAGAACCCTACTCATTTGGCAGTTTCGTTCGATACGGGCGCCCCTACGTTGCGCCACGCCGAATTTGAAGCCTACAAAGCACATCGCGAAAGTACTCCCGAAGATATTGTCAAAGCCATTCCCTATATTTATAACCTTCTAAAGGCCTTTAACATTCCTGTTTTGGTAAAAGATGGCTACGAAGCCGACGATATTATCGGAACGCTGGCGAAAAAAGCGGAAGCAGATGAATTTCAAGTATATATGATGACCTCCGACAAAGACTACGGACAATTGGTATCGGAAAATATCTTCATGTATAAGCCCGGAAAATTTGGACAAACCGCCGAAACTCTCGGTGTAAAAGAGATTTGTGAAAAGTATGGGATTGAACACCCCGAAGAACTTATTGATATTTTAGGATTGTGGGGCGATGCCTCAGATAATATTCCCGGCGTACCCAATATTGGCGAAGTAAAAGCCAAAAAATTAATTCAACAATTTCATTCTATTGAAAGTATTTATCAAAATATTGATCAGGTGGACAATGAAAAACTGCGTCAAACCCTAATAGATAATCAGGAGCAGGCGTTCATGTCGAAATCGTTGGCAACCATCATGCTGGATGTTCCTATTGCGTACGATTTTGACGAGATGGCAATGTGCGCCCCAAATTTCGAGGCGTTACGCAGTTTGTTTCAGGAGTTGGAGTTTAGGTCGTTGGGAAACCGCATTTTGATGGAGATGCAGGAGATTTTTGCAGGAGAAAGCAGAAAGGAGAAAGAAGAAAGCAGAAAACCTTATTCTAATAAAGTTCCCTTAATAGCAGGTGTGCCCGATTTGTTTAATCAGGATGTTGTTGATTTTGAAGAAATTATTGTAGAAAATTCCGTTTATAAAACATTTAAAGATATAACACACAATTTTGTAGGGGCGAATAATTATTCACCCCTACCACCAAGTCAACCCCTGTTTTTTGAATGGATATATACCCACGATGCCATTTCCGGATTTGCATTTTCGGATAACGGAAAACAAATTAATTACCACAATTTTGGATCGGGCAGTAGAGACGCATGGCTGTGCGTCTCTACAATTTTTGAAAGTCCTCGCGAAATCATATCGTTTCAAACCAAAAATATTTTCAAATTTTGTGATGAATATCAGATAGAAATCAAGGCGCATCTGTTTGATTTGCAAGTGGCGCACTATCTCATTCAACCGGAAATTTCGCATCAATTGGAAAGAATCTCGGAGTCTTACTTAGATTATCAACTCATTGATATTGAAAAAAATATTACTCAAAAATCTCAAATAGATGCTGCATGTGAAAAGGTCGAAATTTACGCACAGTTGTTCCCCGTTTTTAAAGAGGAATTGGAAAAAGCATCTTTATTAAAATTGTTTTATGAAATAGAGATGCCTTTAACCCAAGTGCTTGCCGACATGGAACGGAACGGCATCAAAATTGATAAAAAAATGTTGGAGGAAAGTTCGTTGACTATTACCAAAGAGATTAGCAATATTGAGAAACAGATTTTTGAAATTTCGGGGACCATTTTTAATATCGCATCACCTAAACAGTTGGGAGAGATCTTGTTTGATAAACTTCGCATTATTGAAAATGCCAAGTTGACGAAAAGCAAACAGTATCAAACCGGTGAGGAGATTTTGCAAAAACTGTATAACAAACATCCCGTTATCCCGCTTATTTTAGAATGGCGCTCGCTTGCGAAACTAAAGTCCACATACATTGATGCACTACCTCAGTTGATAAACAGCAAAACCGAAAAAATTCACACCACCTTTCAGCAAACGGTAACCTCAACAGGCAGATTAAGTTCCATAAATCCCAATTTGCAAAATATTCCCATTCGCACGGAGCGGGGCAAGGAGATTCGCAAGGCGTTTGTGCCCTCATCGGAAAAAAACGTGTTGGTTTCTGCCGATTATTCGCAGGTGGAATTGCGCATCGTGGCTGCTATGGCAAACGACGAAAACATGATTCGGGCGTTTGAGCAGCAACAGGATATTCATGCTGCCACGGCTTCACATGTATTTCATGTGCCGTTGAAAGAGGTTACCAAAGAACAGCGACGCTATGCCAAAACCGTGAACTTCGGTATTTTATACGGAATGTCGGTATTTGGGTTGGCCGACCGGTTGCACATTCCGCAGGGGGAAGCCCGCAAATTGATTACCGATTACAACAACAGTTTTCCAAAAATTGAGGAGTTTATGAACGAAATTGTGGAGTTTGCCCGCAAGAACGGCTATGTGGAAACTCTGTTGGGCAGGCGGCGCTACATTCGCGACATCAACTCCGGAAACGGCATGTTGCGCAAGGCGGCGGAGCGCAATGCCATAAATGCGCCCATTCAGGGCACCGCCGCCGACGTGATTAAAATTGCGATGATTCGTATTCACAAAGAATTAAAAAACAGAAATTTTAAAACCAAGATGGTGTTACAGGTTCACGACGAACTGCTGTTTGATGTTCCTTTGGAAGAATTGGAAACCATTGCCGAAATCATCCCTTATTTTATGCAGACTGCCCTGCAAATACCGGTTCCCTTAGTTGCTGAGTTAAGTTTTGGGAAGAATTGGTATGAAGCGCATTAGAAGACCGTAAGATAGTAAGACCATAAGACATGTAAGATAAAAAAAGGGGTTGTTTTGTTGGACAACCCCTTTTAATTTATTACAAGAACTATTTGTTACTTGATAATAAGTTTAACACTTTGCGCACCTGCATCCGTATTTACTTTGATGAAGTAGATACCGGAGGCGAGGTTTGAAGTATTGATAGTGGTTTGGTTATTATTTACTTCTGATGAATAAACAATTTGACCCATATAATTAACCATTTGAATAGTATTGATATTGTAGTTTGATTGTATTGTAACATTGTCGTTGGCAGGATTTGGGAAAACTAAGGTATGAATTACATTCTCAACAATTCCTAAATTTACATTAATGGTACAAAGTATTTCAAACAGTTGATGATCGGGATCATTTGTAGCGATTTTTATTTTAGCATTATAAGTTCCGTTTTCAAGTTCTTTCGGATTAATTACCGCGTTAAAATTAGCACTACCGTTTGCTGGAACTTTACCTTCAGTATTTCCCGTAATAGTAAGCCATTCACCTGATGCAATTTCAACAGTTGCCTCATAAGTACCTTCAGCAATTCCCGAATTAGATATTTTAATCTCTTGCGTGATAGTATTCAAATTTTTAATCTCTTTTTCAATTGAAGTTGGAGTCACTGTCAGTTCTGGTTTACCGATAATAAATTCACAAGGAATGGTAATTGTTGGGGTGAACGGACTATTAGTAGTAATTTTTATTGTTGTAGTATAAGTTCCAGCAGCAAGACCAGTCGGGTTAAAAATGGCATCAAAAGTTTTGTTTCCGCCAGCGGCTAAACTGCTATCAAAATCTCCTGCCAAGGTTAACCATGTTGCTGAACTACCTTCTACAACAGCTTTATAAGTTCCACTTTCATTACCTATATTCGATATTTTGACTTGTTTGGTTATGTTTTCTTTGAAAGTTGTAACATTTAATGAAGTAGGATCAACTTCAAAATTTGGACCATTACCCACAATAAGTTTGCAGGGAATAGTGAACAAAGGATGATTGGTGTCATTTGTTTTAACTTTAATATTGGCCTTGTATGTTCCTAAAGCAAGTCCTACTGCATTGAAAACAGCGTTATAAGTTTTGGAAGTACCCTTTGGAACGGAACCATAAGTATTACCGGTAAGATTCAACCAACATGCAGGAACAGGAGTACCTTCTGCTACAGCTTTAACCAAGAAGTTACCAAAATCGACATATTGATTAAAAGGTTGCCAGGCGCCGCCATTTCTTCTCGTAAAGTTAACTCCTTCTACACCTACTCCTTGATCAACAGCAACATTGAAACCACCTACATAGTGTGTGAATTCTACCGAAATCCAAAGTTCATTTTTGTCAATTAAAAGAGGCGTGGTTAATGTAACTTCATTATAAGCATCAAAAACAACACCGCTATTTTTTACAATCTCTACTAATACTTCACCGGGGGCATTGCTTTTATCAGGAGCATAAATACGGAAAGTAAGTTTATTTACAGGAGAACCCTGTTGGTCACTTGGTAAATAATAAGCCAATTTTTTGATATAAGTACCAATTTTATCACATAATTTAGCACCTGAAAATTTAGCACCAAGTTCTATTTGCATATTATCAGTAATAGGATATCCTACACCTTCTGGATTGGTAGCGCCGTTCCCATGTTGCAAAGTATAGCTAGTTGTTCCGGGAATTGGTGTAAAATCAAATTCTATCCAAGAAGTATATTCACCAATTGCGGTACCGGTATTTTCAACAGTAAGAGTTTTATTAACAGTGCCTCCTGGTGCAGTTTGAACTGTGATTTCTTTTGGAGTAACATCCATGATTGGAAATTTATCAACACCGCTAAAAGAGGTAAACACAAAATCATCAATATAGAATATTGAGGTGGTTTGTGGCGGGTAGAAGTCAACGGCTGCTAACTTTTTGGGTGCAGAAGCGCCGGTTTCGTCAATACTAAATTGCCAGGTTAAAAGTTCATTACCATTAATACTTATTTTTGCAATGTCATCATCTAAATTTACAAGCATTGAGACAGGAAACCATGTATTACTTGGCACTGTAAAATTGGTAATAATATTGTTTTGTTGTAAATAAGTTCCGGCAGCGGGGAAATTGGGATCACCGGATTTAATGTTAAAATAAACACCGATTGCCCATTGGCAATCGTTTGGACTAGCGGGAACAAAATTATTCAACAGATTAAAATATGCAGGAACTCCATTGGGAATATACATTTTAAAATCAACTTTATAAGTACCTGTTGTGGGGGCACCGGTTTTAAATACCAAATCTGTTCCGGTAGGGTTAGAAGCAGTACCGGTATAAACACATTTTGCAGAATTGGTTGGAGATACGGATTGTTCGTTAGAAATCAAAGCATCTTCAGTGGTACCAGGTTTATTTGACCAGGTCTGCCACCATTGAGGATATTTCTGGGCAACATAACCGGTTTGGTCATCAAAGCCGGTTTCATAAAGAATAGTAGTGCCTGTTTCTCCGGCAAATACAATGTCATCCACATAGAAAGTTGAACGTGCAGTATTTGATGGCGGGAAGATATTGAAAGCGTCAATTACTTTAGGGCAACCACCCGCGCCGTTATTTCCAAGAGAATATTGCCACTCATGAACCAAAACATCATTAACGTAGAATTTGCCTTCGTCATCATCCAAGTTTATGATAAGTTTCATAGGAATCCATGTGTCATGTGTAAAATTAAAAGGAGTAGTTGTTGCTTTGCCGGCATAAAAATTACCTATACCGGGAGTAAGAGGTTGTGGAGTAGTACTGGTGGGTTTTAAAGTAGCCAAATAGCATTCAAGGGCCCAAACTCCGGTTTGGCTTCCTGTAAAATCTGCCTGTATGTTAAAATACGCATCTTTGTTGGCAGGCACATAAATTTTAAATGAATGAATCCAGGTTCCTGAATTTTTTTTACCGAGTTTCAGGATTTGGTCATTGCCATAAGTTAAGTAAACGGCTTTGTTTCCTGCGGGCTGTTCGGCAATAACGCCGTCTTCAGCACCACCCGGTTGATTAGACCATGTGGTCCAGTAGTCTTTGCCCTGCGCTATGGCTTGTTGGGCTAATTTTCCTCCGCCTACGGTGTAGGAAGAGAAATCGTCACTAACTTGTGCGCTTAAAGCGAAGAGCGTGAACGCACAAACGATAGATAATAGTAATTTTTTCATAATAATTTTTTTTTGGTTTATAAAAATGTGAATAATAAAATTATTTTTAACGGTGCAATAATACAAAAATATTTTAAATAATCAAGAAAATGGTAAATTTTGGTGATTTTTTTTTATTCAAAAAATATTTTCATCATTTATTGAGGGTAATAAAAAAATCTTATTTTTGCCGCTCCAAACAAGAAACGGTTCGGTAGTTCAGTTTGGTTAGAATACGTGCCTGTCACGCACGGGGTCGCGGGTTCGAGTCCCGTCCGGACCGCCTGAAGTAAGCCAATTATTTAAAAATCAAATA
>Ga0209628_10002656_pt1 | contig 12241 bp, 9 predicted proteins | sample TergutCu122P4_FD_187285 | JGI IMG/M metagenome (GOLD analysis project Ga0209628, IMG submission 187285) | Cubitermes ugandensis P4 segment gut microbial communities from Kakamega Forest, Kenya - Cu122 P4 (SPAdes) (version 2) | ecosystem: Host-associated > Arthropoda: Insects > Digestive system >...
GTACTACCGCATTCGAGAAACGGGGCATCGCTGTATATGTTCCCGAATGGATTCCTCAAAACTGTATTCAATGTAACCAGTGTGCATTGGTTTGCCCGCATGCCGCAATTCGACCTTATTTATTAAACGAAAAAGAGATGAGCGGCGCCCCGAAAGGAACCGAAACCTTAGTAGCGCAAGGTAAAGAATTTGCCGGAATGCAATTCCGTATGCAAATTTCCGCATTAGATTGTTCCGGTTGCGGTAACTGTGCCGATGTGTGCCCTTCCAAAACAAAAGCGTTAGAGATGAAACTTTTAGAATCTCAATTAGCTGAAGTTGAACGTTTTGATTATATGGAAAACCATGTTTCCTACAAAGACCATCTCGTAAATAAAGCTGCGAATATCAAAAACAGCCAGTTTGCACAACCATTGTTTGAGTTCTCCGGCGCGTGTATTGGCTGTGGTGAAACGCCTTATATAAAGACGATTACCCAACTATTCGGCGAGCAGATGATGATTTCCAATGCCACCGGCTGTTCTTCCATTTATGGAGGCTCTGCACCTGCCACACCCTATTGCAAAAATAAAAAGACAGGCTATGGTCCGGCTTGGGCAAACTCATTATTTGAAGATAATGCAGAATATGGATTTGGGATGGCACTCGCTGTAAAGCAATTACGCTTAAGAATAGAGCGCTTAATGAAAGAAGCAATAGAAAATTGTAATACATGCACTCCTGAATTAAAAACATTGTTCGCAGAATGGATTAATTATAAAAACAGTACGATTGAAACACAACGTATATCTAACTCATTAATTCCAATAATGGAAAATTGCGATTGTCCTTACTGCAAGCAGATTATTAATTTAAAACAGTATCTGGTAAAAAAATCGCAGTGGATTTTTGGCGGAGATGGATGGGCGTATGATATAGGTTTCGGAGGTTTAGATCACGTGTTAGCTGCAGGAGAAGATGTGAATATTTTAGTTTTGGATACTGAAGTTTATTCCAACACCGGTGGGCAATCTTCAAAGGCAACTCCTTCTGGCGCGGTGGCTAAATTTGCTACTTCAGGAAAAAAAATTCGCAAAAAAGATTTGGGTATGATTGCTGCCTCTTATGGCTACGTATATGTGGCACAAGTTGCTATTGGGGCTTCTCAAACACAATGGTTTAAAGCATTAAAAGAAGCAGAAGCCTTCGATGGTCCATCAATCATTATTGCATATTCGCCATGTATTGCTCACGGACTCAATAGGGGAATGGGGAAAACGCAATTCCAGCAAAAATTGGCAGTAGAAGCCGGATACTGGCACCTGTGGAGATACAATCCCAACTTAGAATTAGAAGGCAAAAACCCATTTATACTTGACAGCAAAGAACCTGATTGGAGCAAATTTCAAGAGTTTCTAAAATCGGAAGTACGATATTCTTCGTTGCTCGGCACTTTCCCAGAAGAGGCTGAAATATTGTTCAAAGCCTGTGAAGAGGATGCCAAGTGGAGATTTGAGCAGTATAAGATGAAGGCAAAATAAAAAAAATGATATTATTGAATCCAAAAATCGCTGTTATCGGATTAGGCTACGTGGGGCTTCCGCTTGCCCGCCTATTTTCAACAAAATATCCTACAGTGGGATTTGACCTTAATGCGGAACGTATCAAAATGTTAATGGGCGGACACGACGATACGCTTGAAGTGGAAGACCACTTGCTGAAACAAGCCTTAGAAAACGGATTGTATTGCACTTGCCAAATGGATGATTTACGGGATTGTAACGTGTTTATAGTAGCAGTGCCCACACCGGTAGATATAAATAATCATCCCGATTTAACACCATTGTGCAAAGCAAGCGAAACTGTGGGAAAAGTAATATCAAAAGGCGGTATTGTTATTTATGAATCCACAGTTTACCCCGGTGTTACCGAAGAAATATGTTTGCCTGTTGTGGAAAAAATATCGGAATTAATTTATAATAAAGATTTCTTTGCCGGATATTCGCCCGAAAGAATCAATCCGGGAGACAAAGAACATACTGTTGAAAAAATTAGGAAAGTAACTTCGGGTTCTACACCGGAGGTTGCAGATTTTGTGGACAATCTATACAATTCCGTGCTACTAAACGGCACTTTTAAGGCAAGTAGTATCAAAGTGGCGGAAGCCTCGAAAATTATTGAAAATGCGCAGCGCGATGTGAACATTGCGTTTATGAACGAGTTGGCTAAAATTTTTAATACCATGGAGATAGATACCCTCGAAGTTATTGATGCAGCCGCCTCAAAATGGAATTTTATCAAATTTACACCCGGATTAGTAGGAGGACACTGCATCAGCGTTGACCCTTATTATTTGATAGAAAAAGCGTTGTATTACGGCGTGATGCCCCGCGTTATGTCGGCAGCACGACGACTGAACGACGGAATGGGAGAGTACGTGGCTAACCAAGTCATTAAATTGATGAATAAAAAAGGCATTTTAGTAAAAGATGCTCACATTTTGATTTTAGGAATTACTTTTAAAGAAAATTGCCCCGACATAAGAAATACCCGCGTTGTAGATATTCACAAAATATTAAAAGATTACACGCCAAACATTACAATTTTTGACCCGCACGCAAACCCAAAAGAGATTAAAGAAGAGTACCAAATTGCTATTGAAACGGAAAATATAGAGCGTTTAAAATATAAATTCGACGCTATTATTTTGGCCGTTGCCCACAATGAATTTAAAACAATAAATCTACGCGATTTCGGAAAACCGAATTGCGTGGCGTATGATGTAAAGGGAGTGGTGGATAAAACGCAAATTGATGGACGGTTATGAAAAAACAAAATAAGGGTTCAAGATTTTATTTGTTTTTCTGTCTTTCTGCTTCTCTGCTTTGTTCTTGTGTGCAAAAAACCGAACTCCCCGTTCCGAAACCAAAAGGATATTTTCGTTTAACAACACCCGAAGTAGCCTATCAACACTGGGACAGCGTTTTGCCTTTCACTTTCGATTATTCTAAACATGCCACATTAAATTTTCAGAAAAAAGAAAATGGTGTCTATTGGATTGATATTTATTATCCTTCGCTATCTGCAATGTTTAAAATGACCTATTACCCCGTTAAAAATAATCTGCACAAATTGATGTGGAGTGAAGAAGAACAGGTGATGTTTCATGTGGAACGAATGATGACAGACAATATTCAGTTTTCGACCGTGAACGACCCTAACGCACGTGTGTTCGGAAGGTTATACGAATTGGAAGGCGAAAAAGTGGCAACTCCTTTCAAATTTTGGCTCACCGATAGTACGCACTATTTCGTAAAAAGTACACTCTACTTCGACTTTGCGCCAAATAACGATTCATTATCACCCATCATTGATTATATCAAAAATGATGCCTTGTTTATGATTGAAAGTTGGCAATGGAATAAAAAATGAAAAACTGCATCCGTTTATTGTTCTTTTTGATTAAATACTTGGCGTTTTGGATTGCCTTTTTTGTTTTTATCAGAATCTTTTTTCTACTTTATAACGAACAATTTAGTAACAATTTGTCTTTTTTAGAAATATTGCAAACTTTTCGGTATGGTTTTCCTATGGACTTGTCGGCGGCTGTTTATATAAGTTTTGTTCCTGTATGGATTTGGCTTTTGGCTCCATGGGTTCGTTCAAAAATACTGCTTGCTATCGTTTCCGTTTATTCACTTATTATTCTCATTGTTGCATCGCTTTTAGGTATTCTCGACATCGCTTTGTATGCAGATTGGGGGTTGCGACTAAGTCCGCAAATATTACCGGCGTTAGAAAATCCACGTGGAATGTTGGCATGCGTAACTTCCTTACAACTTGTGATTTTGATTTTTGTTGACATGATTATCGTCACCGGATTTGTTTTCCTGTATCGCTTTCTTTTTCAATCGCATAAAAAGCAAGAGAAACAAAAAGGGTGGAGTGTTTTTATTTTATTGATTTATTGCACATTGTTAATTATCCCGATGCGTGGCGGGCTTCAGGTTACCCCAATAAATATAAGTCGTGTATATTTTAGTTCAAAGAGTTATGCCAATCATGCAGCAGTTAATCCCTATTGGTCATTTTTTAAAAGATTGATTACAAACGAATCTCGTGTAAAAGAGTTGGTTTTTATGGAGCCTCATTTATGCGATACAATTATGAGTAACGCCATGAAAGTCAAACAAGAAGATATTCCTGTTTTTATCAAATCTAAAAATAATGAACCTGTCAATGTGATTCTAATAATTTTAGAATCATTTTCCAATAAAGTAATTGAACCTTTGGGCGGCGCTCCCGATATCACGCCGAATTTTAATGACTTATCCCAACAAGGTATTTTGTTTAAGAATTTTTATGCCACCGGAGACAGGTCTGATAAAGGAATTGCCTCGCTGCTGGCGGCATATCCGGCATTGGTAGGTTCTTATTCTATCTTGTATTTTCCCGAAAAAATTAAAAATTTGGATTTTCTATCGCAATATTTTACAAAAAATAACTATGAAACGCATTTTTATTATGCCGGAGAGGTTGATTTTTATAATACGAAATCATTAGTTTTACATTCCGGATACAAAAATATGATTTCGGTTCGTGATTTTCCGGCATCGGCAAGGCAACAAAAATGGGGCGTGCCGGATGCACTTTTTTATCAAAAAGTGATCAAAGATATGACCACTTTTTCGTCGCCTTTCTTTTTAGTAACTTATAATATAAGTTCACATCCGCCTTACGATATTCCTGATATTAAGGAAAAAAAATATAAGGATGCCGTTGTTTACAGCGATAAACAGTTAGGCGATTTTGTAGCCCAATTGAAAAAGACTCCTTTTTGGGACAACACGCTGCTTATTATCACTTCCGACCATGGGACATTAGACTTTATAGGCACTTCTATTTCAAATCCGTTAACCCATCAAATTCCAATGCTATGGGTGGGCGGCGTGATAGATACGGCTTTTGTTTGTGAAAATATCGGTATGCAACCCGATGTAACGGCAACGTTGGTGCAACAACTTGGTTGGAAACATAATACAAACCCGTTTTCGAAAAATATTTTCGAAAATTTCGGCTATGCGTTTTATTTTAATGTAAATGGCTACGGATTTTCATCGCCGGAATTAGCATATTATAATGATACGGAAGCAAATAAAAAAGAGTTCTTTTATGTTACCAACGAACATGAAAAGGATTCTTTGTTGCAATTTTCAAAAGCTTTTGTGCAGTTTCTTCATGCCGATTTCAAGAAACGGTAAAATTTTCTCCCTCAGGGGGGCGGTAAAAGATAAAAAGTAGTGCACCTATCCAATTATTGTTTAATATTTATCCATGTAAACAACAATTCTAATACTTCCGGTGCAATAGTTTCCTCAATCCATGGGTATTCATAAATAGCACAAATATTGCAGCGTTGCAACAAGTGATTCGCTCCTTTTATAATTTCTATTCGCGAATTTTTCTCGTTTTTAGCAATTTGTAAAGATTTTCGCATCAAATCGGCATTCTCACGAGCAGGTACCTGCAAATCTTTTTCTCCAAAAATTGCTAATACAGGGCATTTCGTTTTGGCAATATATTTTTCGGGCGATAGCGCCATAAATTCAATCATCCATGGAGAAGAGAGTTGCATTACAATATTTACTTTAAACATACTACCCCATGAGAATATTTCTTTCTCTTTGTCACTTAATGTTAATTCGTAGTTGTCGAGTGCAGTCATTAATTTTTTTTCAAAATCTTTAGTTTTCCCGTTTTTTATTACTTCATCATACAAAAAAGCATTTAAACGAGTACTGATGGCAATAGTATCTTTTCCTATACCTTCAGATTGAGCAATTAATTGATTTTGAGCAAGTAGCAGTTCTCGACCTCTTTGCACCGACCCTGCCAACGAAACGATAAAAGCTAATTTTTTATCATTTGCGGCAATCATAGGTGCAATAGCTCCTCCTTCGCTATGGCCAATTACGCCGATGCTATTTTTGTCTATTCGTTTGTCTTTGCGAAGAAATTCTATTGCAGCGCAAGCATCGCTGTACAAATCTGTTAGTGAAGCTTTTGAAAAACTCCCTTTCGATTTTCCTATGCCTCGTTTATCGTAACGCAAAACGGCATATCCTTGTCGTGTTAGCGAATCTGCTAAAACCCACAATAATTTGTGTTTAAATATGGTTTCGTTGCGGTCGTGAGGACCAGAACCGGCAAGAAGTACAATGGCTGTAAACTTTTCTCCCTCTTCCGGAAGTGTGAGTGTACCGCTCAGTGCTATATTCGCTTTTTTATTTGTAATGGAGACCTCCTCAATTTTGTAAGGAAAGGGTGCTTGAGGCGTTTGCGGGCGTAGAATTTTAGGCACATTGTCAATGGGTGAAAATGTTAGCGGAGATTCGCTCGCTCCTTGTTTAAGAATACCGCTAATTTTCTTGTTTACAGAATCATATTGCAATGAAAAATCCAATCTTGTTTTTTTATCTTTTGCAAAAATAGAATCGTTTTTCCGATACCAGTCTTTCAATGAAATTACTTCGTCGGTTTGGTCAATACTATACATATCCAATGTAGTTACGGTATCTTTTTGATAAAAATGTAATATGATTCTTGCTCGAAATGTGCTTATTTTAAGCGTGTCAATCCAATAGCCCTGTAATCCGTTCTGTGCGTTTGAAAACAGAAGCAAAAAAGCGAATACTGTTAATAATAAATGTTTTTTCATATTATTTCAAGTCCTTCTTGTTCAACATTATATTTTAAAATTGATGAATGGATTTCCCAATCTTTCTTTGTATAAATTCTAACAATGCAAAAATAAATATAAAAACAATAGCGGCTAGCTTTTTTTACGATTATCTCATTTTTTGTCATTTTTTTTTGTCCACTAAAAAAACTTACTGCTAACTGTGTCGTCTGCGTGCCATTTAAATCATAATCAAATTTTCGGTAATAAAATCCAATAATGGCAATCCTTCCTTCGTAACAGAAAGAGAATCAGATTGAATTTCATAAAATCGCGAATCTATTTTTTTTAACGATTTGAGTAAATAATTCAGTTTCTCCGTTCCAAAGCGAACTTCAAAATGCTTTAAATCAATTCCGGTTTTTGTTCTTAATCCCAACAAAACCGCCTCATTATATTGATTGTTAGGTGTTAATATTTCTGTTTCAAAGAAGAGCCCGTTTGCTTCTACTGCTTGAATATATTTTTCTACGTTTGCAATATTCCAACTTCTTGATGTGCCGGTAAAACTGTGCGCCGAAGCCCCAAAACCCCAATAGGGCGTTCCATTCCAATAATTGGAGTTATGTTTTGAATGATAATCCTGTAATGCAAAATTTGAAATTTCATAATGTTCAAAACCATTTTTTTCTGCTTCATCTATTAACAGTTTCATCTCTTGTAAAGATTGTTCTTCATCTAAATTTAACGATTTTTGTTGCACTATTTTTTTGTGTAACAACGTATTTTCTTCAACGGTTAATGAATATGCAGATAAGTGTTTGATTGATAATTTGAAAACAGTTTTCAATTCTTGCGCCCAATCTTGCAGCGAGCGCAAACTTATTCCATAGATAAGGTCAACGGAAATATTTTCAAAGCCGGCTTTTTGTGCATTTTCTATGGCAACAAAAGCATCTTTTCCCGAATGGGTTCTTCCCAAAAAACGCAAAACATCATCGTTAAAAGATTGTATTCCAATGCTTATTCTATTAAAACCTATTTTCCTTAATGCTGACAAATATTCTAAAGAGCACTGCTCTGGATTTGCTTCAATGGTAATTTCAGCATTCGAGTCAACTTCAAAATTCTCATAAATCGTATTCAAAGTTTTTTCCAACAAATTGATAGACAGCAATGTAGGTGTACCTCCCCCAAAATAGACCGTAAGAACAGAAGACCGTAAGACCGTAAGACCGTAAGACCGTAAAATTTTTGAATTTTGAACTTTTGCTACTAAGGGTGCTTTTAAAAAAAAAGGGGTTAATGTATAACTTTTGAACTCTTGAACTCTTGAACTTTTGAACTCCTTCACTACCGCCTCCACATACTCCTCCATTCTTTTCGTGGTAACAATGGAATAAAAATTGCAATAGATGCACTTTTTTCTGCAAAACGGAATGTGAATATATATGCCTGCCATAATTTTATAGTTATCAAACGAGAAAAATTTGTTGTTATTTTGATTGAAATACACCTCTTTTTACATGGAAAACAGAAAAATTGTTTTTTTTTGCAGAAAAATTAAAAGTATGTTTGACATTTCCAAAATTAGAACGGTAGATGATTTTCCAAAAAAGGGAATAAAATTTTATGACATTACAACGGTATTAAATAATCCCGAATCTTTTCAAGCGCTTTTTAAAGAGTTGTTGGAAAAAGCGCGCATCTTTCAACCCGATGTAATTGCGGCTTTGGAAGCACGGGGCTACTTTTTTGCACCCGCCTTGGCATTGACGCTGAATATTCCGTTTGTGCCATTGCGCAAAAAAGGGAAATTGCCCTACAAAACATTTGCCGAACAATACGATTTGGAATATGGTAGTGAAACTATTGAAGTACACCAAGATGCAATAAAACTGAACCAACGTGTTTTAATTTTCGACGATATTTTAGCCACCGGAGGCACCGCCGCTGCCGCCGCCAAATTGATGCAACATTTTAATCCGAAAAGAATTGATTTTCTGTTTTTAATGGAATTGTCGTTTTTACATGGCAGAGATTTAATTGCAGATTATGGTGTTGAAAGTCTGATTATTGTTTAGAAATAATTAGAAAATAAAAAGTTTTTATGGAATTTTTCATTTCGTTGCATCTATTAGGAAAATTTATTAACCTAAAAAAATTAAACGTATGAAATCATTCAATCTTACATCAGTTTTTGTAACAGTATTATTACCTGTTCTGTTATTATCTTGTGTGCATTCCGGCAAACAATTAACCCACAAACCCAATGAGCCTAAACCGCAACCGCAAATCAAAGATGAAGTTTTGGTAGAAAATGTTATCCCCAAAGAAAAAGTTATTGAAACACAAAAGAAACAAGATATTGTTACTGCCATAGCTATAACAGAAGAATTTGAAACCGTTCAAATGGATTATTATTCAAAAGAAATGGCATGTTCTCCTTCAAAATCTGTAAGTTATTCAAAGCGGTGCTATTCCTCTCCGGTTGCTTCTTATTCTTACGATTCCGAACAGAACGAGGAGTATAGTTCGTTTGCCGAAAATCGTTTTAAAGATGCGAAACATGACCCGCTTTCTACTTTTTCGCTTGATGTGGATGTGGCATCGTACAGCAATGTGCGTCGTATGATTAATCAGGGGCAAAAACCGGCAAAAGAAGCCGTGCGCGTGGAGCAGTTTATCAATTATTTTTCATATAATTATCCAAATCCAACAGGGCAACATCCCATTAATATTATAACAGAAGCGCAACCTTGCCCTTGGAACAAAGAGCATTTGTTGGTTCGTATCGGGGTAAAAGCAAAAGAGGTTCAGTCGGAAAATATTCCGGCTTCTAATTTTGTTTTTTTGATAGATGTTTCCGGTTCCATGGAAAGTGTAAACCGACTTCCTTTGGTAAAATCTTCTTTAAAATTGTTAACTAATAACTTACGCGATAAAGATAAAGTGGCGATTGTGGTGTATGCCGGTGCAGCAGGGGAGGTTTTACCCTCTACTTCAGGCGCAGACAAGCAAAAGATTTTTGAGGCGCTTGACGGCTTAAACGCAGGCGGCTCCACTGCCGGCGGCGCAGGAATTGAATTGGCTTACAAAGTAGCGCAAAAGAATTTTATACCGGGCGGCAACAATCGCATCATTCTTTGCACCGACGGAGATTTTAATGTGGGCGTTTCTTCTGAAAAAGGGTTGGAAAGTTTGATAGAAGAGAAACGCAAAACAGGCATTTATCTCACTGTGTTAGGCTATGGAATGGGAAATTACAAGGATAGCAAACTGCAAACGTTGTCTCAAAAAGGGAACGGAAACCATGCCTATATTGATAATCTTCAGGAGGCTAACCGTGTTTTGGTGCAAGAATTTGGCTCTACCATGTATGCGGTAGCAAAGGATGTTAAAATGCAGGTAGAGTTCAATCCTGCTTACGTTAATGCTTATCGGTTAATTGGTTATGAAAGTCGTTTGTTAAACAAGGAGGATTTTAATGATGATACCAAAGATGCCGGCGAATTGGGCGCAGGACATACGGTAACCGCATTTTATGAGATTATTCCCATAGGTGTAAAAAACAGTTTTGGCGGTGTGGATGACTTGAAATACCAAAAAACCTCGCCGACAGAAGCATTTCAAGGATTGCTAAATAACGAGATGATGACTGTAAAATTACGTTACAAAAACCTCAGTAGCGAAACAAGTAAGAAAATGGAAGTTCCCGTTTTGTTCACCGACAAAAATAAAACTCCCAGCACTGATTTTGTTTTTGCATCGGCCGTAACTATGTTTGGGCAACTTTTACGCAATTCCGATTTTAAAGGAACCTCTACTTACGACGAAGTTATTTCATTAGCTCGCAAAGGGTTAGGCGAAGATAAGCAAGGTTATCGTCACGAATTTGTAAGATTGGCGGAAGCCATGAAACAATTAGACAAGTAGTCTTTTTAAATACTGCTTAATTGTTTCTTCCAAACCTAAATATAGGGCATCGCAAATGAGCGCATGCCCTATTGATACTTCCAACAGTTGCGGAATATTTTTGGCAAAATAAGAGAGGTTGTGCAAATTGAGGTCGTGTCCGGCGTTAATGCCAAGCCCTTGTTTCACGGCTTCTTCAGCAGCAGAAACATAATATTCAATTGCAATTTCAGGATTGAGTGGGTAATTTACGGCATAACTTTCTGTGTATAATTCAATTCTGTCGGTTCCGCAAAGTTTGGCATTTTTCACCATAATGGTATCAGGATTAACAAAAAGTGAAGTTCTAATTCCTTCTTTTTTAAAAATTTGGCTAATATCAAAAAGCATTTCCTGATACTTGCACGTGTCCCAGCCGTTGTTTGAAGTAATGGCATCGGGCGCATCGGGAACTAAGGTTACTTGATGAGGTTTTACTTCCAACACTAAATCAATAAAATCTTTTGAGGGATAGCCTTCGATATTGAACTCGGTGGTAACAATCTTTTTCAAGTTTCGCACATCTTCGTAGCGAATGTGGCGCTCATCGGGTCTGGGGTGTACGGTAATACCTTGTGCACCAAACTTTTCACAATCTTTAGCAACATGAAGAAGATTGGGAAGATTTCCCCCGCGCGCATTACGCAGGGTGGCTATTTTGTTAATGTTTACGCTAAGTTTTGTCATACAATTTAATTTTAGAAATCTATTGAACTTAACGGCAAAAGTATATGAATTTTGAAAAAGCTATGATGTTAAATTTACCTTTCTAAAATTAAAATTTCAGTTCTTCGGTTTTTAGCTCGGTTTTCTTCTGTGTCATTAGGTGCTATCGAACGCTCTTTCCCATATCCTTTAAAGGACAAGCGTTTGGGGTCTATATTGTTGTTAACTAAGTAATAATAAACAGCTCGCGCTCTTTCCATAGAAAGTTTTTGATTATAGGTATCCGAGCCTTGATTGTCGGTGTGTCCGCTGATTTCAATTTTAACCGTTTCATTTTTAAATAAAAAGTCTAACAACCGTTGCAATTCAAGATAAGAATCGGGTAAGAGATTCGATTGCGCAAATTCAAAAAATATATTGGGCAAAATAAAAGTCTCGCCAATTTTTATTGTATCCAATACTTCAATGATGGGCGCCAATTCGTTATTTTCCACACTTTCAACCATAAACAATACGGGTTCGGGGCGCAACGATTCATCTAACTCAAAACAATAGATGTCTAATCCGCCAAATCCACCCGGTCTGTTAGATGCAAAATAGGCAACATTGCCTTGTGCATTGATAAAAATTCCCGAATCATCTTGATAGGAATTAATAGGATAACCCAAATTTACAGGAACATCCCAAGTTCCGTCGGGTTGTAGTTTGCTGTAAAACAGGTCTCTTCCTCCCATTCCCAAATGCCCGTCGGAAGCAAAATAGAGTGTTTTTTGGTCGAAATGAATAAATGGCGAAAGTTCATCGTAGGGTGTGTTAATCATATTTCCCAAATTTATCGGTTCGGAAAAAACACCTTCGGAAATCACCTCGAATTTCCAAATATCCATACCTCCGTATCCACCCGGACGGTTCGAGGTAAAATAGATAGTTTTGCCGTCTGCCGCCATAGAAGGTTGAGATTCA
>Ga0209628_10002657_pt1 | contig 12239 bp, 5 predicted proteins | sample TergutCu122P4_FD_187285 | JGI IMG/M metagenome (GOLD analysis project Ga0209628, IMG submission 187285) | Cubitermes ugandensis P4 segment gut microbial communities from Kakamega Forest, Kenya - Cu122 P4 (SPAdes) (version 2) | ecosystem: Host-associated > Arthropoda: Insects > Digestive system >...
GCTCCTTTGTTCATCTGTCACACTCACGCGACCGTCACTAAATTCCCGACACCATTTTCGCACATGTTGCACGGTCATCACATCAGGGCCATAAGCTGCTTGAATTTCACGATGAATTTCAATTGGAGCTGTCCCTTTTGCCCACAAAAACTGAATAACTGATCGAACCTCTTCTTGTGTCCACACACACAGTACAGTAGCCATTGAGGAACCGCGTCGTCCACGAAAATTGCGGAGCTTGAGCTACGAAAAAGCTTCCATCTAGCAACCAATGTCTGAACTTTAAGTGAATAAAGGGGCATCTCAATATGTGAAGTTATTTGATGGCAATAAAATACGGAACCTTACTTTCTGACTTCCCCACGTACAATGGCTGTAAATACTAAAAATCAGAGTAAGTAACACAGCAAAAGTTTTCTAGTTAATAAAGTTTATTGGGCTGAACACTGCAAGAAACCTGGTGTTGGTGGGTGCAGCACCATATGTATTGCACAGTAATATCATGTATTCTTAACCAATAAAGTCTACTTAGGAACAGAGACTTTGATAAAGACATTACCTGAACCTGCTGTCCACCTGCCCCAGCTGGGACAGCCTGCATCACTGTCACCTGCCCATCACCAGCCAACTGCTGCTCCATGGCAATCGGCTTGAAGCCAGAACCCACAGTGCACGTCCAGGCTCAGTTCTGATTACACGCACTGTTAACAAAAGAATTACACATATGATAATAAGAGTATATTAATCACAAACCCAAATAATATTCAATTTCAAAATTATCTTAATATAGTTTTTGACCAAATAAATAAGTAGTTCAAAGCTAATTTGCTTTCCTTGACTTTTGACAAAACATATTTCATTCAATGTATTGATAAAAGGACATGTACTTCTGACATACAAATTACATATGAAAATAAACAAATTCATACAGCTATTGAAACAAATTTCTTGGGCTATTTATTAATAATACTTTTTCATGGAAAACACACATTGAATATATAAAATCTACACAAAGCTCAGCTTTTTATACTATGCAGTCAGTCAAACCATCTGTAGCACTACTCTGAAAATGATTTACTATTCCTACTTCCACTCTGTAATGACCTATGGTTCACTGTTCTGGGGGCACTCCTCAGGAAGTATAAAGATTTTCAGGTTGCACAAGAAGATTATTAGAATTATGATGGGCCGTAGAAGTAGTGACTCTTGTAGAAAACTGTTTTTTAATTTAGGAAACTTACCATTCCCTTCCCAGCACATTCTTTCTCTTCTTTTGTTGATGATAAAAAAAGAGGACTCAATTTGCAGTCAATTCTGTGATATATCACGTTGACACTAGGCAACATGCTAATTTTCACCAACCTTCCCTGAATTTCACTAAATACCAGAAGGGAGTGTAGTAGTTAGGTGTTAAGGTGTTTAATATGCTTTCTTCTTATATTAAAATAATCCCAGGATATTTAAATTGATTTTACAGAAATTTTTATATGAAAATTCCTTTCATTCTTTAGATGCATATTCTGAACTACAAAAAAAAAAAATTACATTCATTTATATATGATCTAAATTAGTATTTGAAAGTTTGACACATAAAGTAGATACACATTTAAGTTTTTTTATTCTTTGCCTACATATTCAGTTTTTGTATCTGCATTTTAGATCTTGTTTTGTATATAATGTAACTGCATGTATGCACCAATCTTTATCCGTTTTCCAATGGTGTCGTAAATTATATTTTTGTCCAGTAAGAAGTGTATCCTTTTAATTGGTATTTTTATGTTATAATCCGCTTTATTAAAATAGTTCATACTATGTTAAATCCTCAAACATCATACTAGGCCTAGTTACTAAAATTGCTGTACATTTGTAAACTGACTGCACTTCTTGACTTCCTAAGCAAATTTTTTTGTTACTTTTATGTACAGTATTGACTATTTCCATATCCATACGGATTTTGTAATCCTGTAAGGGTCCACAGAATGAGAATAAATGATGGATACAAGGAACACCCACATGTAAGATCTGACAGGAAAATTTTCGTGGCAGATGGGTACCAACAACTTTTTAGGACATACTGCCTCCAAGTGCTCAAAATAAACATAAATCCAAGAAGGAGAAGAAACTGAAAAAGTGGTGAAGGGTCAACAAATTTATTACATCAACCAAACTGCCTTTTATACACTTCTGTCACTTATTCAAGTGATATACATGTTTCAATGCCTACATTTTGTTACATTCAATGTCTAAATATACTGCACTCATTCACATACATTTGGTGTTGTTGATATTTCTGTTAGATTGCTACACTGTATCTGGTATATCAATGTCTGCAAGGCCAAAATGCCAGATTTAAAATTAAGGCATTACAATATTTACTGCAATGGCACATTTCAACATATCTATTTATAACTTAAAAGAATTCAAACATTTTTAAAAACAGTACCTTATATTCTCAGTGTTTGTCAAAAAAGTGAAAGTGAAGGTTCAGTTATTATTTTAACTGGAGTGACACAACTGTGCACACTGCTGAAATTTGAGTGCAGGAGAAAGCTGTCTGCGTTACTAATACAAAATCTGGATGTGAAATTTGGACTACCACTGTAAGGAAAGACTATGAGAGTGCTTGAAGAGAAAAGTGCAGGCATATGCAGAAACCTGTAAAATGGGGAGCTTTATAGTTTGCGCTTTTCACTTATTATTACTAAGTTGTCAAAATATAGGCCTATCTACATTCTATTCTGTAAGTATATTGCATTTACTTGTCCCTGACTGTTCCACATCCTAGTGATCAGGATCCACAGAATGTGCATAATAAAGATGTCTAATCATCCAACTCTCAACACAAGAAAAAGGGCAAGAAATTCATTCTATACTTCAATGTACCTGTTATGTTTACGCTGTCTGTCAATTGAAATAAGGTAGTAATTTGTCTCTGTTAAACATATAATGGAATGGCAGTTGGAAACTGAAAAACAGTAATTATGTATATAAAAAATTTCCAACAGTATTTTAACATGAATATCCCTTAATTCTGGAATAGTGCCTATGGTATTAGAGGCAATAGTAAATTAATGACAAAACTTTTTAGAAACTGGAATTCAGCAGAACTGATATATTTTATGATGTCTTAAAGTTGTAATGAGACTTATGGACATGATTATTAACTTTTGTTTCTACAACTGAATAACCACACACTAATTAAAGTAAACTAACAACAATTCTGTTCTTCACTGTTCTACACCTTATTTGCTATAATAATAATGGCTGCTACACCTTGTCTTGTGACCTGACTAGGCACAAGCTCCAGTCACTTGGCAAATGCATGTGGTATATGTGTAATCTTGGCACCTGACATCCTACTTCCATCACTTACTTCAAGTCACTTCTATCACACCTAACTCTGTAAATAATTCAACACTGCCTGTAACCTAAGAATCATCCAGCTGGCAATAAAAACCAGAAAAGGAACTGATACCTTCAGCATGGCCTCTCAGATATGAAGGGGACACTGCTTCACATGCAGACTGGATAATGTCTGACAGAAGTTTCAGCAAACAATCAATCCACTTATTTAAATCAGCATTTGAATGTAATGATTACTTGTAGCATCAGCTCCAAATCCAAATGTATTCTATTTGCAGAAGATACTAGTGTTATTATTTCACATCCAGGAATTGACCACTTTGAAAACTACCTGAATGATATCTCCAGCAGCTTAAACAAATGGTTCAAAGTCAATAAACATACATTAAAACTTTACTAGAAAAATTTCATGAACATCTAGATTATCAACAAAACCCATGTTCAGCATTGCTACTATGAGAACCTCATATCTGACAATGTGTTGGTCTAAATATAGGGTGTGATAATGCAACAATTGAAGAAGTATGAACAACTGAATTTCTTGGCTTACAGACTGACAGTAATCAGAAAACTCACACTGAATATATTCCCGAAATTAAGTTCAGAATGCTGCACTTTAAATGCAAAATTGTTTACTTTGCTGCTTCAATTCCATCATATCATACACACAGAAACTTCCTGTAGAAAGCCATCAGACATATACACAATACTTTATACCAAAAAATCATCAGAATAATGGCAGGCACTAAAACCTAAGTCTCTTGCAGGAAAATATTTCATCCATTTGCCATCACATACTTACTCTCAACACTATAATTTGTTGCTGAAAATACAGAAAATTTCTGAACAAATTTGGGTCCACATAATATAGCCACAAGGCATAAGAAATTTGCTACATGGAATAAAGTAATTCGAAACCTTCAAAAGTACTTCGGTTCCTTTAAGTTTCAAAATTGTGCAGATGCAAGTGTTCCAAAGCTTGAGGCTATTATTACAGATTATGGCAATAAACGGATACACAATCACTGCCACCAGCATAATTCAGAAGTTCTGAATTCAAGCAGTGTTACAAAAATATTAACTTAATAGAACACATCCCGTAGTGTTACAACTCAATAAGGGAAAAAAAGGTAAGCCATCAGTCGAAACAAAACTTATCTCCTTCAGAGGCACTGGCACCTCTGAAAGAAAAGACAAGTTGTGTTTCGACTGATGACATACCTTTTTACCTCTACAAAAATTTTATACACATGCTGTATTCTAACCTCACTTCTTAAAAACGAAGCAGAATAGCAGAACATAGTTTAGGTTATGACATGGCACATACCATAATTCGGATTTAACCTCACTTCTCGACTTAAAACAGCACCACTAAAAATGAATAGCTTCTTGACTGGTGTAGGATACCAAAACCCACCACCAGTACAAGACGTAACATGATTTCGTTCTCCCTCCTACACCCCCAATAGCTAAGACGACGATGACGATAATAATAATAACGCTAATAATAAATTCATATCTCTGATGGAACCAATAATTAACATAAAAAGCAAAAAAATTGTTACATGCAATGTTTTCAGGAAATATACATGGTAGCTACTACGTACTATCTCACTTGCATTAAGGCTACTCGTGTTATTACTTTTAAAGATTCTTTTTGGTAACGTTCCTGCAATCGCGAACACAAAGGACTGCTTCCATGTGACCACCCTGCATACATCACACGATGTAGTGCAATTTAATGCCACGTAACTACACCAAACACAGTTCCCATAACTGTCCTTTTGCAACGAGGCCTTAAAACATGATACGCTTCGAAACTGTGAACTAAATGGAAAGTAGCATCCTTATAAACAAACATGGCTTCCTTGCTGTTTTCCATGGAGTGAGTATGAATCTAGACTTTTCACATTGATTTCTTATGAAAACAATCAAATTTTGCCGGCCTGCAGGCGAATACATGATCACAGAAGTTCTTAGATAATTTGTGGACTTACATTGGATATTTTCGACAGCACTTTCCCAATGATTGGTCGGCAAATTGTACACCAATGGTCGGCGAATCACCAACCATACAACGGACGGCCGAGCAGTACATTGGTGCTGCTGGCTACCCAACTACCACTCCCTGGCAAGCTAGCGACGCGCCAAGGCGGTCGATGCCCCGCTGGCTAATCATGATTAAAGACGAACATGGTAATATGGAACAGTTATTTGTCTTTACAATAAACAGTGTACGACAATAAGTGGATGTAGCATTTAATACTTGAAATTTATCCCTTTCAACACCTGATTAAGTAACGCAGTGTATCTGGAGTTTATTGGTTTGAACGCAGTTTTCACCCTCTTTTACACTTCCTGAAATGCCATGAAGGAAATTAATTACATTATTGTGCTTTAAATGAAAACCATCGAACTGTAATAACGCAGCAGTCCCTTTCACTGATTATAATTCATGAGCGTTTCCTAACCGACGTGGCCCCACAAAAAATTGAACACGACAGTTAACACCACGTAATTGTTATTAGACCGTTGTTAACCGTAATTTAGCAGTTTGTTAAAGCATAATAATATTTTTGTATTTGAAACCTGGAACAACAAACTGGTGGACTAAACATAAGGGTAGCAATTTCTCTTTGAGTTACAAAAGTGACTCGCAAGGTTCTTCGTCTTATATCTTGGTGGACTCCTTTTCTGGAGCTCAGAAGCAGAAGAGTGTAAGTCCAATTTAATTTTTGAGATAATACAAATGTTCTTAGAACAATATAAGGCTTCCTGCTGTTTAATTCTTGGTCCAGTTACACTGGGAAATTATTTGGACTTATAACCATCTGCATCCGAAAGAGCTTGAAATTCTAAGACAAAGATGTAGCATATTGTCTCAAATGTGATAAAATTGGACTTACACCCTTTTGCTCCTCAGGTCTAGATTTAATGACAGTCTGCTATAAACAATAAATATTTACGTTTATTTATACCACTTTCCGTGTCGCTCCATCTTCATACACGTTGTGGGTGTAATGAGATTCCGAATAATTATGCAGGTAAATTATGTCCATCGAAGTAAACGCAAACATGCCATGAAGGCAAAAGATATGGGGAAGTAAAGGTATAGTTCCAACACCCATTCTTAACCTTAACACCAAAGAGACAAGTGGTTAGCCCTGGACGCTTCAGCTCCGGCGAAAGAGCCTCACGTACCCATTGAATAGAAGGCTGGGTGGGCCCCACAGCCGATCTGATTCGTTTCGAAGAAGGTAAAAATCTCTTGCCTCTGCTGCCAATCGAAAAGAAATTTGTTCCTGCCCACATTTCAGTTACTACACGGACTACAGTATCCCGAATCGAATTATTGGAACAATATTTATAATATGGTGGTAGATCTTAATTGACAGGAGCATAAAACATTTTGATTTCAGAAACGAAAAACTGTTAAGTGCGTTCCATATACATGTGAGCGCACACGAACTTAAAAACAAGGGTTACAGGATCGTGAAGTTTTTGCTACCAGTAGTCTGAAGTCAAAAATATCCAGACCGCCACAGAGACCCACCCGGCCTCCTTAATCAGTGGTCTACGTACTGCGGTTCTTTTCCAGGAGTAAATCGGCAGAGGCGTGACGTTCACTTCTTACCTTCATTTAGTGCCGAGATTTGATATGAATAGAGTTATATCCATATTCCTTCTACATGTCTCATGGCGTGGACGGCGACAAATATATATTTTCTACATTTATATTTGTATCAGAATTTTATCATGAAGATTAAATTCTTCTGGGATTTTAAGCTGTGCTGTTGGATGTGTAGTGCCCCATGTTTTGCACGTGCGTAGTGCCTTCGAAATGTGGGAAATACACACACAACGACACAGTTTCACATTCCAGAACTGAATCTTCAGCAATACCGGCACAGATATTTCTAGTTTACGATTTTGTTTTTCGTACAATTAATTGTATTATTTATAACAGGTGAACTCTCTATTAAAGATTTTACTCATCTAGTCTAATTCTAGGGTGCAGTGAAAAAAAAAAGGCATAAAATGACCGACAGTTGATTTGGATATGGGATATGTACAGGAAAAACCAGATGTCACTCAATGGATTAATAAAACCCCTTCCACAAAAATTTTCATTGTCCATAATTTTTTTCTTTTTACTTGTGTAATATCCATGAACGAAAAAAAAACTCCAGGTATATTGTTACGGTATTTCTAGGTTCTGGAACAACAGGTAATAAATAAATAAATAAATAAATAAATGATATATGAACAACGATGAGACCGGTATGTCAAGGTGGGACAGTGTCGATCATTTCAGAGAGATATGCCATAATGTGTAAAATACACGAAGAAAAATTAACAGCAAACATAAAGGAAGAGGTGAATTTCACCCTAAAACAGACCGTTAAGGCCCAGAGGGAGAGTAGATGTATAGCTCGACGCTAGACGGGGTGGGTTGTCATCGCCACGCCCCGGCCGCCTTACCCGCGGGAAAGAGAACTGGTACCCATTGTACAAGAGTTTAGGTGAGCACCAGGGCGGTCTGAAACAGTACGGAAAATCTCGCCCCCACCAAGATTCGATCCCAGACAGCCGAGCCCGTAGAAAGTCGCTATACCGACTACGCTACCCAATAATTATCAATACGCACACATATCCTATACAGGCTATTTTGATGAGTATGTCAAATCCACATCACGTGAAAAGTTTAATAATATGATTGTTTAAGAAATTAAAACACGCTTTAAAATTTATCGAAAATGTACCTATTACGATCGGTTGCGGGAACATCCCCGATCGCTGGCATCTACCACATACGAAGTGTTTTATGTCTATCGCACCAACGCATATTTTGTGGTATCAGACAACTACATTTGGCAAAGAATCCGACTTTTCTTTTTCATAGACAGAGCATTATAACTGTTTAAAAAGCGAAAACCACAGTTGTATTCCTTTGCTGGCGATTTGTTTGTAACACAGTCTCACCTCCGCTCTTATACGTACGAGCTTAATTTCATCACGAGTTTTCCCCTCTCTCCCCGGATTTCCTCCACAATATGTTCGGAAGTAAGATGGACCAAATTCTGTGTAGTTTGTTTCCTTGACGTCTTTCCTTCAGATGCTGAAAAGATGTCCTTCAGATTGGTCTTTTCCTTAATGCTGTATTTTTTTCGTGTTTGGAGTTCATTATATCTAGGATAGCACTGACATATTTCATACCAGATTTTGTTTGAAAAAAGACACCACTTGGTACAACTTAAATAAACTGCCAAACACGTATCATGCTAGGGTAAATACATGACCGATAAAATAATGTTGGAAATCTGGTAAAAACAATTTGAATGACTCTATGATTATTTCTTGTTTACTTCTTATTTTAATACAATAATGATCATGGTTGTTGTTATTTCTTACAATGCCAGTGCTTCGGATAAATTCATAGTCTAAATTTCCTAATGATTGTTGGCTGTTTATTTGGTTTAAGGAAAACTGGTAGGTGCCTAATGTTTGTTTTAGTGTCTAAACATCCAGTATGTACTGGTGACTGTTCCTGAACCACAACAAACTTCGACGGAACAGTCCTGTACTTGAGCAAGCTAAGTGTCAATAATTTCGTAGTCTTCTAAACACTTCTCTTGATACTAAAGGGCACAGGCGAAAGGACTGTCTCCCAAACCCTCAGTCTTGAAATATTTTATTTGTTACACCTCTTCACATTTAGACAGCTGTCAATTCAGTGCATTTTTAGATCAATATCCGCAGTTTATTTCACCAACTAAATGCATTTAGTTTACCTTGATAGTGAAAGCCCTGTTGATAAACTATTTAAAATGAAAGTTCTGTTTCATATTGTGAAGAGATGTAGCCTTTAGCCGCACCCAAAGTACAAGAAACTTCACAGTGGTGGTTTTGGTTTGGACGAATCCAGTCAAATGAACTTCTCTTCCATTATAAGATAGCTCTTGCTTTTATTACTCTGTGCATTCTGTAACTTAATGCAAGTTATTACTGGCAAGACGTATTTTGTAAAATATTTTTCTTCCGATCGAAATTGTACCTACTTTATTTATGCAAAATGTTATTCAGGTAGAACAGAGGGAATAATCAATTAATACCAAACTGTTTCAAGAGATGTTCGTAACCGTCACACAGACCCATGTGGTGATGTCAGAAAACATGGTCACAAATACGTGGCTCTAAAATGAGACTACTAAACTCAGGAAACAAAAACAAAACAGTCTTACAAAGGCTCGAATAGCTAAACAGGGTTACTAACCTTCCCAGAAGAAACTGCAGTTGTGATACACAAACTGCTAAGTAGACGAAAAGAGTTCAACAAACTATTCGCATCAAAATACCAAAGTAAGATAAGAATATGCTAACAGCTTTACGGAGAGAAACCATTTCATTAAACCTTATGATGATCGAAAGTGCACCTACATCGAAACGGTGCGACCTTACCTTATACAGTAAAGCCGTGATATCTGGTTTTGGATTACCCGGAAAATTCTATTAAACCGGAATTAAATATTACGTAAGAGGCTAATTACATTTCCGTTCTTCACAAACCGACAACATCCAGTAGCCATTTCAAGATTTCGGTTATTTATTACTGTTTTTATTTCCTCTTTTTTTTTTCTTTCTTCCAGATTATAGGCTATCTAAAATATGTTACGTAAGTAGCGATGAAAAGGGACTGGAAAGTGCGGCTGGAAAAACAGGACAGGATAACAAGTGACAAATGAAATTGATAGGTCTGTCTGTGATGTTGCAGAGTATGTTAGGACAAGCATTAGATGCAACCTTCCAATATCTGACAAATTACGATAACCGGCAACCCGTTTGTCTTGGATACCAAATTTTTTTGGTACCCAACTTTGTATATGTACCTGTAAACTATGCTCTAACATGTGACTGTATATCAGCTTTTGTCAAGAACAGCCCACAAGACTAACATGGACACCCTCTGGAAGGCTCTGTGCTAAACACCGACGTTCCTGGGCCATTTGTGGAAAATTTCCATCCTCCTAATCGAGTAAGCCTCCACATCTCAACCCCTAAAATTTCAACCTTTTACACACCGCAACGACGTTGTTTGGTACTAGTGAATGCTCTTGCATTTACAGCAAAAGCCGTCAATTGCTAGAATTGCAAAGTGTCATGAATTTCGAAATAAGAAGGCGTTTTCATCATTTCGACGGCAGTTCTTTTAACAGTTGATTTTTATTTTTAATTCATGATGGACTTTGTTAAATGGATGTGTAAGTACTTGATACCTCACAGCGGTGTTGGCTGGCATACACTTCGAATGGTCTTGCTGCTTCCATCTTTAGGGTAGTCCAAAAATGGGCGCAGTGAAGACAATAATAATTCGTGATCCGCTGTCAAGGCGAAGAGAAGTTGTGAAACATGAAACTATTTGTACACTTCGTTACGGTTGCAACAGGACACCTATTCTTCAAAAGCGGTTCTAATGTTTCATTTTTAATTAAGAGTAACTAACTCTACAGAGTATATTTCTTGAAAAACTGAAAGTTCCTCAGCTAGTCAACAAATTCCACTAATTCTATGGAACCCAAGGTAAATTACCGTCTTCACAAGTGCCTTCCACTTGTTCACAACATGGGCCAATCCAGTCCAACACCCATCCTATTTTTTTGAAGGTTTAATTTAATATTATTTTCCCACGTACGCACAGGTAATCAAATTGTCTCTTTCCCTCAGATTTCCTTAAAAAACTCTGTATGCACCTCTCATTTTCCTTATACGTGCCACATACCCCGTCCACCTTATTCTCCTTGAAAAGATCAAGCAAACAACATTTGGTGAGTTGTACACTTCATAAAGCTCCTCATCGTGCAGTTTCCTCTAGTCCCGTATTTCCTCGTATTTATTTAGCGCAAAATTTCTTCCACAGCGCCCTATTTTCAAACTCACTCACCCATTATTCCTCAATGTGAGATACAAAGTTTCACGCCCATGTAAAACGACAGGTAAAATTACGTATTTTAATCTCTTAATTTTTGGATAGAAAACTGGAGGAAAAAATATTCTCTACCGAAGGACAGCAGGTACTCTTCGAGTTCCATCTGCTCCTGGTTTGTGAATGAATGTAATTTTGATTTGTTAGGGTTGTTCCCAGATAGACTAGTTGAATTTTGTCACATTCTCAAAGAACTTGTTACCTACCCCTACCTTCTGATTCAGTCATGCATTCTGTTCACAAGACATTGACATATACTTAGTTTTAGCTGCATTTATTTCTAGATCAGACCTGCTCAGCCTTTATGTGGTGCGGGTAACTTCGGCAGTGTTTGGTCTGAATGCGTGAAACATGGAATGCAACACACTAAATAATGAGTAAGTATGCATATAAATACATGTATATAATTTTGTGTTTTCCTACATCATGTGCAACAAATATAAACTGATAAAGGAACAATTGTAAAAATGTCCTTCACAACACAGGCTGGGGTGTTGCCAAGATTTAAAAGACGTCTTTTCATTTCAAACGCCTTTGCCGGCAACGTACGAGTAAAACTGCGTCGCGTACAATTTGTCTGTGAACTATTTGTTAAGTAGACTTGTTCTAGACCAGTCTCCTTAGAGGCAATTAATAAAACTTCGGTGTTTTCCTTTACAGTACGCAACTTTCAGCCGATGCCAATGGCCGCTCGGGCTAAGGCGTGGTTCCGCGGCCACTCGCTTGCTGGGATTGCGGCTTCAATAGCGCCGTGCCGTGGATATTTGTCTCTTATCAGTGGTGTGTTATCAGGCAGAGGTCCCTGCGACGGGCCGATCACTCGTCCAGAGGAGTCTTACCGAGTGTGATATCGAAATCTCAATAATGAGGAGGCCTAGGCCCACTTAGCCTGTCG
>Ga0209628_10002658_pt1 | contig 12238 bp, 8 predicted proteins | sample TergutCu122P4_FD_187285 | JGI IMG/M metagenome (GOLD analysis project Ga0209628, IMG submission 187285) | Cubitermes ugandensis P4 segment gut microbial communities from Kakamega Forest, Kenya - Cu122 P4 (SPAdes) (version 2) | ecosystem: Host-associated > Arthropoda: Insects > Digestive system >...
CCTTTATTACAAACCTCTGCGTGGCGCAAAACACCTCCCGCGGGGTGAAACTTGAAAAAGAAGAATGTGAAGAGATGGCGCTTCAAATGAATACCAATCCCCGTGCATCGGGAAGCGGAACCTCAAGCAGCGAAGCCATCGCCTTCAATATCGCAAAGCTGCAAGCCCGAAACGAACTTGCCGCACAACTTGCCGCTGAAATTTCAGGTATTGTGAAACATCATGCGGAACAATATCAATTGGTACATACCACTGCATCGTTAGAAAGAGACAGTATGGTAATTGTGCAAAAAGTGTCGCAAATACTTACAAGCACTGTTCCAATTTGTAAAAACTCCTACAAACAACCCGACGGCTCTGTAAAAGTGTATGTGTGTATGGAAATGGACTTGAACAACCAACGCAAAGCCTATAAAGAACTGAAAGGAGAAGGCGTTTTTGATAACGGAACCGGCAAAAAAGATATAGACCTGAGCGAGGCAGCGTTTCTCATTGAACTTGCCAAAGCCAGAGAAGAGTATAACGCGAAAAAAGAAAAGGAATGACGATTAGTGATTAAACCTTTAAATTATTTATAATGAAAAAATTAGCATCTTTATTAACGATTATTGTAGTATTTTCGATGGCGCTGTTTGCGCAAACCAAACAACAGCCGCCCGCACCGGACGCGAAACCCCGATTGGTGGTTTTTGTGGTAGGTTTGGAAAACGACCAAGTGAGCGATTATCTCACGAATTTAATAAGCAATAATCTATCAAAAAACTACACGATAATCCCACGAACAGACGCGGTGAAAAAGAAAATGGCAGAACTGAAAGCATACGAAGATTCCGGACATATCGACGACCGGCAACTGATTGAATGGGGGCGACAATACAACGTGCAAACGCTTTGCTTGGTAACCGTTGCCCACTTAGACGAGTATATGTTCTCGGCGCAACTTACCGATGTGAAAACAAACACATTGCTGCTCAGCGCAGAATACGAAATCCCGTCTCTAAATTCGGAAGACCTTAAAAAAGCGGCTTCCGCCCTCGCAGGACAATTGCAAAAAAAGTGATGGAAAATTAAAAATTAAAAATTAAAAATTAAGAGGTGAAAATTTTGAAGTGTGAGTTGAATGTTTAAAAAATATAAAATAATAGTATATGAAAAGAAGATTTTTTGTTTCGATGAGTATTTGTTTGATTTGTTTGATGCTTTGCAATAACATTTACAGCCAAGATAAAAAAACGGTTGCGGTTGTACCCGCTACAGGCGAAGAAATAAGGCAAACTATTAAAGACGGAGTTACCGAAGGACTTTTGGAGGGGATAGTAAAATCTCGCCAGTACAGACCTGTAGCACGGGATAAAGATTTTGAGAAAGCACTCAAAGAAATGAAATTTCAACAAAGTGGAGCAGTCGCAGACGGTCAAATGATACAGTTTGGTAAGGCACTCAGAGCAGATTTGGTGTGCCATGCTTGGATAAGCAAATATTCTGAACAAGAATTTCGAATTACCTACAAAATAATTGATGTGGCATCTTCCGAAATATTAGATATGTCTTCGGAAACTGTACGCGACGGCACTTCCGGTTTGTTGAAAGCTACCGACAATATAGCAAATAAATTATTTGGCGAAAAAAGAGATAAACAAACCCCGGCAACCAAATCTGATAATTCTAAAACCAAGACTTCTGAAACTAAAACATCTGATGTCAAAGAAACTGATCCGTTACCATCTAATGGTATTCTCACAACATTTAAAGATTTGGGGTTGATGGTACTCGAAAAAGATCTTGGTTTTGTTAATTGGTTTGAAGCAAAAAAAATATGCGCAGAGTTAAACAGAGGTGGTTATACTGATTTTTATTTACCATCAAAAACAGAATTATTAAATATTTTTGATGCAAAAGATAAAACTTTTATGAAAAAAATAATTGCTGTATTTTATTGGAGTTCAACAGAGATAGATGATAAAAAAGCATATTATGTAAGTCGGGTTACCAATTTAGAAACTCCGTCAAATAAGAAAATCGGAGGCACACCACCACTGGGACCCAATTGCATTTGTGTTCGCAAAATTAACAAGTAATTTTTATTGTTTAAAAAAAGTAAATTATGAATAGAAACACTTTGATTACCATTTTATTATGCATGGTTTTTCAGTTTGGAAATAACGTTTGTGCGCAACAAGACGATAGAAAAACGGTTGCGGTTGTGCCTGCCGAAGGACCGTCTGTAAGTTTAGATATTAAAATTGGGGTAACAAACGGACTTCAGGAGGGCGTTTTTAATTCCGGAGAATACAGACTGTTAGCGCGTGGAAAAGCCTTTGAGAAAGCGCTCAGTGAACTCAAATTTCAGGAAAGCGGCGCCGTTTCCGATAACCAATTGAAAGAATTTGGTCATGCTGCTGGCGCCGATTTTGTGTGTTATGCCACGTTGAGCAAATATTCTGAAACCGAATATCGTATCAGTTATAAAATGATTGATGTGGTTTCGGGAGAAATTGTTAATGTGGGCTCAGAAACCGTGCGCGATGGCGTTTCGGGCTTATTGACCGCCACCGACAAAATTGCGAAAAAGTTGTTTGGTGGAAACTCCTCATCAACAGAAACTTCCGGAATTCCAAACAACCTTAAACGCAACGGAAAAGTGTTTAGTGCAGATGGAATTGAGATGGTTTACGTGGAAGGAAAAGGGCAAGGAGTTACGGGAATTAAAGGTTTCTTTATCGGAAAGTTTGAAATTACCCAAGCGCAGTGGCAAGCCGTTATGGGAAACAATCCCAGCTATTCGAAAGGCAACGAGAACCCCGTTGAGATGGTAACTTGGGATGATGTGCAGCATTTTATTTCAAAAATAAATGCGTCAACCGGAAGAAATTACCGGCTGCCCACAGAAGCAGAGTGGGAATTTGCTGCCGCCGGCGGAACTGCCGACCATTTTTGTCAGAACAGTTGTACATTTAGCGGAAGCAACAATATTGGCGATGTGGCTTGGTATAAAACAAACAGCGGGCAGCGTACCCATCAAGTAGGAACAAAAAAGCCCAATGAATTAGGCATTTACGATATGAGCGGCAATGTGTGGGAGTGGTGTCAGGATTGTTTCGACAACGCTTGCTCACGGCGCATTTTGCGTGGGGGCAGCTGGTACAGCGACTCGCAGTTTTGCCGCGTAGCCAATCGCGCCAACGACACACAAAACGCCCGTAGCACCACGTACGGATTCCGTCTTGTATTAAATCCTTAAAAATTATTAACCAAAAAAAATACCGACATGAAAAAACTGAAAATTATTACATTAGCGTTAATCTTTGTATTAACAGGCACGCAAACCATTTTTGCACAAAACGACAAGTCTGATTACGAGAAGTGGAAGGAACAGCAAAATAAAGAAATGCAAGGTTATAAAGATAAAAAGACAAAGGAGTTTGAAGAGTATCGTGCGAAAATAAATGCAGAATATGCAGAATTTCTGAGCAAAAGGTGGGAAGATTTTAATTCTCAAAGAGCCGTTCCTGCACCGAAAGCTCCGGAACCTGTGAAACAACCGAAAGTTGAACCGGAAACAAAACCTACGGCAGAGCCGGTGCCCGTTGCCAAAATAGCACCGCTGCCGAAGATTTTGCCCACTCCACAACCCATTGTCCCCATTACACCTCCCGAACCTGAAAAAAAGGAACAACCTGCAAAGGAACCCCCGCAAACTCCTAAAAATGATACAGGAAAAGTACCAACCCCCTCTTTTTCATTCCTCTTTTTTAATACCGATTGCAAAGTAAACTGGACCGATGAGTTGCGTTTTACATTACCCGATGTTTCAGAACAAAATGTTGCCAACGCATGGAAAAAACTCTCTTCAAGTCAATACAATACCCTTTTAAGCGATTGTTTATCTCTTCGGGATAAGTTGAATTTGAGCGATTGGGGTTATTATCAATTACTTAAAACAATGTCTGAAAAAATTTACGGGAAATCCAGCAGCGAAGCCGTTTTGTTACAAATGTTTATTCTTACCCAATCGGGATACAAAGTACGCATCGCCAAAACAGGCGGAAAACTTGCCCTGTTAATTCCTTTCACCGATACCATTTATGAATATTCCTATTTGACCATTGGCGGCGTAAAGTATTATATAGTAAACAAAGAACTGCAAGGTAGTTCGTTTGCCATTTGTAATCATGAATTTCCAAAAGAACAATATTTTTCATGGCAAACCAAACAACCCAAACTGACCGAAAAGTTAAATTCGCCCAAAACTTTTACTTCTAAAGAGGTTCCGAATCTGAATCTCGCCATCCGCACCAATCAAAGTTTGATTGACTATTACAACAGTTATCCCTTATCTTCTCAATGGAATTTATATACACTTGCCGGTTTTAGTGAAACGGTAAAACAAATCCTTTATCCTGCTTTGCAACAAGCCATTGCAGGAAAAAGCAAAACTCAGGCTGCCGATATTTTGCTTCGTTTTCTGCAAACGGCATTTGCTTATCAAACCGATGACCAACAATTTGGCTACGAGCGTCCTTTCTTCCCCGATGAAAACTTTTTCTATCCTTACAACAATTGTAAAGACCGTGCCATTTTGTATTGTATTTTGGTTAAAGATTTGTTGAATTTGGAGGCGGTTTTATTGGAATATCCTCAGCATCTATCTACTGCTGTGTATTTTCCGGATAATGTAAATGGCGATTATTTAACATACAACAACAAAAAATTCCTGATTTGCGACCCCACCTACATTGGCGCTAATATTGGTATGGCAATGCCGGAATGCAAAAAAACAAGTGCAAACGTGGTACCCATTTGGTAAAAATTCAATAGATTCTAACAGAATTGCATCGGAATTCTTAGAATTATTTTTTACCCAATAACCTCTTCAACACGCTGCAAAAGTCTCTTTTCTGTTGCGATTGCATTTTCAACGTATTCTTTCGCTTTTTTTACCATCTCTTCGGCAAATGCTTTGTCTTCCAAACCGGCTGCATTGATGCGCACATTCAAATATGCGCCTATCACAGCGGCTTTTGCGCAAAGAACGCCCACGCCGGCATCGGTTACGGAGTTGGGATTGCCTTTTTCAATCATCGCTTCGCAAAGTGCAAACACTTCATAAGCGCGTTGGACTGTCCGGAATGGAATTTCAATAGCATATTTTGTGGCTTCTTCCATTGCTTTTTTACGCGCCGCTTTTTCTTCGTCTGTCCCTTTGGGAAGCCCCATCGCATTCATAATTAAGTTGAAAGAGTTTGTGTCTTCGTCCACCAACCACAAAAGTTCCTCTTTCAGTTTTTGTCCCTGTACGGCATAATCCGAAAACTCTTCCCAGCGCTCATCCCATCCGGGCTTGTGCGATGACAAATTTGCGACCATTGTTCCCAGCGCCGCCCCCAACGCTCCCATATAGGCAGAGATTGAGCCACCGCCGGGGGCAGGACTTTCCGAAGCGGTTTCATTGGCAAAACCCACGCAAGTCATATTCATCAGCTTTTTAGTTGTTTGCTCTTTTTCCAACAGATATTCAATTACTTTTTCTTCGGGGTCAAACGGTTTTAAATCGTCTAATCCTATTGATTTAACGGCGATTTTCATCACTTCTTTTTCATCAATACCTAATGAGCGCTGTTGTTTTTTTAAGAAAAAGTAGCCGGCATCCATGAGTGCTTTTTTAGGCACAAGCCCCACAATTTCGGTTCCTGTAACGCGAATGCCGCGTTGTTCTGCTTTTTCTCTCACTTCTTCAAACGCCACGTGCAGCGGCGTTGCAGAGGTGTTGGTAATATTCATGGAAACTTGCGCAATTCCGTATTCCTCAATAAACCAACCGATTGCTTTTGTACCTTTCAACGTGCCCGGAATCATGAGGTTGTTTCCCTGCTCATCTTTCATAATTTTTCCAGTAATGGGGTTTCCTTCTCTTTTCGGGCGACCTTGCTCACGCACATCAAAAGCGATGGCGTTGGCGCGGCGTGTGGAGGTGGTGTTGAGGTTGAAATTCACGGCAATTAAAAAGTCGCGGGCGCTGATGGCTGTGGCGCCGCTTTTTGCAACAGAATCTGTAAATTGCGCCGGACCAAAATCCGGTTTCCATTCCGGATTTGACAATTTATCTTTCAGCCCTTCATATTCCCCACGGCGACTGTTAGCCAAGTTTCTGCGTTTTTCTTCAAACGCGGCATTTTCATAGCAATAGATGGGGATGCCTAACTTTTCTCCAACCATTTTGGCTAATTTGCGGGCATATTCCGCGGTTTCCTTCATCGTGATGTTTGCCACCGGCACTAACGGGCACACATCGGTAGCACCAAAACGCGGGTGGTCGCCGTGATGTTGGCGCATATCAATCAGTTCCTGCGCTTTTTTAATGACCTGAAAGGCGGTTTCTACCACCTCGTCGGGAGTTCCCACAAAAGTAACCACCGTTCTGTTCGTTGAATATCCGGGGTCAACATCTAACAGTTTTACCCCTTCCGATTTTTCAATAACATTTGTTATTTGTTTGATAATCTCTAAATTACGTCCTTCGCTAAAATTAGGGACACATTCAATTAATTGTTTCATATTATTTTTTTTATTCGAAAATTAACACCAAGATTTTGATTTTAATTAAAATTATCTTTTTACAGCGGTATCTAAAATCATCACCATCTCTTTTTTGGCGGCGCCACACCAAACGCCCAAACATTTTTCTCCCGTATTGCATTGAATATTAGAGATGATTGGGGTGGGCGACATGAACGGGTTTTGCCCAAAAGTAATTTCTCCTCCGGCGGTTTGCCAAAAACGATAACTTCGTTCATCCAATTTTGCATATTTCATATAAACCGTATCGCCAATTCTGTAGTTTCCCCGCAAAAAACGCTTGCGTTCCTTATCGCTCATTTCCGGCATAAAAATTGCCGATGTCCCGCTTCTCATTATTTCATAGTTAAAAGATCGTCCCTTAAAAGGAGAATCATCAAAAGCAGCGGGCATTGTTGTAATCCACAATCTATCCGTAAAATCTTTACAGTGAATTTTCACTTTAAATTGATAATAATTTCCGCCCTGTCCGTTATCGGTCATTTTAATACGCAAATTTGCCGCCGTATCAATTTTGGCTTGCCCAAAGCGAGGCACAAAACTCACGCTGTCTAAATCGAAAGTGTTTAAAATCTTGGTTTCGGATGTGTAAACTTTGCCATCCCATTCAATTCTCAGTGAATACGATGTGTTTAGTTCGCCTACGATGTTTGTGGTTGAATAGGCATACAACAACGGATAATTTAAATTGAGCCCCAAAGTAAGTTCCTGTTCTGCGCCATTACTGGGTTTCACAAAAACTTTGGCATCTTGAATAATTATTGAATTAACCAAATAATCCAAAGACATTTTTATGGTTGAAAAATAAGGGGCGCTTCTGTAAAAAGAAACCACCGGATACTCGCCATTTTCAATATAACCCTCCACCACTATCTTATCGTAATAATCGGGCGTTTTTACATCAATCTCCGTTTGGCAGGAAAAGAGTAAAACAAGTGCGAAAAACAAAATGATTTGGTTTTTCATGATAACAGTTAGCGTTTTTTTGGAGCGCAAAAATAGATAACATTCATTATCCTCAATTTTAATCACATTTTTTAGTAATCCACATTAAATTTCTTAAAAATTTTGTCATTGTTAATTACTTCCAAGGCTTTTAAAAATTCTTCATCATTCATCAAAAAGATTTGTCGGGCTTCTCCGTAAGAAAATAAGTTTCTTGCTATTTCATATTTCAACCCATCTTTAATAAACCGGTCAACTTTATTCAAATTGCGTAAACGCATAGTTTCATTAAAAGCATCCGAAACATATTTCATGAGCATATCTTGAAATGATTCACTCTTTTTTAAATCATCCAACGAAATAAATAATGAGTCTAATTTTGAGGCATTTTCTTTAACAAACTTTTGGGCATAATTTGAAAATTTCAAGTCAATTGTATCTTTAACTCCTTCTTTATGCGCATAATTCATCAATTCTAAGTAGAGGTCATCAGAAATAACATAATTCTTTTTAAAATCTTCCATCGTTGCATATTTTTCTTTCAGAATTTCTCTATTTTTTTCCATATAATCTAATGTAAATCCGCTGATTATACCTTTTCTAATCAATTCATTATAAAAAGAAGAGTAGCGGGTGGTGTCAATCGGAATAAAGATGTCGGGCATAATTCCCCCTCCGCCATATACGGTTCTTCCCTTAGCGGTTTGATACTTAAGCGAATCCGGAAATTTGATACTGTCTGCGGTCAAAAGTTCTCCATGGCTTCTTCGGGAACTAATATCGTTATAATAGCTATCCAATCCGTCGTTGTACGGGCGTTGAATACATCTTCCGGAAGGGGTGTAATATTTTGATATGGTGAGGCGTATTTGTGAGCCATCGGGGAGGTAAATAGGTTTTTGCACTAACCCTTTTCCGTAGGTTCTGCGCCCCAAAATCAAAGCTCTGTCCCAATCTTGTGTGGCACCCGAAACAATCTCGCTGGCAGAAGCCGAGCCTTCATCCACCAAAATCACTAATTTTCCTTTATGAAAGTCGCCTTTATTCGCTGCTTTAAATTCCTCTCCGTTTTTTCTAAAATTATCCGTATAAACAATCATTCTGTTATTTCCGATAAACTCATTGGCAATTTCAAATGCCGAATTTAGATAACCGCCTGTATTTCCGCGCAAATCAAAAATAAGGTTTTTCATGCCGCGTGCTTTCAATCGCGTAATGGCATCCCGCAATTCTTGAGGCGAAGTTTGGGCAAAACGCTCTAAATAGATGTATCCGGTAACTTTATCCACCATAAAATACACGTTAATGCTGTTCATCGGAATTTTATCGCGGGTAATATTAAACTGCAAAAGTTCCGGATTTTTTCCTCTTTTTATAAAAACAGTAACTTTTGTTCCTTTGGGACCGCGCAAATGGTCTGCCACCCATTTGTTAGTCAAGTGTTTGCCGCACGCCGAAACCGTATCCACTTTAATAATCTTATCCCCGGCTTTAATGCCCACTTTCTCCGAAGGTCCATTCACAATCACCTCCATTATATTAATCGTATCTTTAATAATTTGAAAGGTAACGCCAATCCCGTCGAAAGAGCCGATTAGCGGTTCGTTGGCTTGTTGCACCTCTTTTTTTGAGATGTAAGTGGAGTGCGGGTCAAGTTCTTTGAGCATTTCAATCACTCCTTTTTCCACCAACACATCAAAGTTTACCGTATCCAAATATTTTTCGTTAATTTCCTTTATCAGTTGATTCATTTTCTGCGAATTTACTTGAAAAGTTGGGTTTTGCGCAAAAGTGGCAACCGAAATCAAAAAGAACAAAAAGAATAATCTAATTTTCATAAACGTAATATTAAAAAATTGACTTTCAAACGAAAAAATACGGATTTTCGTATTTGTCGCGAAAACTATTAACCCAAAAAATTATTACAACATTTGTTGATGTAATCAATATACTATTTCTTTAAATAACTTCCATTTTTTCCGTAACGTCATTGTAATTCAACGTTACTTTTCGAGTATCGTCAATGCGATTAAGGAGAATCTCTTCGGCGAGAATATCTTCCACGTGCTTTTGAATGGCACGTTTCAACGGACGAGCGCCGTAGTTGCTGTCCCAGCCGGCTTCCGACAAGAAATCTTTTGCTTTGTCGGTTATGGTTACCTCTAACCCCAAACCTGCAACCCGTTTCATAACTTTATTCAACTCTATATCAATAATTTTCACTATTTCAGTTTTATTTAAGCTGTTGAAATAAACAATATCGTCAATGCGGTTAAGAAATTCCGGTGCGAAGTTTTTTTTGAGTGCATTTTCCAACACGCCGTGTTCCATTTTGCCTTTATTTGCCTGTACAGCTGAGGTGCTAAACCCCACGCCCGTGCCAAAATCTTTCAGTTCGCGAGAGCCGATGTTGGAAGTCATGATGATTATCGTGTTTTTAAAATCCACTTTTCTACCGATGCCGTCGGTCAGTTGTCCATCATCAAATACTTGCAATAGAACATTATACACATCGTGGTGCGCTTTTTCTATTTCGTCTAACAACACAATAGAATAGGGTTTGCGGCGCACTTTTTCCGTGAGTTGTCCGCCCTCTTCATAGCCCACATATCCGGGCGGCGCTCCGATTAGCCGCGATACGGTATGTTTTTCCATATATTCGCTCATATCCAAACGAATCATGGCTTCTTGAGAATCAAACAGATAATCGGCTAACACTTTAGCTAAGTAAGTTTTTCCTACGCCGGTGGGTCCCAAGAAAATAAACGTTCCTATGGGCTTGTTCGGGTCTTTCAATCCCACCCTGTTTCTGCGAATCGCTTTGGCAATTTTCAAAATAGCTTCGTCCTGCCCAATCACTTTTCCTTCTAATTCCTGCGCCATGAGCATCAGTTTTTCCCCTTCATTTTTAGCGATGCGTTTCACGGGTACGCCGGTCATCATGGCAATCACTTCCGCCACATTTTCGTCTGTAACTTCGGGGCGTGTTATTTCTGCTCGGTTTTCCCACTCTTTCTTGTGTCGCGCCAACGATTCTTCTGCGCTTTTTGTTGCATCCCGATAATCGGCTGCCAACTGAAACTGTTGATTTGCAACTGCTTCGTTTTTCAATTTTTGCAGGTCTTCAATCTGTTTTTCAAGTTCTAAAATTTCTTGCGGAACATGAATATTGGTGATGTGCACGCGCGCACCTGCTTCATCCAACGCATCTATCGCCTTATCGGGCAAGCATCTATCTGTAATATAACGAGATGAAAGCGCCACGCAAGCTTGCAGCGCATCATCGGAATAACGAACCAAGTGATGGTCTTCGTAGCGGTCTTTAATGTTTTTCAAAATTTCCAGTGTTTCCTCAACGGTCGTGGGTTCCATCATTATTTTTTGAAAACGCCTTTCCAACGCGCCGTCTTTCTCAATATATTGGCGGTATTCGTCCAAAGTTGTGGCGCCGATACATTGGAGGTCTCCGTTGGCAAGCGCCGGTTTGAACATATTTGAGGCATCGAGGCTACCCGGCGGACTGCCTGCCCCTACCATCGTATGCAACTCATCAATAAAAAGGATTACATCGTGATTTTTTTCCAACTCTGCAATAATCCCTTTCATTCTTTCTTCAAATTGCCCGCGATACTTGGTTCCTGCAACTAAAGAGCCCATATCCAAAGCGATAATGCGTTTTTGGAGCAAAGTACGCGAAACTTTTCCTTGCGAGATGCGCAGGGCAAGTCCTTCTGCAATTGCCGATTTTCCCACGCCCGGCTCGCCAATAAGCACGGGGTTGTTTTTCTTTCTTCTACTCAAAATCTGTGCAATACGTTCCAATTCCTTTTCGCGCCCCACGATAGTATCTAATTTTCCTTCGGCGGCAAACTTTGTTAAATCTTTGCCGAAACTATCCAGCATGGGCGTAGCGCTTCTGGCTTGTCCTTTTTGCGATTTCTTTCCGCGCCTGCGGTCATCTTCATCATCGTCGTCATCATCATCAATTCCAGCCATGGCAGCACCGAATCCCAACGGCGCTTCCTCTTTTTTGAGCTCGGAAATCACGTTTTCGTAAGTCATGCCGGTTCTACGCAACAACGATTTTATGGCATTGTTCGAGTCGGTTCTGCCATCTTTCAAAATTGCCAACACAAAGTGAATCATTTCAATATACTCACTTCTGCACTCTTTAGAAACCAAATAGGCTAAGCGGAACAAATTTTCTGTAAGCACATTAAATTTTACCGTATCCAACTCAACATTACTTTTATGCTCGTTATTTTGAAGCATTTCCTGAATTTGTGCACACAACTGAGCCGTATCAATTTTATACAAATCACAAACTTGCTGTACGGAATTCATTGACTTCGTTACAAAAATGGCGAGCGCTACATGTTCCACTCCCACAGAATTATAGCCATACTTTACGGCTATCCTTTTCGCCTCATCTAAGGCATTTTTCAATTCTTCGGAAAACTTAAAATTCATAGGTTAGTATCAGTAAATTACATTAAACAACAATTATTTTTTCTTGATAATTTGCATTCGGGTATAAATATGTTTGGTTTGTTTTTTCGGTGGCAAAAATAGTTAAAAAAAGATATTTCCACCGCAAGATGAAGAAAAGTACCAGGGCAAAATATTACAAAAAAAAGCAATAATCTTTATAAAACAATATTTTTGCCGCAACTTACTAAAATGCAAATGAAAACCTCCGCGATGATTTTTGCAGCCG
>Ga0209628_10002660_pt1 | contig 12233 bp, 7 predicted proteins | sample TergutCu122P4_FD_187285 | JGI IMG/M metagenome (GOLD analysis project Ga0209628, IMG submission 187285) | Cubitermes ugandensis P4 segment gut microbial communities from Kakamega Forest, Kenya - Cu122 P4 (SPAdes) (version 2) | ecosystem: Host-associated > Arthropoda: Insects > Digestive system >...
GAGGGCTTGTGGTGTAGTTTTGTCTTTGTATTGTTCGGTTTGAGTTTTCGCCGTCAAAATGCATAATACTACTAATTAACTATTGTTCATGTGCCATATAAGGATGTGTTTAATGTTATAAAGGGTGTCTGCTGCGTGTATATTGCATTACAAATTGTAGTTTCAGTGTAATTTCAGTATTAAAGGATCTCCTTTGTCATGGAAATGGCGACTCGGGATGGTTCGTAGTTTCATACAACTTCTAACAGACTTTGTTGAATTTAATTACAGTAATGGTGTTTCATAATTGCCTTTCTGTTACAGTAAATATATTTGGTGTTCTATTAGTGAGAATTGTATTGCATTTTCTTGGTTTGTTATGAGCCAAGGTAAATATGCAAGTGCTGTAGCATGGTATGGGCTGTCAACCAATTTTGTTTTAGATCTCTTAATCATTTATGACATTTTACTCTATTGTAGTAATTATTTAAAACGCGTACTTTGTTTGTGTTTTAGATTTAGGAATGATTTGGATGGGAGACGTGCTTCTGCCACATGAATCCAATGAAATGATGCTTGATTCTCAATCCGGGAGCCCCCTCTTCACGGACAGTTCACACCCACTTGAGGACATGAGGAGTCGTGTACCTCTTGTAAGTGGGAATACAGTGTTCTTGAAAGTTGTATGTTCTGGTCTGGAACTGCGGTAGTGAACAGTGGGATTACAGTTACTGGGTAGCTTGACAAGGAACAACTTTCTGTACATAATAGTTTAACTTGCACTTAGCACCCATGTTTGCTTATTCCCAGCCTAATTTTCTGTGCTTTTTGTGTTTGGCTTTGCTTGTTCCACTTTTTTATATGTATGTGCAGTTTTATGTATATGTACTGTGAGTGTAACCCAGGAATGAGGAAAGCATGGACAAGTTGGGTAGTAGAATGGAATTTTTTTTTTTAAATCCAAACTGTAATTTAATTTTGTAGTAAATCTGTGTAACCCTACAGATTGTGATTCAGCACTGTTGACACCAGTACCTGCTTGTGTTTGCTAGAGTTTTTGGAATGGTTAAATGGCATTTTGCATATGTATGCGTAGAGAAAGAACTAAATGTAGCCACTAATAGTATACTAATGGCATAAACATATATTTTGTAGGTATATTTAGGGAGTTGTTGCTTCACATATGTAGCAGAGTGTTTTTAGTTGATACATTTGAAGATTAGTCTTGTTGATTATGGCTGATGAGCTTGAGAATTGATCCATTCACATTTTTTGTTTGTGATTAGCAGAACAGAATAGTTACAAACCATTATTTCATATCATGAACCTGATGGAGGCCTGTTGTGGTACAAAGTGGGGATAAAAATTACAAATGCAGTTGTAGGGGTGGGAAACTCATAGGTCTGCCTTCTTAACAGTGTGCGTTTGTGCTACACCTCCTATGAATATGCAGTCATAACTCATGTTTCATTTATAATAACTTTTCAGCTGTATAATGCATTAAAGTAAAATAAAAAAAACTGCATTTTATAAAAGTACATGAAGTTACAAATAACCTGGTATTCTGAGCAGAACTGTTTTTTTGGCTGTGTCAATATGTAGTCCTTGAGATCTGCTAATGCTGTTACTGCTGCGCCTACTAATACTATTACTGCTGCTACTATTTTCACCAGCACCATACTACTATTACTACAACTACTACTGCTGCTGCTGCTATTTGTTTTGTTATTTATCATAATTAGGAAACCTGAAGGAAAGTGACCACCTTGAAGTCCTAGGCATACATAGGAGGATAATATTAATATTGATCTTTGAGAAGTAGGGTGAGAGGGACAGACTGAATTCATGTGACTGAGGATGGGGACAAGTGGCAGGCTGTTGTGAACACAGTAAAGAAACTTTGGGTTCCATAAAATGAAGGAAATTTCTTGACTAACGTAGGAACTGGTGGGTTTTCAAAGAGGACTCTGCTCCTTGTAGTATCACCATCACCAATACAGCTGTGGCATTGGATGGGGGTGGGGGGAAGGAAGATGTACAGGGTGTTGCTAGGAAAACCTAAAGGGAAGAGACCACTTGGAAGGCCTGAGTATGGATGGGAGTGTAATATGAAATTGTATCTTGAAGAAATAGACAAGGAGGGTGTGGACTGGTTTCTTCCACCTCAGGATGGGGGTCAGTGGCAGGCTGTTGAGAGCATGACAATGAATGTATGGTGGAATAAAGTGCAGGTAATGTCTCTTCTAGCTTAGAACTAAGTGACCAGTCAAGAAGGACTCTGTTGCATGGATTTAATTGTCTTTGTGTTACCTGTACTATACAAGAAGCTGAGCCAGACCTGAAGTTTCATGTCATGTGGGATGTTATGCTTTGTTGACATGTTGAAATGACATAACCCCATTTCTCAGATGACAGTAAAAAATTACATTTTTTATGTGAAACATTTTTTGGTACATTTGTGAAATTTCGAAGTTATTATTAGTGTTGTCATGTACAACTGGAATTTTTACACTTGGAGACAAGATTTGATTAAAATTATACAAAAATATTCAGGCACGTTACATGAAGGCATAAGTATGTTTTATGTTGATAACAGTGACACACAGGGTTTTTTTTAACTTTGATATTACGTAAGATGTAAGTTCTGTAATCATTTGTGTATGTGCGTGTGTATGGTTGTGGTTTCCATATTAATCTTAATTTATCTTAGCTTGGTTACTTGTATTGCATTTATATGCTCATGTATTTTTCAGCTGATGAGTTTTGATTATGCATGGCATATAGTGTACCGTTTTGAATGTGGCAAACTATTCTTGTTAACCCTTTGGTGCCAAATGTGCAGCAGGCTGGAATTCAAATGAGGGCTGCATAATAAGGGCCATTAGAGGCTATTGGTTATACCTGTCATTCAGCATTTTGAGCATCACAATTCTTGACGTGTGTACCTGACTTTAGGTGTTAGAGTGTGTGGGGAAAGAGTTCCTCTTGCTACAACATGTCTTGCAGACCCTTTTATAATATTTTATTAACTACTCTACAAGTACTCCTTCATATAATGGTGTCCCAAAATCAATTTGTGTAGGGTGAAATTACATAAATCAAATCCAATTTGCATGTAGAAGTGACATTTCTTGTTCTGTCACTCTGAAACATCCTCTCTCCTTTATGTACTAAGGAAATACACACACCAACCATACAGTAAATGGTTTGTTGAAGGGATGGCTGGCTAGTATGCTTCATCATTGAGTTGTAGGGGTAGGTGTTACAGAAGACTCAACCATTGGAGGATCATCATAGTCTGCAGAAAATGTAGAAGCAGGTGGTAGCAGTGGCAGAGAAGGAATTTAGTTTTAAAGGTAAAGGTCTGCCCATAATGTGCCATTAAGGCACAGCTGGTAGAGGTATGGGGCTACTCATTCTTAACCTTGGCTCTAGATGGGAGGTGGATGTTATGTGTTATGTCCCTGCCACTTTACCCCTGGAACAGAGCCCAAGTACCCATTGTACAAGAGGCTGGAGGGGCCCAAGAACTGGTCTGGATGGGTGTGGAGAAGAAAAAGTCTCTTGCCCTCACCATGGTTTGAACCCCGAACTGTCCTGGCTATAGTGATTTTCTGTACTGACTATGCCATGGGGATTTAATTGTTCAAACTAGACCTCAGCAGTAGAGCATTATGTATTTACATTGTAGGGCCATTAGAGTTGATAATAACATATCACTTGAGGCATTTGGTGGGACTGACACCTCCAAGTTGATTCAGGCCAAACATGTATTACACATAATGAATGAAAAACGTTGCGGTGTAATGTGACTGCGTCAAAACCATTCGAGGCATTGTCTTCTCCAATCCACACTAATCAAAACATGGAAGGTTACTGTTCATATTGTTGTTGTGGGAAAGTGTGAGTCAACCCCCACAACATGACTCCACTTCCCTCACCTTCCCACATTTGTCAGCGACTGCATGTAAGGGAAATTACACTTTTCAAAAAATATGTCAAAATTAGGTGAGTGTGCATAAGCGAAATTGCATTTGTTAAGCTCTCGTATACTTTCATGCATGTAAGTAATTATTATTATTATTATCGTTTTGTTAGGTGGCAATGTTTCTTCCATTCCTACTGTTCTGCTTACACTTGTGACATCTAATACGTTTTCCTTAACCAGAAGCTAGCAGTACCCAAGTAAGCTATTTGCACTTGTGAGATTTGTTTTTCTTTATGTGAAGATAAGTATATTTATTATGAAAAGTTACAAATTATATTACTCAATGGATAGCACTGCTGCATCATATTATAGAGGCCTTAGATTTAAATCTTGACCCAGAGACAGCCTTTCGTGACAAGATTTTAGTAATTTTTCTCCAACCCCCTAGGTAAATTCTAAAGCAGTACAGCCACTCCCCGACGTACATAAGGGTTGTGTTCCACATAACTTTACACAAGTCAGGTTTACATAAGTCAGAATTTCCATTCATTCAATTCAATTCTTTTATCTCACGAGCAGGAAAAATGACAAAAGTGTGCTTTGAAATGTACAATAGGAAGATTAAGACAACACCATCTACATATTTTTGCCGTTCTAGTCAGGTCCACCACTTATTGTCTGTGGGATGCAAAATATGTTTCCACAACTTTTTTCAAGTTTGCACCAGCTGGCAAAAATTTATGTACAGTCGCATTTACTTAAGTCGGGAAGTTGCTGTACTTCAGATGAAGTCGTTACTGCTTCCTTTGTTCCTTCCTTCCTCTCTTCCTTTGAATTCGCTTGTTATATGTTGCATCTATGAAAGCTGTGTGATCTGAGATGCTGAAAGTGTTGTTACAAAAAATGAAGAATAATTAAAGATGATAAACATCATTATAGTGAGCTGAATTTTTTTTTTAATTTGGTGTGTAGTGTGCATGGTAGTGATAAAAAATGTAGACAAACTTTTGATCAAGAAGCCTGAAAGGAAAGACATGGCATATATGGGACAGTAATATTACAGTGGGTCTTAAGGAAGTACTCGTAGGATGGTGGGATGTGACTTGGATGTATTGTGCCATACCACTCAAATTTTTGTTTCTGGAAACTCCATTCCCCTGCCTTACTGCCTTATTAAATGAGTGCATCTTATGGTTCTTCCAGTCATGTTTCTCTCCAATTCTTATTGCAGTAGCTTGTAATGTTTCAGCTGTACATATTTATGTTGGTATGAAGTGTCTATTTACGAATGGTATTCATTAAGTAAGGTTTCATGGTTTATAAAAATGAAGTGAGAAATCTTTACATTGTGAATGTGTATGTGGGGGATACGAAAGTTACCGGAATGGAGGCATAATTTATAGTGAAATGGATATTTATAAAACCCAAGTTAGTCACCCTCGAAGCACTGCCATTTCTTCTTGTACGCGCTTGCTCCAGTGGCTCTGCCATTGCTAAGAAGCACCTGTGAAGTCCTCTTTTGGTATGGCAATAAGTCCTGCTGTTGTTTTACATTGAATTTTTCCTGCAGACATAAAACAGTGACCTTTGAGCCCAGTCTTGATTCTTGAGAAGAGCCAAAAGTTGCATGAGTGACAACTGGGGAAAATGGTGGCTGGGATGTGGTTGCATTTTGGCTCTTCACCAAAACTGTTGTACTGCAAGGCAGGTATGATAGGCCACATTGTAATAGGGCAGGAGTCAATTGTTTTTCCATTGTTGCAATGTTCTGAACGTGTCCATATGAGATGCCAGTTTTGTTTGTTCTCTGTTCATTCACACATTGATTTGATGTCATGATTGTGCAGACTGTGGCATGATTTTTTTTGTTCCTTTACATTGGCATGCCACTGTACTCCTTGTTGTCTAGTGATTCTTGACCTTTGTACTGGTTTTACACGGCTGATTAAAAAAATCATCACCACCATAGATTGCAGTGAGACTTACAATTTCTGCTGTTGATTTGCATGGTTTGCTAAAGAAATTCGTGCATAGTTGCTGTTCACACTCAGACACAGTAACAAGCACTGGTGACAAATTTCCACTCCATGGGTGAATGGTGCACACTACACCCGACCCAGCTCTTCAGTCGGTTAGCATGTGTTTTATTTCAGGGATTCTAAGTGGTGGCAGAGAAATTTTATAAACAACTCGACACTGTCATTATTATTTATATTATTTCACAATTGTTGGAATTTACAGAAGTGTTGGATGTATGGATGCGCCTTTGAAAATGTATTCACTACTAGCTTTAGTATCCGCATACACAACTTGTCACCTCCAAGGTATGAAGCAGACTCCTCGCTTGCGTTAAGTTTTCAAAACTCGTACAGTTCCTAATCCATCCCCACTTAAATATTCTTACTGTTCCCAATTGGCTAAACTTTAAATTTCACTACTTCCTGATAGGTCCAAAAGTCAAAATTTTGAATACTGTAACTCAGTTGGCTCCCATTTACGTAACATTGTTTCATTGTCGTCACCTGTGTGAACTCCTTCACGCGTCTTACCGATTTCCCTTAATGTGCAAACGTGACTAATACGGTATCCCTTTTAGCAAGATTTAAGATGTCCAAAAGCTGTCAAAGTTTACATCACTCTTTTTCTCAAAAAGTTCCCAAAGCCATCAATTTTGACTCTGACAAATGACGAACCTGCAAGCTTACTATACCCGCCATAAACTGCCTCTTCCTGTAAGCTGCTATTCAAACTCCTTACAGTTTCCCTTCTATCATAAACTAAATTACTAATTTTAAATAGATGTGTCTTGTCTACCAAATATACAATTTTTTCTGACACTCAATAGAGGACTAAAACTCCCTACACTGGTTAAAACACTAACATGTCTCAGCCCAAACTTAATATTATACATCTGTGCAATTGGCATTATACAGACAAGGTTTATTCCAACTTATTGCAGTGGTATGTATCAACATAAAAATACGAGGGGTGATAGATAAGTAAGGTCTCCAATTGTATAAAATAAGTTTCTGACAATGTAAAATAATAACAGTGATATCAGAATGAAAGAAATGTATTTCTCTTACACAATGTACACTTATTTTTCAACATAGTCACCATTTACGACTACACTTTTTTTCAGTCCTATCCATTTGTTCATTCTGTCCATGAAGAAAGTTTTTGGTTGGCTGCTGATCCATTTGTGCACAGCTGCCTCAACTTCAGCATCCGATGAAAAATGTTGACCTTTTAACGTCTCCTTCAATTTTGGGAACAACCAGAAGTCTGACGGTGCCAAATCTAGGCTGTAAGGAGGGTGTGGAACCAGTATGAATTTCAGGCTTGTCGTGGCATCCTGAGTTTGTGCACTGCAGTGTGGCCTTGTGTTGTCATGATGCAAAAGAAATGTGCTTCTTTCTAACCTGATTCTGCAGATGTGTTGCTCAAGTGATCATAAGGTTGCACAATACCTGTCGGAATTTGCCGTCGATCCTTTAGTCAGAAATTTCGTGTAAAGCATGCCCCTTGCATCCCAAAAGAGGGTGAGAATGACTTTTTTTTGCTGATGGAACAGTTTTGAATTTATTTACACTCGGAGAACCTGAATGACAATATTCCATGGATTGCCTTTGTTTTCTGGGTCATAATGATGACTCCAGGGTTTGTCTCCAGTGGCACTATTTTTGAGGAAATCGTCCCCTTTGAGACAAGATCGGGTAAGAAGTTCTTGAGCAACAGTTTTCCCGTATTCCTTCATGGGGTCAGTCAATTGTCTCAGGACCCACCTGGCACAAACTTTTCTGTAGTTTAATGTTTCAGTGATATGGTGCACTCTTTCTTGACTAATACCAAGCTTTAGAGCAATGTCTCTCTGCTTAATTCGGCGATTATTCCTGGATCATGGCATCCACTCTGCATAGGTTCTTGTCATGAGCCACAGAAATGGATCGTCCTGGTCTGTGCTCATCCAAGACACTCATCTCACCTGCACAACAGCTTTTGGAATGCCGGACCCACTTGTGGAGATTTTTCACATCCATACAACCATTGCCATAAACTGCTTTCATACGCCTATGAATTTCGATTGGCGTGCAACCTTCTAGTGTCAAAAACTCTATCACTGATAGCTGCTTTATATGAAATATGGTTGAGGTGCTCATTACTAATGAACACTACTGCTTAAGGGCTTTGAACATTGAACTGAAACTAAGCATGAATATACTACACTGTATCGACTACCGAACGCATGCGCAAACGTTTCTTTCCTCCCACTACTAGCAACACCACTCAGTAGGAGACCTTACTTATCAAGCAACCTTTGTATAAAAGTTCTTCCAATGTTTTTCATCTGATGCATGTAGTCATCATGAGGGAGTACACATTAAAGTCATATTTAGTTAAGAGTATATATAACATTGTCCAAGGTAAAGGTAAAATGTATATTCCAGAGTAAATTATGGTATCTTTGTATACAATAGGCAAACATGTATTAAAATATATAATATTAAATGTACCAAATTCTGTTAGTAAAAATTATTTGCATCCAAGCATTTTCTTTCTAAATAGTAGAAAGTCTGGCAAGCTGGAGTGAGAAAAGGTATTAAAAATGATAGAAAATTTGCAGAATGTGAAGCCAATGAATATAAAAGTAGTGTGAGACTTAACAGTGTATACAGTGTTGTTTTTATTAATTTTTATTAATTACGTCTGTATATTTTATATTATGTATTTTATGCATGATTGCTTAATGCATAAGAACATACTGAAATTTACTCTTGAGTTTACATTTTACCCTTACTTTGGAGAATGTTATATATTCTTCACTAAATATGACCTGTGTGTGTACTCCCTGATGATGGCTAAGTGTATCAGATTATTTTAATACAGACAAATGCAGTAAGTTGGAATAAGTCTTAACTGTATGTGTCAGCCACTGCTGACTTGCTGCACAGGTAGTGCAGATTCTACCCCTTCCTTTCTTTAACAGGAAGTATGGACATCTTGATACGACTGAATTCTGGAAGCCTTGATGTCCCCTTCCCCCCTCCCCCATATCTCATTTATTCTACAGAAGTATCATTTTTCAACATAATCCCCATGCATATTGGTGCATTTGTCCCGTTTTGTCTGAGCATGCAAAGTATGTTGTGGTAGAACTTGGGCTCCTGCATTCACAGTCATTCACACACACACAGTTCTTCCTTATTGGTGACCTCCCAAGTGTTATTTGAGCAGCCAAACAAATTCTACCACATGCATCCTTTTTGTGCTGGTCAAATGGGTATGATCAACATCATGGACGTCTGACAGTTTTCCTACATGCTCCACCAGCATACATCTCTATCAGTTGGCGGTGAATTTTGATGGGGCCCTCAGCTGATATAATTTAATTATCAGATTGCATTTTTTCATGACTTCAAGGATGCCATGGCATTCAGGGTACTGATTTTAGTGATGTGAGAGGGATCATAGGATTTTGAATGCTGTACAGGCCTTTTACTCAGTTCATGGCTTGAAGACTGCAAGCCAAGTAAGTGAGAATAACTGGTAATCTGGATTCATGATTAACACTGTATTGTACAGTGTAGCATAGTGTTTGGATGATAAAATTTGTGAGATAAAGAATGCTAACTGTGAAAAACATACTTTTTTACCATGGTGTCAGGGCCTTTTCTTCTGTGCCTTCATGAAAGCTTAGTGTAACTAACTGAGGTTTTTGTTTGGTGCTTGCTTCAGAAAGATTTATTTATGAATAAATATTTGTTGTTTTAACATGATGCCGTGTTTGCTGTACATACAGTATAGCATAGGTACCAGCACTTGTATATGGTACAAATTCATTATAGGAGATATGTACATTATTTTCTCAATTTCAGTGCTGTGATTTTAAAAGCAGGTCATAGCACATTTTTGTATACATTATTTTGTTTTGTGCTGTGAGACAGGAACAAGATTATTTTGTCACTTTTTGTATGTACAAAATCGATGCTGAAATTAGGGTTCAGGTTTGCAGCTTCAAGTAGGTAACTGTGTTCGTCAGGTTAGACAGAGAAGTAAATAAACTGCTTATATTTTTTCTGAATTTACAGATGTTTTTAACTTGGTAGTACAGTAATGGCTTGCCTGCCTGCCTGCTTGCTTGCTTGCTTGCCTGCCTGTTAAGTATCATACTTATTAATTAGGCTTTAAATTTTGCACTGATGCGTGACAGGAGAAATGAATGTACTTCATTGCCAAAGATCTAAGGTTCTCTCTGTACAACGTATATAACAGTTAATTTCTCCTTCGTTCAGAAACGATCAGATTAAATACAGCCTTGTGGTGTCATTTTTATCTTGAAACATTAACTCATGTTTAATTAAACACTAAAATACAGGATTTTGGCAGGAATGTAGTATTTGGATTTAACATAATAAGCGCTTCACCATTAATCCCTGTATGTCACTGATAACCATCTACAGAAGGCAGCTGCACAAATGTTTTTTTGAAATGGTGTATCACAGTTGAATTTGGCAGATTAAGTATTCACATATATATTCCACATTGGAACTCACCAGAGATCAAAGTATTTACAGGTAAATAACCATTGCAACCAACACAGTGAAATGGCAGCAGCACTATGTTTATAAGGGATATGATTAAGTGCAATTCACAGTATTTTATTTCTTGCATAATTTTCCCTCGTGTATATGCATATGAGGAGGAATTGGTGAGATTTTATTTCTTGTCCTTAACATAGTTCTTGCAGTGGCATTTTCAGTCTTCCAGTCTGGGACATACACTGTGTGCGCATATGATCATGCACATTTGTGTCTTTCTTTTATCCACTTCATTGTGAGATGAAAATGCTGGGGTAGAATCACACTCACTCACTCCTAATTAATTCCAAACCCATCATTCACCAGTCATCTTACTGTCAGACCGACAGCATTGTAAAACCAAACTGCTGGTAACACTGATTAAACAGTTCATTAATGTTGGTAATAGCTGTACAGTAAATCATTTTGTGTTTTAGCTATCAAATGAAGTGTAAATTGGTAGTAATCTATTTGATAGCATTTTCAAAGGGTCTAAATACCCGCTTTACCTTCTGCCCCACACAACAAACTTCCTTTCTCTTGTAGAGGAAAACTTAGGATAAAATGTCAGGCAAAACTGTTTGAATAAACAGTATATTCATGGTTTATGTAAACTATTTTTAAAATGCATTACTGTAAAATTCTGTACTGCAAATATTAATCAATTTTTAACATGAGACCTAGTTATGCTAAATATGAAGTAACTCTGCATAAAATATGTCAATAATTTGTAATTGCCATCCCAATATAAAATGTTTATTATACTCAGGAGATAGCTGATTGCAGCTTACTGGTTGTGACTGATCATCATCATTCTACTATATTGACTTACATGATACACTATATTTAAGACATGTTTTAACTATGTGTATTTTGTGTTGTGGTGTAAAACGTTCAATAGCTTACTTACCAGGGTGGAAAACCCCTGAAGCCAATGAAATTTGATCCAACATATATTGGGTGGTGAAGTATTTAATTAATGTGAGTTAACATATTGTATGAGATTGGCTTTGCTGAATTAATGCATGAATGATGGGTTCAGTGGTAATAATAATAATGACATACAAAGTTACAGTAGGTGAGTTGTCGCGGAATTTCTTTGCAAGGTAAATATAAAGGTAAAGTTCACCATATAAACTGCCATGAAGGAAGAGGGGGAGTAGAGGTATAACTACTCGTTCTTTAACCTCAGCATTACAGAATTTCTTAGCATGTTAAAATAGGGATTATAGAACCCTTACAGATTGTGTTTGTACAGATGGTAATGAATACTTGGAGCTTGTACACTAGTACAGCTGTGCATAGGAATCTAAAGGTTATGTTACACTTCACAGTGGGTTACAAGTGGAATATTTTACTCCTTGTGTTTGTGTTGTCCATTGGCATTAACGTAACCCACCTTGCATGAAATGTTGTGTTTATTGCCCCTGAAAAACTAACAAAAAGCAAATGACACTATGCACACGTGACACATTATGAATACAAATTTGTCAGTCATTTCAACCACTTTGCCTGAAGGTTTTGCTCCGTATAAGCAGGGATGGTATACTGTAACAGGAGCTTAGGTATGGAGGGAGATAGGAATGTATAGACATATTCCAGAAATAATGTCAGTACTAGGCAGAATGGTAAATACATGAAGGTGAACTAAATTTTGCACCCTCAGGACATGGATGGGTTCTCAATCTCAATGCTGGATGAGTATGAGTCCTTGTGTGAGGAAGCACCACGCTTCTTGACAAGTGCTT
>Ga0209628_10002661_pt1 | contig 12229 bp, 7 predicted proteins | sample TergutCu122P4_FD_187285 | JGI IMG/M metagenome (GOLD analysis project Ga0209628, IMG submission 187285) | Cubitermes ugandensis P4 segment gut microbial communities from Kakamega Forest, Kenya - Cu122 P4 (SPAdes) (version 2) | ecosystem: Host-associated > Arthropoda: Insects > Digestive system >...
TGGGGATAAATACTTGAAATTCCAACGTTTTAATGGTGAAGCAAATGAATTCAACTCAATACACTTGAAAATCAGGAATATCCATAACTCCTTTGATAATAATAGGTTAGCTCACTATACAGTCAAACTACTAAGGGCGCAGAATAAGCACCGGCGAGTCCTCTCGAAAATTCCACTGAATAGTTACAAATAAACTTACTTCCGCTCAGTACGAAGGAATTCGCCTATTGTTTCGAATATTTTCTGAAATTTGTCAAAACAAACTTGTTAGCAGCCTGGCAATCCTCCTGGAACCGGATCGAACGTATTGACGTTTCCTCTTTCAACAGGTATACAGGACATCGTTGCTTCCCGTTTTCGGGAGCGTTTGAAATTTCGGCGGCCTTTTCAACAGGAATGTGATCATGAAACGATCCGGTCTTTCTCTTTCCCTTTTCTTCTTTTTCATAATTCCCTTCTCAGCCGTTTTGGGGAACGAAGGTTCGACAAACGAAAATCTCGCTTTCAAAGCCAGGGTTTCCGCCAAAAGCGAATACAGTGCGGAATATTCTGCACGAGGGGCGGTTGACGGGGAAATCCCACCGGCACTTAGCGTTAATCTTGCCGCTCTGGGCACGGCGGACACCCATCGTGCCTGGGCGATTCGTGGAAGCGACGGGTACGAAAGCTGGTTCCGGTTCGATTGGGACGAGCCGCAAACCGTTAAGGAGGTCGTCTACTTTGGGCGAACCGCCATACTGATGGACGAGTGTTTCAAGGATTACGAACTGCTCTTGGATGACGATCCGACGCCGGTGGTCAAAGGAACGTTTCAAATGATTCACGGACCGCAACGGGTCGCTCTGCCGGAAACGAAAACGGTGCGTTCGCTGACGCTCCGGTTTTTGAACGCCTACACGACCACCACCAATCCGGGAGCGTCGGAAATCGCCGTGTTTGCCCAGAGTCCGTCCGACCGTGATCTTAACGCAATCAGCGAGGAAAAACGCTCCGCCAAAGAACAGGAACTGGCGAAAAAGGTTTATCGAGGGGGTTTTGGCTTCAACGAATTGCTCGTGGTCGAGCGGCACCATCTTCGTTTGGGACACGTTTACACGTACCATGTCGAAGGCTTTGTTCCCGGCGGCGGACTTTGTCTTTTTACTCCGGACGAAAACGGCGGAACCCTCAAAAAAATTGTTGATGCCGGAGAAGGAATGATTATTGATGCCGATCTTCATTGGAACGGACACGACATCGTCTTTTCCTGGAAGCGGAAAGGACGGACAACCGGGGACACTCACGTCTACCTTAACGACGTCAGTTTCAGTTCCAATCCGGAAGAGAACTATCAGATTTGGACGGTTGGCATTGATGGTTCGAACCTGAAACAAATCACGAATGCCCCCTACAATAATTTGAACGCTTGCTGGCTACCGGACGGCGGTATTGCGTTCATTTCCGACCGCAAACCGGCTTACGCTTATTGCTGGGTGGTCACTTCGCCGGTTTTGTACCGAATGGACCGCGACGGTTCAAATCAAAAACGGCTTTCCGCAAACTACCTGATGGATTTCACCCCTTCGGTGCTTGATGACGGACGGATCATTTTTACTCGTTGGGAGTACGTTGACCGGGCCGCCTGTCCGATTCAAAGTCTCTGGACCATCAATCCCGACGGCACCAACCTGGCCGGTTTTTTCGGCAACCGGATTCTTGCACCGGGAACGTTTATGGACGCCAAAGCAATTTCCGGTTCGCAAAAGGTGATCGCCCTTGCCACCAACCATAACGGAGACTGTATTGGCGGTATCGTGCAGATTGACCGAAGGTTCGGCCCGAACGCCAAAGCCGGAGTGTTGAATACAACGCCGGAAGTCGACGTTTTCAATCCCGGCGGTCAATGGGGAAACGGACTTAGCGGACCTTACGAAAAACCGTTCCCGATTGACGAATCGGTTTATCTTGTTACGAAAAGTGGTGCGGTGCAGATTCGAACAGTTGACGGTGATCGTGCAACGCTTCTCGACCAGGACGCCAAAACGGGACTTGGGTACTATAGCGTTCAACCGGTCAAGGCTTTTCCGACACCGCCCATTGTTGAATCCGTCGTCGACGAAAACGTCGTGTTGCCGGAAGACGGAAGCGTTTCGGGCGGTTGGGCCGCAATGGTGGTGCAGGATGTTTACAACGGGCTTGAACCGACGATTCGACGTGGAGAAGTCAAGCGAATCGCCGTCGTTCAGGAAATCGAAAAGGGCACCCATTCCCCGATTGTGCGACCGATTCCAGGCCGCAACGACGGTGCCCTGGAAACGCTCGCCGTTTTTGGATTCCAGTTCCCGCTGGTTTCGTGTGGAGCGACTTATTCCCCGAAAAAACTTTGGGGCTTCGCCGACGTCGCCGAAGACGGTTCCGCCAGTTTCATGGTTCCTTCGGAAGTTCCGATCTATTTTCTGGCCCTCGACGCCGAAGGCCGGGCGGTCCAGCGAATGCGAACGTTCACCCATCTCATGCCGGGCGAAGTGCAAAGCTGCGTCGGTTGCCATACGGAACGCAACATGGTGACACCGCCGAGAAACCCATTCCTTCAGGAACGGATCGAACCGCAGGAGTTGACGCCGCCCGATTGGGGAGTTAAGGGATTCTCCTACCAGGAAGTCGTTCAGCCGGTCTTGGACAAACACTGCCTTGACTGTCATAATCCCCGGCAAAAGGACGGAAATCTTGATCTTTCCGGCGATTACACCGATTTTTTCAACGTTTCTTACGATCACCTTGCCCGAAAGGGAACGTTTGGCGAAAGGTACTTTCGGCATAACGGCGTTCGAATTGACAGCCGCGATGAAGGTTCAAGTCCTTACACGAGTTGGCTTTGGACGATCAATGGATCGGAATGGAACATCCTTGAGGTCGAGCCCAAACGCTGGGGCAGCCCGGCAAGTTTGCTGGCGGAAATCATTCGGACCGGGCATCCCGACAAGGACGGCCTCAAGCGGATCGACATGCCGCCAAAAGATCGTGAGCGGATTTACCACTGGATCGACCTAAATGTTCCGTATTACCCAACCAGTGCGTCAAATCACCAAACGCAACTCGGTTGTCGGCGAATGTACCCGGAAAACCTGGATGCCGTTTTGTCGGAAGTCGCCTTGCGGCGGTGTGCGGAGTGTCATGCTTCGGAGATTCCCCGCGAGTTCTACACCCGGTTTATGAATCCGCAGGACAATGCGTTTTTGCTTGCACCGCTTGCCAAAGCGGCGGGTGGAACGCAAAAATGCGCAAGGATCGTGTTTGTTTCAACTGACGATCCGGATTACCAAAAAATTCTGGAGACGTTTCGACCGGTGCAGGAACTGGTGGAACGACTGCCGCGAGCGGATATGCCGGGTTTCGTCGAACCGCCCTGCCAACTTCGGCTTGGGGTTACTCCGTGATTGGCACAATCACAAGATTACAGAGCCAAGACCGTTTGACACCTTAGCGGGCGTCCCCTACGCCACGAAGTTCGTATGACCGAAGCGATATCGATTCAGCCGGGCCGTTTGCCAACGCAGCCGCTCCAGAATCGCCTGCTTTTGCTCCGGTCGAAACTCGCGCTGCTTGAGAAACAGTAAATCCAACCATTCCAAACCGGCAAGAACCATTTCCGCAAAGTCAAACGCGATCATCAGGTACAATTCCTCATCGCGGAGCGGACGGATCGAACGGTACGCTTTCAACCCGTAACTCCAAAGTTTCGGATCGTTTCCGGCCAGGCTGCCCAAGAGTGATGCAATGTCCAACGAAACGGAATCCGCCCCCAATTCCTTGAAGTCGATAATACCGCTAAGCCCGTCTTCGTCAAAAAGCAAATGCCGTCGGTTGACATTTCCGATCACCGGCTGGATCGGCACGGAAAGCCGACCTCCGCGTGTGAACATCATCATCGCATCTCCGCCGAACATTTGGAAATGGTCCAAAAGTACAAGCGATTCGCGGAGCAGCTCCCCCTCCTGAAAGTCGCTTGTTTCCCGCTGCCGTACCCGAATCCGGTTGATAAGTTCGTGAATGTCGCCGCTGACCCAACTTTTCCAGCGACCGAAATGCCTTTGAACGGCCGGGGAAATTCCGAGCGGTTCGTTCGGCAGTGGAAATGTGGACGTGACCTCGTGAAACTGTGCCAACGTCAGCATAGCGGAGACAATTTGGGTGGAATCGACTTTTTCGAAAGAATCGATTTTTTGGCCTTCCAACCAGGGGAGTAGTTCCCAAAGCCGTCCGTTACACTCCACGATCCCTTTGTGCTTCCGGGTTTCAAGCGGGAGCGGAACCAAGTCGAAACCTTCATAAACGGCATGCCAAAGAACCGCCTGGATGTATTGCAGACGGTTGAGCGACAGCGTTTCCTGCGATTGCCCGCGCAGGAAAAAATTTCCCGCCGTTGCTTCCACCATCCAGTATTCCGCATCACTGAGGCCGGGCAAGTGAAACAATGGGTAAACTTTACCGGTGCGGTAATTTTTCGGATATTCCGATAATACTGTTCGGATCGTTTTAGTATCCATTTTTTCGGAATAAGCAACGAGACAACGGTAAAGGCAAACGCGGAGGAACACTGTCGCCACGTATCGACTTGATTCCGCCCCAAAACGTAATGTTTTTCCGTCGGTGCGTCCTGTTCCTATTTCACAAAAAATTCCTGATAAACAGGTAATAACGGGCGTAAAACAGAAGACTTTTTTTTCGTCGGGAAAGTTTCGCCGAAAAATGGCATCGAAGCGGTTTTTGGGATAGAATATCCCTAATAGCCGGATGCGGTGTACCGGCAGAAAAGCAGGAGGATTGCAAAGTCCCTGGGAACGCAGGCTTCCAGCCTGCGCGAAGGTTGCGGAATGAAGTCTCCGCCCTTGCGCAGGTAGGATGCCTACGAACTCACTGGCAGGCTGGAAGCCTGCGTTCCCAGGAAAAAAGCGACTTTGCAATCCTCCTGGGCAGAAAAGGGGAAACAAAAAAATCCAGTCTTGCAGTCCGTTGAAAAATTGTTAAGATTAGTTTGGGTTGAGGTGTGACCTCATCGCCCGGTCGGTTTCCTTTTCCAACCTTCGTCCCTTCCCATGTAGATGTCCCTCATTCGTGTCGAATTTATCAACCCCTTTGTCTCGGCTGTCAGTAAGACATTCGAGACGATGGTCAATATTAAGGTTACTCGTTCGGCACCGGTGCTGAAGGAAAATCTGAGAACCCTTTACCCCGTCAGCGGCATTATCGGTCTTTCCGGCAGTATTGTCGGAACGGTCATCTTGACCATGTCGGAACCGCTCGCATTGAAGGCGGCTTCGCTCATGTTGATGGACGAAATGCAAACGGTCAATGACGATGTTTTGGACGCCATTGGTGAATTGACCAACATGGTTGCCGGAAACGCCAAAGCACAATTGGAAGAATACAAGCTCAGTTTGAGTTTGCCAAATGTCATTTTCGGTACCGATATGGAAATCTACTTTCCGGAACAGAGTCAGCCGATAACCATTCCTTTTAGTACCGAATTTGGTCCCTTCGCAATCGATGTCGGTTTCAGCGACAGGAAAGAATAGCGAACAAAAGGAGAAATGAGAAATGAGAAATTTGTTTCCGATGTTTTTCGTTTCTTATTTTTCATTTCCCATTTTCATTTTTCATTTCTCATTTCTCACTTAAAACTATTATGTCTGAACACTCTGCTTTGTTTAACGCTATTGTTGATGGAGACATGAAATCCGCCGTTGCGGAAGTGCAAGTGCTTTTGGATCAAGGTGTTTCACCGCAAGCGATCATGGAAAAGCACTTGATTCCCGCGATGGGCGACGTCGGCGAAAAGTTCGAAAACAACGAGTATTTCGTTCCTGAACTTCTGATTGCCGGTCGTGCGATGCAGGAATCGATGAAAATTCTTAATCCGCTTTTGGCGCAGACCGGCGTTGAGAAAATCGGCCGTGTCGTCATCGGAACCGTCCAGGGGGACTTGCATGACATCGGTAAGAATCTCGTAGCCTCCATGTTGGAAGGGGGAGGATTCGAAGTGATTGATCTCGGCGTGGATGTTTCGCCGGACAAATTCGTCGAAGCCGCCAAGGTCAAAAATGGTACAATCGTCGCCCTGTCCGCCCTTTTAACGACAACGATGCCCCAAATGAAAAAAGTCATCGAAGCACTGGAAGAGGCGGGGCTTTCCAGTTCGACGAAAGTGATGATCGGCGGTGCTCCGGTAACCGTTGATTTTGCCAGGGAAATCGGGGCAGACGGTTACAGTGAAAACGCCAGCACCGCCGTTACTCTTGCCAAGCAGTTGGCGGTTTAAAATTTTTCAAGGGCATAGGACATAGGGCATAGGACATAGGAAATAACTTGTCTATGCCCTATGCCCTATGCCCCATGCCCTTGAAAAAACATGTTGTTTTCGGTCAATTTCGAGACGCCGTTCGGAACGCTGCTCTGGAATCTTGATTTCCTGGCGGTGTTCGTGTTTATGCTGATCAGCCTGACGGTGGTTACCCGCTGGATGTCTTTTCGTTCTTCGAGGTGTGGAAAGCAAAACGGGTTCGCCTTTTCAGTCGTTTGGGGCTGTTTTTTCTTTTTATCCGTCGGTGGATTTTTTTGGGTTCGACATGCGGACTTGAACGCCCGGTTGTATTGGAACCAGGTTTTCCAGAATTATTCGCAAGGTTTTGCAACGACGGTCGCCTATTTGAACCATGAAAAAATTCCGGCGGACGAAACCGGGCTTTCCTCTCCTCATTATCAGTTGCTGTTGGATCTGTGTACCACCTGGCAAGATGAAAACCCGGAATTGGCGTGGGTCGGTACGTTTAAGAAAATCGATCCGGACACTTACGTTTACGTTCTGGGAGCGGCAGCGGACTATAACCAGAACGATCAAATTGACGACAACGAAATCGAATCTTACAATCCGCCGGGAACCGTCTATACGTTTGAAGGAGAGAATGATCCTGATTTGGTCGCGGCCCTTGAAACGCACGAACCGCACGTCTCTGATTTTCCGTTTTATTACGACGGAAAATATATGGTGAGCGTGGTCATGCCGCTTTATAATTCGGATCGCTCGGTCGATTCGGCGTTAATGGTTGATTTCCACGCCGATATTTGGCTTAAAAGTGTTGCCGCCGCGAGGATACAACCGCTCTTATCGCTCGCTTTCGTCTATTTTCTCCTTTTGGTGACGGGCGTTGCCGTGGTTTTGACCCGGGAATATCTCCAGCAGCTCCAGGACGCATTGCAAAAAGTCGAATCCAGCGAAGTCATGTACCGCAAAATTTTCGACAATTCCTTCGACGCAATCGCACTGCTTCAAAACGGACGATGTGTTCTCTGCAACCAAAAAATGTTGCAGTTTTACGATTTGATGGAAAATGAGATTTTCGATCAACCCTTTCCTCCCACCCGGAGCGATAAGATGTTGAGCGACACCGACTCCCAGATAAACTACGGCCTGCATGTCCAAGCCGTTTTGAGGGGAGAGCCGCAAGTGTTCGAATGGACGTTTTTTCGTGATGGAAAAACGACCCATACGGAAATCGCCCTGGACACAATCGAATTGGACGGCAAGAAATACATCCTTTGCAACTCCAGGGATTTGTCCGAACGATACCGCGCTGCGGCAGCCGAACAAGCCTCTCAGGCGAAGAGCGAATTTCTTGCGACGATCAGCCATGAAATCCGAACACCACTCAATGGTGTCATCGGTTTTTCCGACCTCCTGATTGCGTCCGACCTGCCGGAAAAGCAGATGGAGTTCGTCCGTTTGATCCGGGAATCCGGAAAGTCACTCCTGTACTTGATTAATGATGTTCTCGATTTCTCCAAGATTGAAGCGGGCAAAATGGAGTTTGAGTACCTGCCGTTTTCGCTCTACGAAGTGGTGGAATCCGTGTTCGGAATCCTCGGCGCAAGAGCGGAATCGAGCGGTTTGGAGTTGTGCGGCGTTTTTGATCCGCAACTTCCGCAAACCGTCGTCGGAGACGTCGGACGTTTACGGCAAATCCTCCTGAATCTTGTCAGCAATGCGATCAAGTTTACCGAAACAGGGGGCGTCAAAGTTAGAATCTCACTCGATACCCGGTCCATTCTCACATTGGACGGTCATTCCGGTTCCATGGACCAGTGTAACAATATTCGGTTCGAGGTGCTCGATACGGGGATCGGAATACCCGAAGAAAGTAAACACTGCCTGTTCCAATCGTTCTCGCAAGTTGACTCCTCGTCGTCGAGAAAATACGGAGGAACGGGACTTGGATTGGCGATTACGCTTCGATTGGTCCAGATGATGGGGGGGAAGATTGATTTTCAAAGCGTTTTCGGAGAAGGTTCCTGCTTTTGGTTTGTCCTCCCGATGGAACTTCCGGTGGAACCGAAACAAAGAATCCCGGCCCCGCTTCACCGGGGACTTCCCCTTGTGCGAAATTGTCGTACGGCGGTCGTTGCGGCAAACGCCGTGGAACGGGAATCGCTCACGGAACAGCTTTCCGTCTGGGAAATGAGCGTCGATTCGTTTTCTGATTTTTGGGAGGCGGGAGCGGCATTGGACCGAGCTGGCGAAACGGGCAAACCGTACCGTTTACTTCTCGTGGATGGGGCACCGGAAAATTGGACGGAGCGGGACGATTTGCGGGAAACCGCCGTGATTTCCATCCAGGCCATGCACTGGGAGGCCGGGGATACGGAGGCGATCATTACATTACCTTACCGCCGTAATTTGTTCAAGCCGGTTTATTGTACGCGACTCTGGGAAACCATTCTCTCGTTGCTTACCGGAAGTTCCGAAGGTTGGAGTTTCGGTCATCATCAGACCATCCCGGAAGGACCGGCGGTCGATTCACCGGGGGATGAGACTCCTTTGTCGATCCTTGTTGCGGAGGATAACCGTATCAATCAGATCGTGATTCGTGAAATTCTCGCAACCGCCGGATTTTTGTGCGAAATCGTCGACAACGGTGCCAAAGCGAGCAAGATCGTTTTTGAGAAGGAATTTTCCCTGGTTCTTATGGACTGTCAAATGCCGGAAATGGACGGATTCGATGCGACGATTGAAATACGCCGACGGGAATCGCAATTCGGCAAGGCCCGAATTCCGATTATTGCGTTGACTGCCAACGCCATGCAGGGGGACGAACAAAAGTGCCTGACCGTCGGAATGGACGGATACTGTAGCAAACCGATCAAATCGGAGGTTCTCCTGAAAATGATCCGGGAGCTGACATCAGGAGGCAGGCATCAGGGGACAAGCATCAGGAAAAAATGACCTGAAACCTGAAGTCTGACAGATGTACTGGTCTACGCCGAGAATTCTCATAACAGATAGAAATGAGGCAAATAAGTGAACCGATATTTACTTTTTAGACTTGTCGGTTAGTGACTTTACCAAGTAGTCTTGATCCTGATGTCATTACGGCATCGCAGTTCCAGAGTTTGTTCTTGGGACATTGTGGAAGGTTGAAAACTGCTTCATTGGCAAAAGACTTTTTTTATCGAGAGAACAAACACGTTTTGGGACGTGACACGGCGATCATACCGGTACTTGACGAATCCGCGAAACATGAGAGAATGATGAGGAGTTGAGGGCGATTAGCTCAGTTTGGTTAGAGCACTAGCTCGACAAGCTAGGGGTCACAGGTTCGAGTCCCGTATCGCCCACTTTTTATAAACCCTGTTGCCGAAACGCTTTGCGTTACCTTCCGAAAGGCGGAAGTGCGGTTCTGAAGTTGCTTTTTTTGGGTCAGTTTGACCCAAAATTTGGCAATTTAGATAAGGAACTTCACAATGATCGCCAAAAATCAGGTCAAAAGTAACCTCAATGTTCGGTTCGGGAACCCGTCGGAAGGATACATTGCCGACTTTCGTTCCCGTTCTTCTTTCACGAAGAGATTTCCCAAATACCAGATTCACAAGGCCAGTAATCGGGCTTTCGTCTGGTGGGACAATCGCCGCCAGTACCTCGGAGATGCCAACTCACCGGAATCTTTGGAGCGGTACAACCAGTTCATCGCGGAAGTTGCTCGGAACGGTAAAACTGTCCAAATTTCCATCGCCGCCACCTCGACCGCCCCACGCGTCGGCGAATTGATACTCGCCTTCACCGACCATCTCAAGCGGACCGTTTGCCCGGAGGAAGTCGATAATTACCGCTTTTCCTTCCGCGAACTTCGTAAATTACACGCTCACACCCCGGCGGACCAGTTCGGCCCCAAAGCCTTGAAACAGGTCCGGCAAGTGATGATCGACGCCGGTCTTTGCCGCCGGGTAATCAATCACCGGATCGCCCGAATCAAGCGGCTGTTCAAATTCGCTGTTTCCGAGGAGTTGGGTGTCTCACCGACCACTTACCACGCTCTGATGACAGTCGAAGGTCTCCGTAACGGTCAGTCAGAAGCTCGTGAAAAAGAACCGATCCGCCCTGTGTCCGATGGGGATGTGAACAAAACTTTGCCGTATCTTTCGCCGACAGTCGCCGCGATGGTGCAGTTTCAGCGATTGACTGGTACTCGTCCTGCCGAAGCCTGCCGAGCAAGAGGCTGTGATTTCGACATGACGGAATTAACTTGGCTTTATCAACTCGACAGTCATAAAAACCAGTGGCGAGGCAAGCAGCGAATCATCGCCGTTGGGCCGCGTGCTCAAGAGGTACTGAAGCCATTTCTGAATCGTGATCCCGACACTTATCTTTTTCGACCTGAAGAATCGGCAATTGCCCAGCGGAAGAAATTTGTCGAACGAATCTCCGGCAAGCGAACAACCAAACAATACCCATCGGAACAGACCTCGAAGGAAAAACGAAAGGCGAAGTCGAAACCGAGACGAAAGTACAACGAGTTCTTCACGACCAACGGCTATCGACAGGCAATTGTCCGTGCGGTACAACAGGCTCAAGATGCAGGAGTTGACGTTTCTTTTTGGTCGCCGCTCCAACTTCGGAAAACGCGAGCCACGGAAATTCGCCGTTCGGAGCATGGTTTGGAGGGTGCCCAAGTCGTCCTCGGCCATAGCAAAGCCGACGTTACCCAAATTTACGCGGAGCGTGATCTCCGCAAAGCTATACAGATCGCACAGGAATCCGGCTAATGCCACGTAAAAAAACAGCGAAACAATCAAAGAAAAAAGGCAAACCGCTGCGAAAGATGCCTCGCATTCCCGCGTCCAATGATTGGACAAGCGAGAATGCTTTGAAAAGGTACGCTTACATTCTGCCCCCTGAGCACTACGGAAGCAAGGATGGCGGCGGGTTGTTTCTTGCTTTTGTCGATGGCAAGGAAATGACCATAACGGCAGAGTGTCTATACGAATTTTTAACGAGCCACGCCGACCGTACATTCATCACTTGTGACGCACTTGCTTTTCATAATACTTGTATGGATGCGTTCGCAGGTTCACGGAAAAAACAGGCGGCCACTTGGCGACTCTCAAGGGAATATCGTCTATGGGATGTCGCCTTGTTGGAACGACGTATACGATATGCCAAGACTGGACGACCTTCAAATCTCGCCGGTTTCGACGAGTTGCGGCAATCTTACGCCCCGGAAACCGTGAATCTTTGGGATGTCTTACGTATGATCTTCGTTAAGCAGATCGACTACGCCGTTGCCGAGTTGCCTCTATTGATAACCTACTGGGGAATGGGAGCAACTGTTGACGGTGTTCGACAGGACGGGCATGGTTTACCACGATCATTGACAACTGATGAGTTCTGCGAATATTTTTATGCGGGACTGTATCGTAGGTATAAGGAAGAATATGAACGGCTGACTACTGATAGAGAGCGGGAAATAATACTTATTCCCAGAAAAAGTTCACGGGTTGAAGGCGTCGCCGAATCTGCTGCAAGTCCTGTACCGCTCCCTAATGACACAGACCAGCAGGTAACGATTAGGAGCGGAGCCAATAAGGACATAGTTCCAAAGCCGCTTCCCGCTTGTCTTGTTTCTTGGTGTGGTTGGCCGAAACCGCAACGTGTCGAGTTACCACCGGAGAAATACAGTGACGATATGGTCAAAGCCTTTCGGCGTCGTGACATTATTCTTCAAAGCCGAACCGGGCCATTGGGAGTTGGTTTGGATTGTCAGGCGGCTATTGTTGCATCTCACTTAAAAAATCGGTTCCCCACCAGAATCAGTGGGTAAAAGTTGGTAGTAAAAACCGCCGTTTAGGCGTATCCGGTCATTTTTTAGGTTTTTTGAGGTATGTGGAACAGAAAAGTATTGTGTAAGAACCTGTCTGCTTG
>Ga0209628_10002662_pt1 | contig 12226 bp, 7 predicted proteins | sample TergutCu122P4_FD_187285 | JGI IMG/M metagenome (GOLD analysis project Ga0209628, IMG submission 187285) | Cubitermes ugandensis P4 segment gut microbial communities from Kakamega Forest, Kenya - Cu122 P4 (SPAdes) (version 2) | ecosystem: Host-associated > Arthropoda: Insects > Digestive system >...
TGTGCAGCAAATAGAAAGAGACTGTTTCAGCGTTGCCAAACGTAGGTCCATATATATATGACGTTAGCATTTCTGGCTTTACTAGGAGCTCCATATATATATGAAATTAGTAGCCTAAGGGTTAATAATGCTGTTCCAAGTATAAATGTTATACAGGCTCTACAAAGATTACAAGAAAAAAACCATAGATGGTTAGCAAATACAGGATTTGAAATGAGCAGATTATGAAACATCTGCGTGCATTACCCCAGTATTCACCTGCATGGACTGACAGAAACCATAAAATATCAGGTCAACACACCACATAAGTGAGATTGTATCTGCATTCCTCCTTAATAAAATGTACATTAGCATGCATTTCAGTGGTTAATTCCTGTAATACAGTGAAGTATCACTAACAACAAAACAGTGGGCAGATATAAATATTGTTGTGGCTTTTGTCTTTTTTTTTTTTAATCACTCCTGCAACTCCACACTCATGATGTACCAAATATACATCTTGATGGGACACTACTCTTTCACATATTCCTTGGTCCTTCAGAGAGCAAATGCCATGAAACTACCTTAACCACTCACCTTCATTGTAAATGGAACTTAAATTAACCAGTCTTCTCTGAATACTTCACTTTTCCCCTGACACTGTCATTCCACCAACTCCCCTTACTCATTCCTTCACCTATCACCTACACCAAGACTGCACAAATTTTTGAAAAAGTAGGAGCCATGTCAAAAGTATGGATGCCAAAAAGGTGATATAAAACCAGTTTCCTTCTGAGGACCCACAAACATTAGGCACCACCATACAAAACTTGGTCACCCCGGCAACCTGGCGACAGAATCTGTGAACCCCTCACCTATTGTACACAATCTTAGTAACTGACAATGTTGTTATATAACACACTCAAAAAACAACCAATCTGGAATGGTGGATATAAAATGAAATTGAACAGAACAAGGATTATATAAGCCACGACCATCTTCTACCAGCTAATAAATTACAAATGTCCTGCCATTTGACTACAAACATTACCAGTTAAAACAACATAATTAAATAAAGAAATAAATCAAAACAATATCTTGATAAATCTGCTCTATACACATTAATATTATGATACTCCATATTTGGCAGACCACTTTAATCTGTAAAACACACTGGAAATGAACTGCTCATAAGAGTAGTGTAGTTTAAATTTCATTTCATACTACTTTATTCTTCCTGTAAAGCAATCACAATATCTTACCTCCACTCTTATAGTTAGATTATATTCTCGTATAGTTTCGTAGTCCAGCGGATGATTAACCTTTATATCAGCCCAAGTGAATCCATTATCTGCTCTTTGTTGTAAATAGAATGTATGTAACTTGTTTGTTTGTGCTGTTGACCCTGGCATAAGATGATAGAACACTGTGGGATTCCCATCAATCCCAGAGCTGTGAAGATACGATAAAACATAAACAAATCATAAGACCATTCTGAAGGACAGTATTATGTATTAATATCAGAATCATAATATGCTTCAAAATATAACTTTTAAGGGACAGCAATATACTAAGTACTTATCACAACTATTTCAAAACATGGTATATAATGACACTTCAGCAAAAGGTTTGTAGGTTCATTACCTGAATCCAATTGTACTTTCCAACTCCTCAAAGATATCATAAAGACTGCAAACACATCTCCAAATGTAGAGTACGATATGGCAACAATTTAAATTTTCACAGTGTTCAAAACTCAAAAATGTAAAAAGTTGATTACATGCATATCAGAACCACCTGAAGGGTTTCTGAATGAATATATCTAACGTACAATTCGCTCTCAAGGCTGCTGGCACAGGCAGAAATTGATACTGTACTATACATTGCTGTTTTACCAATTGTCACACATTAACAAATGCAAAACATGCAACTTGACACTGTCTGGAAAAAAGAAACATATTCATCTTCTGCTGCATAAATATTATCTTTCCAGCATCCACAAATTTTACAACAAAACAGTACTACAAAAACTACTAACAAAAATCATGCTACAAAATTCACAAAAAGTTATTGTCATTAAATCCAAAAACAAAAAGAGAAAACTTCTGCTGATGCTGCAAATCATTAACCTTAGTTACGTAAATGCCTGACATGAAGCGTTGGAATATTACCATTATAAACATGGGTATTGCCTGGAATCCCACACCTAGACATTCCCATAACAAAGCTTCTGTTACACAAATTATTAGCATGCTCTTTAAGCCAACTATCGCTTTATCAATTATGCATGTTAAAACATGGCTGATTAATGCAATGTATATTATATTAATAATTTAATAAAATATTAACCAATTATGAAACAAAGTTTACTTACTCATAAACATCACTGCAAGTTTACACTGAATGTTGTCAATAATTACCTAAACCCAGACAGCAATAAGACATTAGACTCTTTGAAACTACCACACAGACTGGTGCTCCAGACAAAGGGAAAGTCTGCACTGAAGTTAGAGGCGACAGTAATATTATCTTGTGCAGTTTTGAAAGGTGTAGTGAATGACAACATTCAGTGCAGATAAGTAAAGTCTATGGTATGTATCTGCTAGAAGGTTTAATTCCCTGAGTCTGTGGCAGCTGTTCAATTTTTCTTAAAACATCACTTTTTCTTCAGAAGACAGAGTACAGCTGTGCCAACTAAGAGACTTCTAGCATAGCCCACACCAGCAAGGCTTGTTGAAGTAAACACATTTAGCTCAATCAAATGAAAACATCCAACAATTTGGACATATGCTTCCAAAAAAAGATAAATCCACAGCAAATATCAGTTTCTTGCATGCCAAGTCTGTGGAATACTATTCAGGGTGGTAGAGTTTTCATCTGATTGTGCAAGCACTGACCCAATTACTAACTAAGACTTTCTCGAGTGATTCGAGATTGTCTCAAACACATGACAAATAGTACAAGGTAACAGGGGCTGGGTTGGACAACCACACACCAAGATGAAGTATGGACGTGCATTACGTGTGGGGAGGCAGCGTGCAATATACAACTCCCACAGTGCCGTGCAAGGGTCAGGCGTGCCGCACGGAGCAACCAACATTGAATCGGATGACAGACCTGGCTTTAACCGATACAACTTTTGCCCCGATCGGCATGTTTTCTTTAATGTAGATGGGTCCGTAGACCACATGGTCCCACACTGGAGGATTGTTTGCACGGTCCACAACATCAATTTGAACTTCCACGGTTCGGGACAAGGGAGGGTACCCTTTATCTTGAGCCATGGCCTCCAACTTGTATGTTTCTCGCTATATTAAAAAATGTTCAATGGAAAAACAAGAAAAAAATCACGCCGTTAGTCATGTTAGTTCTTACGTACTAATTGACGGAAGGATGGTTACTTGGGAGACAGGGTGGGGGGACGCAAGTGGATGAACCCAACCAGCTGAGTGACGCGGGTGATTCACCTGGCAACTGAACCGACCCCACGGCCAAAACGCGAACTTGCACCCACCACAGAACACAACTGAGACGTTCAACCTGAAAAGCGTCAGCGATCCCACTCGCAGTTACCAGGGAAATACACCATCCTAGTCACTGAGGAACTTACAACTACAGCGACGTGGCGATACAAACCTGGCTTTCACAGATGTCACTACTGTACCAACTGTGACATTTTCTTTGATGTGAATGGGGCCGTATACACTCACGTCCCACAGAGGAGGCTTATTGTTCCTGTCTACGACGTCTAATTCAACGTCCACGTCTGCATAGGAGGGAGGGCTGCCCCTGTCTGAGGCACGGACACGCAGGCGGTACCTTTCTCGCTACAGTGGCATGAAAAGACGTGCCGTCAGGTCAATGGGGAGATAACAAGCACATTGTTTAATTCAAAGAAATAAACAAACAAATTAAAACAATCAAACTCAAATCAAATATCACAAATCCTGAACTTTCTAACTTAAAAAAAAAATTAAGGGATAAAGAAACCACACACAATCTGACAAAACTTAACTATCCATTTAAAAATTTTTTCATCAGATACATAACTTGACTCGTTCTTGGATAGCAAACTTGAAGACAATAACAGGCAACAGCTACTAAGAAGTACCGTTAGGTCTCACTGAACTACTTTACTTCCGTTGATGAGAGTTAACAAAATTTTACACAGGCTAATTGATAACAGTAATGCAACTTAACAGTATTTCAACTATACTACTTCTATACTACTACGGAATCACGAGGCTTGAATATTCCATTCCATGTTTGGACACAGATATGGAGTGACCTACTTACTGGAAAACATCCCTTGTTGTGGTTCAATTCCGAAGAACAGAAATGGTGCAATTAACAAAATAAAACAAGAGTATAAAAATTATAAACAATGTCATTAAAGCAGGCAGTTTACATGCGGAAAACTATGCATCTCCAAATGTCAGTGGGGAATGAAGGAGGGTGAAAAAAGATGTCGTTCTCTTAAACACGGCGTCCAAAAATCAGAGACGCTTTCCTGATAGATACGCTGCCCCATACACAGAAGGAAAAATGTCACAAATCTGATATCGACCAAGTAATATCAGAGCAAACCCACCAAAAGGGCTTAAAAATCCACCTCTGATACTCTTAGTTGACCAAAATGCCACAAACATCGTACACTATCGCATTGTCTCCTCCTGAAAAGGGAGGTAAAAAAAGACATATCAAGACAAAAACATACTATGTCAGTAAAACTGCAGTTTCAATCTGCAAAAAATCACTACATCCTCTCTGAAAAGCAGTTGAACAAAATTATCATATTGAATTCATGTGAATCCAGCATACAGCTTATGTATCAACCACAAAAAATCCAACAGTTAGGCTTCACTACATTATTAAGAACATCTCACCAAATACTGTAAAATATTTTAAAAAGTGTTCATATCCCCAATTTTAAGAAAATATTACCTTGCCAAGAAAACATATACGTCAAAGTATATCCAAGCATATGATATTGGAATCCACATGATCAAAACTCATAAAATGTGCATTTGGATATACAGTGTGTATATGTCCTGAGACAGTGTAGTACAGTATACATAATGAAAAGTATTCAAGGTAAGTGCCGTAGAAAGGAAACTTATTCAAGACATATTTACTGTGAAATGTTTTATGCTTTAGAGCAACGTAAAGTAATGTGTGATCAAATCAAGTAATATAACCCAAGAAGCTGAAGATATATACACAACTGCAACAATAGTCTGCTGATTGCAAAGTGTGGATATACACCAAATGAGAATGTTCTGTAACACCAGATTACCATCACCTTTACATGTGCTCAGGAACTCCATTGGGGTTCTACTAACATGATCTCAATCAAACTACGACAAGGGTTTTATTTATGGGCCACAACAGAAAGGAATACTTTCAGAAATAATTTTAAATTTACAAAGAAGGTCAAACTGGCATTCTAAAAAAAAAACAGTTTATTTCCTGACCACAAAATAAATCAAACCCTTGTCTTAAAACAAGTTATAGGAAAATGTAAAGATAGACAGCCGTTAAGCAGACGCATAAATGTAACTGTGTACAAGCACTCCTTCAAAAAAACACACAAACATATACATTCACACAATCTTGTTCCCATAATCTGCACAGTTTATTGTACTCTCTGAGGACACTTATTTATGTAAAAGTGCAAAAAAGAAGACAACTAGCACAAACCAACCATAGACTGATGGTCACTTACATCCAGTGGCTTCCGCAACACAATCCAGCCAGACTCCTGCTGGATCTCAAAGTATTCGAGATCAGATGGATTGTAGGGAGCACTAAGTGTATAAACAATTGCTCCATTGTTGTCTGCATCTTCATCAGATGCAGACACACGCAGTATGTTGGTACCAATACTTGCATCTTGCTTCACATTTTCTACATATTTCTGTACAAAATGAGAGACAAAAAGTGAGCAACACAAACAACATTACATTCAATATTATAACTATACACTTCACCAAAAATTATGGGATAAGAAGTAAAAGATATTGAGGTAGGCCATACAGGAAGCACACATGGAGGACATAAGAGTAAAACACAAACTATCAGTTTGAAAACCTGAAGTGAGGAAACTATTTGGGGTATGAAGGTGTTAATGCAACAAATATAGTAAAATGAATCTTAAAGACACAGGATTGTAAATTTTGGACTGGAATCATCTGGCTCAGGGAAGGATTTGTGACAGGCTCTTGTGAACATGGTAATGAACCATGGGTCATAATGAGCAAGGAATTTCGTAACACTCTGAGTGACCATCAGCTTCACAAGGATGACTTTGCCTCATACTGTTAGTTAAATGATATTATTGTTGTGCAGTTTCTTTATAATTTCAATGTTTTCCCACACCAAAATGTTTCAGTAACTACACTATACACATAAACACTTAATAATGGAAAGAGTAATTCTGATTCGTCAACTCATGGCACAACTGCACTCCTGACTGGATACTTTACCAATGTGTGGAGAACTATCGCTTATTATTGTAGCGAAGACTATTGAATCTGACGCAACTGAATCAAATTCATAATTCTACTAACCATTTTTGTCAACAAATATGATATGTGGGGTAATGCATGTCATGCATTTTATGTGTCTCAATTCATTCTCTCAACTGACCATGATGCAATAAAGGAACCAATAAAATATATTGTAATTTGGCTGTCATCACATAAGAAACTTAACAATCTACACTGCTATCCATGCAATTAAGCATGGACAGGGGAAAAACAGAACGTCAATGAAGTTACAAGAATTCCATAGCACTCATATGACAGGTGGATTCCAGAGTGATTATGTATGTGAAAGGAGAGGCAAATTCTCTTCTGAGGAACCAACTTACAGCCTTTTGTCCTGAATAGCCCAATATTTAAAAGTAAGAAACAAACAGAACGAGAATCCTCTGTTTACTACAAATTGTAATGAGGGTGAAGGTGAAGTTAACAAAACTGACTTCAACAAGAAAGCAAAAATTTTGTTCAGTGTAGACAGAAAAATTCAAAGTAACTTAACTGAACAATATGAAAAATCTGCTCCTTATTATGAGACAAAAAGAATTTAACTCCCTATCATTTTTAGTAATTGTGTATTACCGCCAACCAGTGTCTAATGTAACTTGTTTCATTCCAAAGTAATGCATGTTTAAGATAAAGGGTAACATATGAAAAGAGAGAAGTTTTAAACTCTCTTTGCCACATTGCTAAATTTTCCCTACAAACTGATAACACAGAGGTTTAGAAAAATGTAAACAGTTTTGCCAACATGATATCACTTCACACCTCAATACATCTATAGTACTTATGATAAATGATTCTGCGACAATAACAATTATATACCAGCAGTATTAGCAATGAAAAACATGTAAGTCGAGCCAAGCATACAAATTACAGTGCAAGACAAAAACCTAAAAATGTGCTATAATATGGCCTTTCCTACTACAAATTTCGGTAAAAATTGGACCATACGCTCAAGCGAAATTGGTGAATTTTTGTACGCTAGCATGGTGGCCACCATTTGTCAGTGTTACAGAACTGTCAATCACACTCACCATGTGAGCAAATACCACCACATACTGAACACTCCAGCAAATCCCTGCAGATTTACATCATAATATTAGAAAGAAAACATTCTGAATGATTGTGTAAGCCCACAACCAATCAGAAAGCCCTTAAGTCCCAAGTTCAGGTTGCAACCCTATATATGAAAATCCCTAACTTAGCATAATACACAAACTAATCTTGATATTTTAAATCTGTCCCAGTAATATGTGGATAAATAAGCCACAGAAACCATGTGCTTCAAAGAGAGACATGTTTTACCAAACACCAATAATGTGGAAACATAATTTCTTGTACTCGTAACATTGATAACCATGTTGCACTTCAATGCACATAAAATTCATAAAGCATTTTGGAAGTTTACCTTCCCATTTTTAGGTTATTGGGTGTAATTATACAAACAGATATGTATTTTTATATATTTCTTTTTCAACATTAGTGGCAGTGATCAGGAATGATCTCAGACCACTTGGAAAACTAAACTTGTGCTGTAACAAAAATGCCATTAGGACAGCAAACAAGTGATTGTCATTATAACTCCATTTATACCAACCTACTTTTTCTTTTCTTTTGTACAACTCATCATTACATGGGAGTTCAGCCAGCTTCTGAAATGTTTATCCCTACTGTAGCACATTTCATGAACAATAGCCATCCTACCTGAAGTATAACAAATCAATAGTAATCACAAACATTAAGAAAATCACCTCACCATGAAAAGGAGAAGAGAACCAAAAAGAAAGACGGACAAAGGAGAATGGAACAAATTACAAAAGAGCAAAAACTATAAGGAAGACCATCACATGAAAAGTGACCACCAATCATCAAACACACTTAACATAGGTTACTACACAAATAAGATACATTTTACAAACACAAAACTGGAATTTTACCTGTCTGTCAAACAACGGTGGGTTATCATTCACATCTGTGATCTCAACAGTGAAAGAACATACACCTTCTAGTGATGGTTCACCCTGATCAGTTGCCTTCACTGTGACTGACACAAATTTCCCATCATCTCCTTCACGATCAAACACCTGAAAACCAACAAATGTGTGTTAAAATAATAAGAAACAATGGACACTCAAGCCAAAAGCTGAAGTGGAAATTTCTTCTTTTCCTATTTTTACATTGTCAATTTCAACAAAATAACACAAACATAGTGGTCTTGAAACAAGACATGTTTTAGATACTGTAATTCACACTGCTAAAAAAAGTCAAGATACCAACACAACAGACTATTGCTCTAATAACAAGGAAGTTGAAATCAGTGACAAGTTAATACATTGCACCCAAACACATTTCATATTGCATTCCCAAACTGCATTCAAGTAACCAAATAATACGCCAACTTCAGAAAGTTACTGTCATTTTAGCAGACGTGATATCAGTGCCTATTGTATCAGGGAAGGAAATCAGGCAGGAAACTACAGAAAATCTTTTATGAGGTCTTGGTGCAGTAACACGGCAATATCACATAAAGAACAAGATATGGATTGAATAAGAAGTGGCATATATATGTATGATATGATAGTTAGAAAAAGCTAAACATCAAAACCAGTCCAGAAGACTTTGTCCTAACTAATGGCAGGTTTGTATCTTGCCAAATACAAGCCATAAATAGGCCATAGCACTGTAAAAGGCAATGACATAGTACTTACTCATTACGTCCCCATTATGAACACAAACTCAATGACAGGCAACCTCAGCGTTTAGTTCTACCCATTTTGCCATATAAATATAAAACATCCCACTAACTTTCACCATCACTGTCATGGGAGGTTTATCATACATGAGGCCTGCATCCACCAGACATTTAACAGTTCATATTTCCCCGGCAAATCCACTCACATTACTGCATGGACAAGTCTTCAAGTACCAACTACAAGGTTCCAAGCAAGCTTCACAGCCTCTGAAAATATTTCTCTACATATGACAGATTCTGGTCTTAAAATGCTGGCAATTTATCTTTAAAAATTGCCCTTTAGTTCTTCCAGTCGAGGCAGGCCGCCATAATATTTTCTGTGCTTCATTAAACTCCCCACATAATGGTGTTTATATTAATTGAACATGAGCCCTCTGATCTTGTGCACACTCACTGAACTTCAAGGACATGCAGAGGAAACTTCACGAAAAACATGGAGATTTCTGCAATACCAACATCACTTACTTTGGTTATTTATTTAGCCTAAACCACAGACCACTGACAAAAAATACAATTTTTTATATTTTATTTTTGTTCAGTACTGAATTTGTTATTTGAAAATTCTCCACTCTTCTGTGTATTGTTCATTTACATGGCACTCTTGATATGGATTGTTTTTTACAAACAGTTTTGATGACTTGTCTCCGTGACTAGCTCACACATCCCTATGCTCGGGGAAATGATTAGTTGGAAGCTCTTTATTAAAAAAGATATGCATCAAACCATGTACCTCTTTATGTTCACACTAGTCAGACCATAACAATTCTCTTCTTCCTTAAAACCTTACCACAAGAAGTTTCCTTATAGTCATAAATAAGGACATTTGATTATGAACTGAAACTTACTTTATTTGTTGACACTTCCCCTGTTTCTTCATCAACAGTAAACTTAGTGCCCTTCTGGTTTGGTTGCTGGACAATAGAATACTTCACCTGTCCATTCACACCTTTGTCTTCATCAGTTGCATGGACCTAAGAAAAAGACGATAAAACACGAAACAGGCAGCTGTGACTTTTAATCATAAAAATGAAAAATAAATGAAACGTTAATACATCTAAAAGACACTGATATCAAACATTATTATGGGACAGCAGACCACAGTTAGACATGGACCTTAGTGGTAAGGTCATTATTTTCTGTGGTAGCACTGAAGCACTGGCACTCTCATGGTGGGAAGAGTAACTGCATGCTACCTAGTGCCGAGTGTGCCAGCCAGAAATTTTTCCAGCATGAATACAAATAATGTTGTATGACAAGCAGATACTGAGTTCCTGAATGTGTGGGAGCAAACTCCACATTTCTAGCTAAAGTTATTCAAGTTCTATGGCTGTTTTAGTTCTTCCTTACTTCCACATATATTTTACCCCACGACAGTCAGTTTCATGTTATAAACCCATTATGTAACACATTCATAACATGAATTAAACACAATCCTTTATTCAAAGGATGCTGTAGTTTCAGAAAAGCAGTAGAACCACATGCAAATGGTGCCATAAGTGCACTCTTCAAAAAGAAACTCATTAACATACTGTTAGGAGTTTGAGCACAAATACGAAAATCATATGTACAAAGGGATGGCTGTACATACATTCATTAAGACGCATCAGATATTAGCCGGAACATTTACAAACACTGAATAAACTGAAGGCTGACAAAACCTGTCATAAAACATGAATCAAACTGAAAGAAATGTTTTGTTAAAAAAAACTTGAAAGACTGAATGCTATGCATACTAGGAGCTGTTATCCACAGCTGAGAAAGTGTGTGTGTACTTCACATTATTAACACACATACCTTTATTACTGGACTGCCATTGGGAGCACCTTCCTCCACTTTAGGGTAGTATGTTCCACAGTCCTTGAACACTGGCTTGTTGTCATTCACATCTGTGATAAACACCACCACAACAGCTGTACTTGTGTGAATCGTTGCATCACCATTCACACAACACGCTCCATCATCCATAGCAGTTACATTCAATTCGTACTTGTCTCGATCCAAAGATATTGCCTTCCCATGCAGCCGTATTACTCCAGTGATTTCCTCAATCACAAACTGACCTGATGATGTACCTCCACCCACAAATCCAAACCTAACATTGTCTCCATCCTTATCAGAAGCAACCACTGTTGTAACTAAAGTATTAGGACCAGCATTTTCATCAACATTGGGAGTATACACCTGCTGCGAGAACTTTGGTTCTTCATCATTTTTATTCTTCGTGTAGATGCGAACAGTAGCTGTGCCAGTTTTTGAAGGCTCTCCTAAATGAAAAAGGTTCTTTGTTAGTCGTCAACCTAACAAGGGTACATGTTTACACCAGTCACAACTAAACAACGTATACAACAACCAAAGAATACTTTAAATTAAAGTTCCAGAAGATAGCTGAATAGATGAAGGTACAATATGATTTACATATATGACTACTACAGTAAAATTTCTTCACCCACACTTTCCTTGTCAATACCACAATAGGTAAGGCATGAAACAAACTCCAATAACTACAGCAGTGGGACTGAATTAAAATTAATTCATGAATTTAAACAATTAACACTGGGATAAGATATGGTATCATACGTGGGGGGACCCAAAAGTAACCGGACTTTAAACTTGGCGCGTGAACTAGAAGTAGTTGTGCGATGCGCCACTAGGTGTTGTGGGTCAACACAATACTCTAGCAGTCTGCCGCATGGCATCAATCTAGGTTGACTGTTATTATTGTTGTGGCTTTTTTTCTAAGTGCCTGGTAGGAAGTTCAGAAATTTTTATGATGGCTGATAATAAAGAACAATGAGTGTGCATTAACTTTTGTTTTCTGTTAGGGAAATCAGCTGCTGAAACTGTTTTAATGCTGCAAGAAGCTTTTAACCTTTCAGCGTGGAGCAACGAGCACTGCTCGTCCTAGCGAAAACGTCACCTGTCGTGGAGAGACAAGCACTGCTCGTCGTGCTGC
>Ga0209628_10002663_pt1 | contig 12226 bp, 8 predicted proteins | sample TergutCu122P4_FD_187285 | JGI IMG/M metagenome (GOLD analysis project Ga0209628, IMG submission 187285) | Cubitermes ugandensis P4 segment gut microbial communities from Kakamega Forest, Kenya - Cu122 P4 (SPAdes) (version 2) | ecosystem: Host-associated > Arthropoda: Insects > Digestive system >...
CCCCGGCCAGCCTGAAGATTACGCTCTATCAAATCATGAGCCGCATTGTATTCCCTGGGAATTGTGACATTTGGCGGACTGACACTCCGATCTACTTGACTCAACTGGACCATATTCCCTCCTGGAGTTCTACCGTTTCAGTTGGTTCGTTGTTTGGTTTCCGAGAGCGAAGGCATGTTGGGTTCGCTGCAACGGCGGCGATCAGTTATGTGCTAAACTTTTGGCAGCTTCTTCTTCCGCATCCTGTTCCTCATGACTCTTGCGCACAATCACACTAGGAAGGAAAAACAAAGCAATCATACCGATCAGAGGGCCCACAGCTAAAACAAGAAGCGCTATGGCAAAGGATGTTGTTTTGGCATAGAAGAAACCTACTAAAATTGGAGATGCAGCCCCCCCCAATTGCCAGACTGCATTGGTTAATCCTGCCGCAGTTCCTGCATGTTTTTTACCTGCAGCATCACTTATTTGTGCCATTAGTACCGGCATATAACCGTACGCGGCTGCACCTAGGAATGGTGCAATGATATAGAATGCTGTTAAAGTTGAAAGTTGCCCAAAACCTAAGAGTAATATAATGAATACAACGAAACATCCGATCGAAACCAGGCGGCGTTTAGAGTGATTTAAATCAGATAACCAGCCTAAAATGGGTTTTGCAACGACTGCCGCAATACCAAATACAGTCGCTACACTTGCTGCGTCAAGAACAGAAATATGATGGCCTTTAGTCATTAATGCGTTGCACCAACTAATAAAACCCACTGTTGCCCAAAAGCCGCCAAAACCCGCTATTGAAAGTAAGACCAGGCTACGATTCGTAAAAACAGCTTTCACATCTTCACGGGTCAATCTCCTCGCTTTTGCTTGCATTACATTTGGGCCATCTCGTAGCAAGAAAAAACTCACCACAGCCCAAGCCAAAGTCCCGGCTGCCAATACATCAAATGCAATCGTCCAACTATACTTTTGAGTTAATGGAGGAACAATCAGGTTCGATAACACGAGAGCTAAAGAGGTTGCCGTTGTATAAAGGCCCAAAGCACGCCCACGGTCTTTATCAAACCAGGTCGCAATGATTTTCATACCTGCGGAATAATCTGCACCTGCTGAAAAACCCATGAAGAATTGGATGATGATACCCGTCATTAAGGTTTGAATATGACCAAAAGCATAGGTCAAAATCCCAAGTGGCACCAAAGACAACAGTAACACTGTTCGACCGCCCAACATATCTGTAAAAAAACCAGATAAAAGATTAGCAATTACATAACCGATATAAAATGCGGTGACAAAACTTCCCAACATGGAAACCGCAAAACCTAGACTGTCACCAATAGGAGCGGCAACTGTACTCCATGCGGTACGCAGGACATAAGTTACTAAGAAAGCACCCCACACAACAAACAGGGCTACCCATTTGCTATTTCGAAATCCTTGCGGTTTTTTGTTCGTTTCCACAGCAGGTTCCCTCGTCGCGATAGACTCTTGCATCACGCCACCTCTTATTACCGGGGTCAGAAATCATTTGAATTCGCATTAGCTACCCTTCTAACCTGTTAAAATTATTAATTAATTAACGGGTTATGAAGGTTTGAAGGGGAGTACTCTCCGTAATATAAAACAGGCCATAACTATCTATTGCTACAATACACAGCACCACCCTTTGCGTTCAGGCTCAATAATGAAATGGATTGAGTCTGCGATTACCCACGTTGCAAGCGGGTCGGTGGTTGGTCCATCTTACCCGACCAACGATGAAATAAATTATGCTCGATCTCAAACTGATCGAGCGACTTGCCGACGCTCTGGTGGATCAGGTCCAAAATGGTCTGTGGCCCGTTGTAGAAGGCTGGCATCGGCGGCAGAATCACCGCGCCAAAATCGGCACAACGACTCATCAACTCGAGATGCCCTTTATGTAAAGGAGTTTCGCGCACCATCAGAACCAAACGCCGCCGCTCCTTGAGGCACACATCGGCGGAGCGCGTGATAAGATCGGTATTGTAGGAATGCGCGATCGCCGACAATGACTTGATCGAGCATGGTGCTATGAGCATTCCCTTGGTCTTGAATGAGCCGCTAGCGGTAGCAGCGCCAACATTTTTGTTGTCGTGGACCACATCGGCAAGTGAGCTTATCTCGTTGATGTCGAGGTCTGTTTCGATTTGAAAGTTGCGGATGGCGGGCTCGCTGAGTATCAAATGTACAGGATGATTCAATACCTTGAGGGCTCGTAGCACTTCGGCGCCGTAAACAACGCCTGTGGCTCCAGTAATAGCGACGATCAAGGGCAACGTCATGGTACTCTCCAGGTGATGCGAAGGAGGAGGGCTCGGCGCCGAAGCGCCGAGCCGGAGAAAAAAGGCTTAGCAGTTATCCGATATGGACATCTTTGCCGTACGCATCGAAGTTGGTGATCTTCGGCGGCTTGCCGTCCAGGCCCAGCTCACTCCAACGCCCGCTGACCTTGTCATACATTTCCTTCTGGAGGAAGGTGCGGGGAGAGAATACTTTGATGTTCTTGAATTCCTTGCAGGCATTGATCAGACATTTGGAACCCCACGGACGGATTTCCGGCGGGTTGAGGCTTGGATCAAGATAGGTGCTCCAGGTCTCACGCAGAATATCAATGGATTTGTCCGGACGGGAACGCGTACACATGGCCCAAAATACTTCGCCAATGTTGGTCGGATCAACATCCTCGTCGACAACAACCACGTATTTGGTGAAATAGGCGCCACCCATACATTGGGCCGCCAGCGCCAGAGTTTGAGCAGCATGGCCCGCATATCTTTGCTCGATCGATACAAACGTCGCTCCCCAGCCAGCGCATTCCGGTGGCGACCACACGCCCCTGATTCCGGGCAGACCAAGGGCGTTCAGATCGGTCCACACTTTGGCGGACTTGGTCATCGCCCACATGACCCCGCACTCGTTGGAGGGCCAGTCCGCCATCAGCGCGGAGGTGATGATCGGGTTGTTGCGATAACGGATTGCCTTGATTTCGATGTACGGTGTCGCGCCTCCCGGACGACCATAATATCCTGTGAACTCACCGAACGGGCCTTCATGGCAGGTCTTGTCCGGATATGAAAATCCCTCAATGATGAGATCCGCGTGAGCCGGCAGCGTCAGGCCGGTAACGTCGCTCTTGAACACCTCAATTGGAGAGCCGTTGATGCCTCCCGCGAATTCGTATTCGGAAACATCCTTCGGAAACGAAGTCGCAGATGTCATGAACAGCAACGGGTCCTGGCCATAAACCCCGGCGACCGGAGCCGGCTTGCCTTGCTTCCACCACGTTTCGCGATCAAGCACAGCATCCTTTCCCGGAGAGGCATAGAATCCGACCTCCTTGTCATTCATGATCATTTGCCGGTAGGTACCCATATTGATACGGCCGGTAACAGCGTCCTGCGTGATGATAGAATCACCTGTGCCGATGTATTTACCACCATCACGAGGCCACATATGCGGAGCGCCAAACTTATTGACATTGACCTTATCGTCACGGTCGATGTTCTGGTTCACCGTCGCGTCCTTGGCATCAACGAACTTCGGCGGAATGCGCTTCGTCATTTTTTCCGCAAGGATTTGGGTGTACTCGAGCGGGGTCTTGCCCAATGGCTCGCGAATTGAGATGGCTAGACGGTTGAGGCTGGAGCCGTAGGGGTTGAACAGGACGCGAGCTCCCGGCTGGCCTTTAATGTTTTCAAACAAAAGAGTTGGACCACCGATGGTCTTGCCGTTCATGTAAGTGAGTGTCCCCATCTCAAGATAGGGATCAATCTCTGCTTTGATACGTTTGACTTCTCCAATAGCTTCGACCTGCTCCAGCCAGTCCCCTAGACAAGTGATCTGTTTTCCCTTTGCGCTCATAATCTGCTCCTTATGGTGTGTGGTTGCGGTCAATCCCGCCCTACGCGTGGAAACTGGGCTTCTACAAGAAACCTAGTTTCTAGGTATATAGGTATAACCTAATACCATTGTCCGGGATTGGTCAATAATTTTTTTATATTTTCAAAAAAATATTGATCTTGGGAACAAGTAATCTGTCCGGACTGGTAGCATGTGAACTGTCCGGTTTCGTTTGGTAACAGGGGAGGCGCCGAGGTGAGGCGGAAAGAATTATTACAGGAGATAGGGAAGATGCAATTTGAAGAAGCGTATGGTGGATGGGACTGAGGGCGTTTGACGCTAGCGGAAGCCTTGGCAATAAGTCCAAGGATGGTGTAGTAATAGCAGATAGTGTTGTCGTTTCATCATGGTCGGTGTTCATACCCCGGTCAGTTGTTACTGCCATTGTGATGATTTAACCGGATACCCTGGGAGGCATAGTGAATAATAACCGCAGTGCAATGGACTCGGCATCGGCGCTGGTCTTTCAACCGTTGGAACGCAAGAACGCCTATGAAGAGGTCAGAGAAGAAATTCGGGATATGATCCTTGCGCGCAAACTGGACGTTGCGCATAGGTTGCCGACCGAAAGAGACTTGGCCGGACAGTTTGGCGTCAGCCGCATGGTTGTGAGAGAGGCCATTCGCTCTCTCGAACACTCCGGGCTTGTCTCTGTCAGGAAAGGGGCGAGCGGAGGCATCTTTGTCGCGCGTGAATATGGACGTCCTATTGCCGATTCAATCGTGAACCTGTTGGCTGGAGGAACGGCGGATCTCGATCATCTCTTTGAAGTCCGATTGCTGATTGAACCTTTTGCCGCTTTCCGGGCGGCTGAACTGGCGACACAGGCAGACTTGGAGGTGTTACGCTCGAATTTGCGCATGTGCGAAGAAACGGGTAAAAATTATGTTAAGCTTCGCGCTCATAATATAAATTTTCACCGTGCGATTTTGCGCATGTCTTGCAACCCGATCATGGCCGTTATCGGAGACGCGGTGTTTCGAATCATGACTGAGATCATTAAAGACATTATTAGCGAACATATGACACTCGCTTCGCTGAAGATGCATCAAAAGATTTTTACAGCATTTCAGGACCGCCGCGCGGACGAGGTGAAAGTCTTGGTGCGGGAGGATATCCAGATAACAGGCCAAAGACTCGCAAAGCTAGCGTCTAACCGCATAAGTTTGGATATGATCGGATTAGATCAAGAGTGGTGAGGTCAGCTGGACCAAAATATTCGTGTCCGCTATTGTCAACATAGGTCGTTCAATTTTTTCCGGTTTCCGGCAGCTCCCTAATCGTTCAACGATCAGCCGAAACCACGGCGTGAACCGCTCCGGCTTACTCCGTATTTCCCGGCCCAGTTCCACAGGTGTTACCCAGCGGTACTCCATAACCTCTTCCGGGTTCGGATGCGGCACACCGTTGAAGCGGCCAGTATAGACGTGGTCGATTTCGTATTCGATCAGATTGGTTTCGGGAAAATCCGCTCGATACGTAAAGGTATGATGGTGAAAGAGCGGGCAGGCGAAACCCATTTCGAAGGACAGGCGAGCCTGGAGCGCGTCCGCCATCGTTTCGCCTGACAATGGATGGCTGCAACAGGTGTTGGTCCATAAGGATCCGCAATGATACTTTCCGGGAGCGCGGCGTTGTAAAAGCGTGCGGCCCGCGTCGTCGAAGACGAGAATGGAAAAGGCGCGGTGCAATAATCCCAGTCGGTGAACCGTGCCCTTTTCACTGTGGCCGACGACTCGGTCATTTTCATCCACAAGAAGAAGCTGTCCGGCTGATCCATTCATGGGCATCAATCCTTTGTGGTGAGCGCCTTTACAATTACCCTCGCTTTAAGTGGGTCGGTGTTTGGTCCATCTTGCCCGACCAACGATGAAATAAATTATGCTCGATCCCAAACTGATCGAGCGACTTGCCGACGCTCTGGTGGATCAGGTCTAAAATGGTTTGTGGCCCGTTGTAGAAGGCCGGCATCGGTGGCAGGATCACTGCGCCAAAATCGGCGCAACGGCTCATCAATTCAAGGTGTCCTTTATGCAAAGGCGTTTCGCGCACCATCAGGACCAAACGCCGTCGCTCCTTGAGACACACATCAGCGGAGCGCGTGATAAGATCGGTATTGTAGGAATTCGCGATCGCTGACAATGATTTGATCGAGCATGGCGCTATGAGCATTCCCTTTGTTTTGAATGAGCCGCTCGCGATCGAAGCTCCGACATTGCTGTTGTCGTGTACTACGTCGGCAAGAGATTTTATCTCGTTGATGTCGAGGTCTGTTTCGATTTGGAAGTTGCGGACGGCGGGGGCGCTCAAGATCAGGTGCACTGGGTGATTAAGCGCCTTAAGCGCACGCAGCGTTTCAACGCCGTAAACGACGCCGGTGGCTCCAGTAATAGCGACGATCAAAGGTGGCGTCATGGTACTCTCCGGGAGATACGAGTGAGGCTCGTCGCCGAAGCGCCGCGCCGGAAGAAAAGGCTTAGTGGCTGCTCCTTATGGTATGGTTGCGGTCAATCCCGCCCTACCATAAGAGGAACTGCTATGTGTGATTTCTCGGCCATGCTGCGGCAAAGGTAAGTTCGTCAGTCTGTTTAAAAGACCCCTTGCGCCAATGGGTAAATGGGAAGGGGAACCAATGACACCGAACAACGGTGTTAAGAAATCTAAGAATGCTTTGACGGGTGAGGTGAGTTCCTGGTCGGAAAGATATGCCAACACAATTTCCAGCATTAATGGTTCCCCACGGATCGGAACTACGACAAGTTCTCCCCTCTCTATTTCACGTTCAACCGAAGACCTCACCACGAATGAAAAAGCGTCGCTTTGTTTCACCATTTCTTTGATAAAATGCATGTTGCTGGTTTGCATAATTACATTAAGCTCAACATTAGCTTTTGCTGCCCTGTCTTGCACCAGTTTGCTGGTCCCCGATCCTTCCTCTTTCATAATAATGGAGAAAGAGGACAATTGGTCAATTTGAATTTCTTTTTCACGTGACCACGGATGATTGGGTGAAACTATCAATACAACTTCTTCTAATAAAAGCTGTCGAAAGAGTACGTCGGGTGGTGACGAAATATTCGCCGTAATTGCGAAAGTATTGGTGTAATCCATTAATCCTCTAAGCATTTCTAAACTGCTACCTTCATTCAATTCCAACATGATTCCGGAATAGTTTCGATGAAAACGAGCCAAGAGACCTGGCATCAGACGACGGGCATAGGTCTTGGTCGTGCCGATCCGTAAATACCCCATTCTGCATTTTTGCAGATCGTTGATGGCCTCCTCGAGCTGCCTTTGCTTTTCAAAAAGTGCACAGGCACGAGTAAATAAGACCTTACCTTCATCAGTTAACGATAATTTCCCGCCTCCTTTCCTGAACAGCTTGAAGCCGCAGAACTCTTCAAACATTTTTAGTTGGGCCGTGACGGCAGGTTGGGTAACATTCAGTTTTCGCGCGGCTTTTGAAAAATTCAACTCTTTTGCAGCTATGTAGAACACTCTCAATTGGTTTACATTGATCACGAATTCTCCCTCCTGGTGATGACGGTTCGAGAAGAGTACGCTGACGTTAAAACTCTCACCCTAAAGTGTGAGGAGATTTCAACGGAGGCGGCTTGGACGGCAACCCTAGTGGGTTCCTGCTTCAACGAGACTGCCTTCTGGAAACTTGGTTTCAGAATCGTGTGTTATTTCAACAGTGGGAAATTTGACGGTTGCAAGCCAACCACCGGCTATTCCCCAAATCTCACTGCCTCTTTACGGCGACCGGAGCTTTTCCAGTCGCCGTAAAGAGTCTGGATTAATGGCGTGCTACCGGTGCCACAACCTGTTCTCCTTGGAAATCGGATCTCTCCACGATGAGTGAAGCGATGACACCAAACAGGATGGCCCACAAAGGCGCCCCTATACCGAATAGGGAAATTTTTGTGACGGCGACAAAAAATGATACCAACGCACCGGTACGAAATTTACCCGAGAACGCCGTTGAAAACGTACTGGAGAAAACATGCAACAGCGCCATGCCGGCAAGTACCAGTATAAATTTGTCGGAAACCATTTTAACGGCTCCAACCGCAATACTCGACAGAAGGGCAAAACAAACGAATAAGAGTCCCTTATAAAAGGCCGCGACATAACGCAAGTCTTTGTTTTCATGTGCAGCTGGGCTTGACACGATCGCTGTGCCGGGCCCGCCCATCGTCGGGCAATGAGCGCCCATGAGACCCGTTATGAACGCTCCTACAGCCGGAATAAAATACATCGCATTGACCGGCGGATCATAACCTTCTGCCTTCAATGCGCCCACCGCTTGAATATTCTGCACTCCAACCACGAGGAAAAACATGGGAAAGCTAATCTCTACAATGGCTCGCCATGAAAATGACGGCACAACAAACTCCGGTTTTCCAATTTCAATCGTTAGAGGCACTGAATAATCAATCAGACCGTTAAAATGCATAAGAACGCCCCCCACAATAATTGCTACAATGATGGGGGGAACCTTCTTGCTTAGTTTTTTATATCCAGTGACGCACAAAAAACAAAGGAGCATTATTCCGTATACTGTAGGCTTCTCCAAACATACTTTAAACATTCCTTCGCCGATGTGGAACAACACCCCGCCAATCATGCCGATCATAATCGGTGCAGGAATTTTATTGATGATTTTTTTGATGATTCCTGTCATCGTTAGAAGAGCTACCACCACACCCACGACCATGTACGCGCCCACCGCCTCTGATAAATTATTGTTGAACTGAGGCAGGAGAGTACCCATCATGACCGCGCCCGGGATACTATAGGCGATAACCATAGGAACCCTATAGCGGAGGGCAACAAACGATGTTGCCAAGCCAATGAATATGTATAAACCAAATAGCCACGAAACGGTCTGGCCCTGAGACAGCCCCGCGGCTTTCGCTGCATTGAGCACTAGTAGCCCCGGTCCCAAAGTGCCCCAAGCCGCCCCGATGAGCGCAGTCGCCAATCCAGCTGAATTGGTATCTTTGATGACTTTCTTGAGGCTCTCTCCGAGACCGTAGCCTTTTTCTATAATTTCCATTAGTTATCCTCCCTCTAAGAAGTTATGGAAATTCCCTTCAGCCGATCCACCTCAAGATCCAGACAAATAACTTATCAGATCTTGTTCCTCTATTACACGGGAAAACAGATGTCTCAGTTTTCCCGTGTAAAATTCAACAACGAGATCAAACCGAAGAAAGCTTTTCAGCCAAAACACGTTTAACTATTTTGCCGGTGAGTGTCCTCGGCATCTCAGAAACGAACAAAATCTTCTTAGGAATTTTAAACTCAGGAAGAGTTTCCCGGCAAAAATCCTGCAGTTCATTTTCTGTCACGTGTTGGTCTTTTGCAAGGACAACGAAACTGGCGACCGCCTCCCCATATTTGGGATCAGGCATTCCCAACGTCGCCGATTCAGTCACCATCGGGTGCTGCAATAGTCGATTATCAATTTCCTGCGGGGAAATGTTGACTCCGCCCCTGATGATCAAATCCTTTATTCTGCCCGTAATGAATACATAACCGTCTTCATCCACATATCCGATGTCTCCGGTCTGGATCCCCTGCTCAGGGAAAGGTTGAAAACCTTTCTCCGTCAGATACCCTTCGCCGAGCGTTGTTCCGGAGATGACGATTTCGCCTTCTTCGCCAGGAGCGCATTGCTCTCCATTTGCCCTGAAAATTGAGACGCGCTTATACTTAAGAGGAAGGCCGACCGAACCGTGCTTTCGTTTCTCCGGAGGATTCACCATTATCCAGCCCGCCTCGGACATGCCGGCCATCTGATTGATGGGAATGCCGTACATTCTTTCGAATTTCTCGAAAGTTTCCATTGAAAGCGGAGCTGAACTGCTGGTTATAAACTGGAGATGGGGAACATCATTTTGATGAAGATTCACCGGGTCCGAAACTAATATATTCAATACGGCCGGGACACCGGCAGACTTTGTGACGGAATAATCTTTCAGCCAAGAAACAAAATGGCTTCTCGAAAATCGTTTCGCAAGCACCAGTGTACAGCCAGCGAACATAGCTGATAAAACCGAAAGCAATTGCGCGGAAGCCCAGCTATATGCCCGATATTCAAGGAGATTGTCTTCTGGTGAGGTTCTCATCCTTTCAACAAGCTCTTCGACCATAAAAAACATTTTTTCCCGAGTCCAAAGAATACCTTTGGGAAGCTCTGTCGTCCCTGATGTGAAAATAATTTCGCCTATATCAGAACGGTCTCCCACAGGATCTTTAAATTCGTCGGATACTTTTTCCAACTGCACGAAAAAGTCATTCGGTTTCGGATTGTCCTGGCCGGTAGTGGAAAAAGAAAATGAAAGGGTGTCCTTGAGATCGTCATCGAGCGAAAGATCTATCTCGGAAACGACTATCTTTGGGGCCACTCGCTTGATCAACTGCTTGAGATTGTACGGACTTTCTTCGCAATTCAAAGGATTGATGACGGATCCATATTTCAATACACCGTAAAATACGATTAACGTCTCAATGGAATTGTTACCGATTACGGTGACGGCATCCTTGCTGGTCAATCCCTTGGCCTTCAAGAAATTTGCCACCTTGTTACAGCGTCGATTCATCTCTTCAAAAGAAATGCAAGACACCGGGTCAACGTTTGCTATAAAATTTTTGGAGCCGAACCGTCTAGCCTGTTCCTCCAAAATTTCATGAAAGCACTTATATGCATTTTCTCGATGTTCCATAGGGCATGGCCGTCCTTTCCAATCTGAAAGGTCTCAGAGAGACAGAAGATTTGGTTTCCTGTTATGCAGAAACAGTTACTGACGGGACTTTCGAAAACGCTACCGTCAGCATCCAACAGCGTCAAACTCACCAGAACAAACCGGAGCAACCGAGGCGAATTTGGAACGCTGTTGAATGCTGATTATATCGGTAAAATATTAACGCCCAGTTTTGGCCAAAACCTCATCCCAGCCCTTCATAAAACTCTTGCTCTTTTGAATCTGCTCGGAACTGAAAAACCGCTCCAGGGAAACTTGCTTAACCGGATAAACCGGCCTATGAAAATCTTCTTCGAATCCGAAGGGTATTGTCGCGTCGATGGCCATGCCACCCTCAAACCGTGTATTGGAGGCTGTCCATTCTTTGTCGCCTGCCGTCATGCGCTCCGCAGGCATGAACGTCTGCCCGATTCCTCCAGGCGTCGGATGCCATATATCCGTTTGAGGGTTGACCCGCGTAGTCACAGCCCACATGATATCTTCCATGGAATTGATATCCACATCGGTATCAATGGCGATGGCGATGCGCATTCCCTGATTACAGGACATAACCGCCGCCAGGAAATTGCGCTGCCACCCCTCTTCGATTCTACTGCGCTTTTTGACTTGTATAACGCAGCCGCCCCAGTCGGTAAAACAGTATGGGATCCTGACATCCTGAATAATGCCAGGCTGCAATCGTTCACACAGCTCGTATATTGCCCCTTCTCTCACGGTGGTGTCGATATTGCTGTCATCGTGCGTATGCACCCCCAATGGGAAAATTATCGGTTTTGATTCAGGCTTGCGCATGGTGATGGCGGTGACATGGAATGTGGAAGCCTTGTATGCTTTACCCATGTAACCCGGCCACTCGGGGTGGAACCATGCTTTTCCCTGTGCGCCCAATTTTTCCGCCGCCGCGGTTTCCCATCGTCGGTCTTTGGGTTTCAGATAACCTTCGAGTACGTACTGCGCATCGGCAAGCGCATACGCGTCAGGAATCGAGACGCATTTTACGATACGTAGAGGACTTCCTTGCAGTCCACCCGCGACCCCCAATTCATCACATCCTTTGGGGAGTATGACGTAATCAAATCCCGAACCAGCCATAAGATTGGCCGCCGGCGGAATCCCAAAGTTCATCGTGATGGGAATCCCTTCAGGGTTATCGTAGTTCGCTACCTGAACCTGCCACATATGCGATCCGGGTGCGGCTTGGAATGTTCCCACATTGCCCCACCGGAAATTCATCCGGTTATAGCCGACATGGGATCCTCCCTTAAAATATTTACCCACTACGACACTCTGGCCGCTTCCGATTGTCAGCTCATCTTCCAAAGGCGTATGCCTAATAGGCAGTATCCATTTGTTCACGTTCAAATCATCTGTAATGACATGCTGCTGAACCGGCGCGTCAGCCCGTCCAACTTCAACGGGGGCAAGCGGATGCGTGATCGCATGAGCGATAGCTTTGGTGCGCTCCTTGTCATTGGCCCAACCGAACATCTGATTCATGACGTCGGTATTCGCGAAGAGATTGGTTATCGCCC
>Ga0209628_10002664_pt1 | contig 12226 bp, 10 predicted proteins | sample TergutCu122P4_FD_187285 | JGI IMG/M metagenome (GOLD analysis project Ga0209628, IMG submission 187285) | Cubitermes ugandensis P4 segment gut microbial communities from Kakamega Forest, Kenya - Cu122 P4 (SPAdes) (version 2) | ecosystem: Host-associated > Arthropoda: Insects > Digestive system...
CGCCCTTGACCTTGCCGGTGATGGTGCCGGTGACGAGCGAGTTGTTGTTCAGGGCTTCTTCCAGGAAGTTCCAGGCGGCGATGCGCTTGGCGCGGTCGCGCGAGAGGCGCGTCGCGCCGTAGCCGTCTTCCAGCATCTCGATGGCGACCTGCACGAAATCGCCGACCTTGACTTCGAGTTCGCCCTGATCGTTGAGAAATTCTTCGAGCGGAACATAGGATTCCGACTTCAGTCCGGCATTGACCACGACGAAATTGTGGTCGGTGGCCATCACCTCGGCGGTGATGACTTCGCCCTGGCGCATTTCCTGGCGGGCCAGGGATTCTTCAAAAAGTTGAGCAAAAGATTCCATTGATGGAGAGTGCTTTCATGCCGCGAATCGCAAAAAACGCGGCGGGTTGGTTGAGGGTTGATCATGCCGCCGCCCGCATGGGCGGCGACGCCTACGACAGCGCCTTCCTGCTCCACAGCAACACCTGATTCACCGCCTCATCGATGGTCAGCGGCGTGGTGTCGAGCAATCTGGCATCCGCCTCCTGCCTGAGCGGCGCCACGCTGCGCCCGGCGTCGCGGGCATCGCGCTGCTGCAAGTCGAGCAGAAGGTCGGGGAGACTAGCAGAGAATCCTTTTTCGATCAACTGCTTATAACGGCGTTCCGCCCGCGCCTCGGCGCTCGCGGTGAGAAACACCTTGAGCGCGGCCTGCGGAAAAACCACCGAACCCATGTCGCGCCCATCGCCGACCAGGCCGGGCGCCGTGTTGAAGGCGCGCTGGCGGAACAGCAGCGCCTCGCGCACCGCCGGCAGCGCGGCGACCTTTGATGCGCCGGCGGAAATCTCCTCGCTGCGGATCGCCTCGCCGACCGGCACGCCCTGCAACGACGCCCCGCTTTCCGAAAAATCGACACCGAGGCCGGCGGCAATGGCCGCCACGCCCGCCTCGTCCGCCCAATCGACGCCGGCCCGTTGCGCCGCCAGCGCGGTCAGGCGGTACAGCGCGCCGGAATCGAGATAGGCGTAACCCAGCGCCGCCGCCACCCGCGCGGCGACGGTGCCCTTGCCGGAAGCCGAGGGGCCGTCGATGGCGATCACCGGCGCGGCCCGCGTCACCCCGGCGAAGCGCTCGAAATAATCGGGAAAGGTCTTGGCCACGCAACCAGGATCATTGATGCGCAGCGGCGTGCCGAAAGCCGCCAGCGAAAAGCACATCGCCATGCGGTGGTCGTCATAGGTGTCGATGGCCGCCGGCCGCAACGCCGCCGGCGTGACGCGGATGAAATCCGCCCCCTCCTCCACCGTCGCGCCCAGTTTCTTCAACTCCGCCGCCATCGCCGCGATGCGGTCGGTTTCCTTGACCCGCCAACTGGCGATGTTGCGTAGCGTGGTCGTGCCGCTGGCGAACAGCGCCGCGACGGCCAGCGTCATCGCCGCGTCGGGAATGTGATTGCAATCGAGATCGAGCGCGACCAGGCCGTGCGCCGACGCCCGCGCCTCCATCCAGTTCGGCCCCATGTCGATGCGCGCGCCCATCTGCGAGAGCGCCTCGGCGAATTTCACGTCGCCCTGGATCGAATCGCGGCCCACCCCCTCGACCCGCACCGGCCCGCCGCCGATGGCGCCGAGCGCCAGAAAATAGGAAGCCGACGACGCATCGCCCTCGACATGGATGACGCCCGGCGAACGGTAGCGGCTGCCGGCCGGCACCGTGAAGCGCCGCCAGCCCTCGCGCTCCACCGCGACGCCGAAGCGGCGCATGGTCGCCAGCGTGATCTCGATATAGGGCCGGGAAATCAATTCGCCGACGACTTCCACCGTCGCCGTCTCGCCGGTCAGCGGCAGCGCCATCAACAAGCCGGTCAGGAACTGGCTGGACACGTCGCCGCGCACCCGGATCACGCCGCCCGGCCGGATGCTCCCCGGCTTCAGATGCAGCGGCGGATACCCCTCCTTGCCCAGATAGGCGACGTCGGCCCCCAACTGGCGCAGGCCATCGACCAGATCGCCGATGGGCCGCTCATGCATGCGCGCCACGCCCTTCAGCACATAATCGCCGCCCGAAAGCGCCAGCGCCGCCGTCAGCGGGCGGAAAGCCGTGCCGGCATTGCCGAGAAACAATTCCGCCCGGCGCGCCGGAATGCGCCCGCCGCAACCGCCGATCCGCCAGTTTTCGCCGCCCAGATGGACGACCCCGATCCCCAGGGCGCGCAGCGCATCGAGCATGCGCTCGGTGTCATCGGAAGCGAGCAGGTCGCGCACCTCCGTCGCCCCCTCGGCCAGCGCCGCCAGCAGCAGCACGCGATTGGAAATGCTTTTGGAACCCGGCAACCGGACCGTTCCGGCGGCGGACAATAATTGAGGCAGGTCGAGAAATTCCATGATCGGCGAAAGCGAAAAAAGAGGGCGCAGTTTATAGGCGTTTCACCCGCCCAGCGTCAGCAGGAGTTCGTCCTGGGCGCTGTGCGGTTTGCTGCGGGGGGCGCGGCGGCGCTGGTAGGCGCCCTGGCCGTTCATGTCCCAGCCTTGCTGGTTGTCGGCCAGGTAGAACTTCAGGCCCTCGGCGATGACGCGCTTTTTCAGCTTGGGGTCGAGGATCGGGAAGGCCAGTTCGATGCGCTTGAAGAAGTTGCGCTCCATCCAGTCGGCGGAGGAGAGGTAGACGTTTTCCTTGCCGCCGGCGTAGAAATAGAGAATCCGGTGGTGTTCGAGGAAGCGGCCGATGATGGAGCGCACCCGGATGTTTTCCGATAGCCCCTTGATGCCGGGGCGCAGGGCGCAGACGCCGCGGACGATGAGGTCGATGTCGACGCCGGCGGCGGAGGCTTCGTACAGCGCGCTGATGACTTCCGGTTCGAGCAGCGAATTCATCTTGGCGATGATGCGCCCCTTGCCGCCGGAGCGCGCGGTTTCGGTTTCAAGCCGGATCGCCGCGATGACGTTGGAGTGGAGGGTGAACGGCGCCTGCCACAGATGCTTGAGGGTGCGCGCCTTGCCGAGGCCGGTCAGTTGCTTGAACACTTCGCTGATGTCGTGGGTGATTTCCTCGTTGGCCGTCATCAGGCCGAAATCGGTGTAGAGCCGGGCGGTGCGCGGATGGTAGTTGCCGGTGCCGAGATGGGCGTAGCGTTTCAGTTCGCCCTCCTCGCGGCGCACGATCAGCAGCGCCTTGGCGTGCGTCTTGTAGCCGACGACGCCATAGACGACATGGGCGCCGACTTCTTCGAGCCGGGTCGCCCAGCCGATGTTGGCTTCCTCGTCGAAGCGGGCCATCAGTTCGACGACGACGGTGACTTCCTTGCCGTTCTGGGCGGCGCGGATCAGCGACTGCATCAGCACCGAGTCGGTGCCGGTGCGATAGACAGTCATCTTGATGGCCACCACCCGCGCGTCGTCCGCCGCCTGCTGGAGCAGTTCGATGACCGGCGCGAAGGACTGGTAGGGATGGTGCAGCAGAACGTCGCCGCGCCGGATGCTGTCGAAAATGGTGGCGCCCTTGCCGGCGGCCTTCGGCAGAACGGGCGTGAAGGGCGGGAATTTCATGTCCGGGCGGTCCACCCCGTCGGGCACCTGCATCAGGCGCACCAGATTCACCGGGCCATACACGCGGTAGAGATCGGCCTCCTTGAGCGCGAACTGGGCGAGCAGGAATTCGGTCATCGCCGGCGAGCAGTTGTTGGCGACTTCGAGGCGCACCGCGTCGCCGAAATGGCGGTGCGACAATTCGCCCTGCAAGCGGGTGCGCAGATTGGTGACCTCCTCCTCGTCGACGAACAGGTCGGAATTGCGGGTGACGCGGAACTGGTAGCAGCCGAGCACATTCATGCCGGTAAACAGTTCGCCGACGAATTCGTGCAGGATCGAGGACAGGAACACATAGCCGTATTCGACGCCGGCCAGTTCCTCCGGCAGGCGGATGACGCGCGGCAGCACGCGCGGCGCCTGGACGATGGCGGCGTTGGAACGGCGGCCGAAGGCGTCCTTGCCCTCCAGTTCGACCGCGAAATTGAGGCTCTTGTTCAGCACCTTGGGGAAGGGATGCGACGGGTCCAGCCCGATCGGCGTCAGCACCGGCACCATTTCGCGGATGAAATAATCGCGTATCCATTCGCGCTGCGCCTCGTTCCAGCCGGAGCGGCGCAGAAAGCAGATATGGCGCGCATCCAGCGCCGGCAGGATGACATCGTTGAGATGCTGGTACTGCTCGGCGACGATGGCGTGAGCCTCCGCCGACACCAGGCGGAAGGCTTCCTGCGGCGTCTTGCCGTCGGTGCTGACGATGGGCGCGTTGGCCCGCATCTGCTCCTTGAGGCCGGCCATGCGAATCTCGAAAAATTCATCGAGATTGCTCGAAACGATGCACAGAAAGCGCAGGCGCTCCAGCAGCGGCACCCGCTCGTCCTGCGCCTGGGCGAGAACCCGGCGGTTGAAGGCGAGCAGGCCAAGCTCGCGGTTGAGGTAATGCTCGGCCGGGAAACGGGAATGATTCATGGCGCACCACGCGATGGGCTAGGCCCGACCCGCTTCGCTGAAACGGTGTCGGGAAATTTTATAATCGAGTCGTCGTTTATTTGATAAATTTGTCAAAATCAACAACATATATGACATCGAACCTGCATGTAGCTGCTACCGCTTTAGAGAGTGGCAACCCCAAGCTGGCAGTCTATGAAAATCAAATATATCATCGCCGCGGCCGCAATCGCGCTTTCTTTCCACGCCAACGCCGCGTCCGTCCCGACCGCCGATGGCGGCATGCGCCCCGCCACAGAGCATAACGCTTTTACGGCCCGCAATGCCGGCGCCTTCGATTTCGCGGCGCTGACCACGGCGCAAGCGCAAGCCCCGGCCTTCAGGCCGGGGAAAAGCGAGCCAAGCGTGATTTCGGCGCCGCAGGCGCCCCAAACTCGCGGCGAGGAAGCCTCGGCATTGATGCCGAGGAGACTCACCGACGCATTCGCCGCCGATTTCATGACGAACAAATACAAAGAGGCGCAGCGGCATCTGACCAGGAACCTGAGCGCCTATCTCGACGAACAGAACGACAAGAAGCGCAACGACGTTCCCGAACCCGCCGCGCTGGCGCTGTTCGGCCTCTCCATGCTCGGCCTGGGCCTGAACCGCCGCCGCAAACGGCGGTTGAGTCGAGGAAAAGCAAAGGCACTGGATTCCCGCTAAAAACATGCGGGAATGACGAAATTTCCGAGGCCGAGTCCCTAATTCCATTTCCACGTCAAACGGTAAATTATCGAGGCAGCCCGTCATTCCGCGCGTAGTCGCGGAATCCATGCAGCGTCTGGATTCCGCGACTACGCTTCGCTACGCGCAGAATGACGATGCCTATCATCGTTGCCGTCTCGAAGTAAAAATGGAATAAAACCTCAAGAGTTGCATCGCATCGCCTTCCCGCCGCTCGCCCCGTTCGATCGTAAAATGCCGGTTTCCACGCCACTCCGCCCGAACAAGGTTTCCGCATGACTCACCCGCCCCGCTTGCCGACCGTCGGCTTCGTTTCTCTTGGTTGCCCGAAGGCCGGCAGCGACGCCGAATTGATCCTGACCCGGCTGCGCGCCGAGGGTTACGCGATTTCGCCGGAATACGGCGCCTCCGATCTGGTCATCGTCAATACCTGCGGTTTCATCGACGCCGCCGTCGAGGAATCGCTGGACGCCATCGGCGAGGCGCTTGCCGAGAACGGCAAGGTCATCGTCACCGGCTGCCTCGGCGCCAGGGGCGAGGTCGTGCGCGCGGCGCATCCCTCGGTGCTGGCCGTGACCGGCCCGCATGCGACGGAAGACGTGATGGGCCATGTGCATCGCCACCTGCCCAGGCCGCACGATCCGTATGCCGACCTGGTGCCGCCGCAGGGCGTGCGCCTGACGCCGGATCATTACGCCTACCTGAAGATTTCCGAAGGCTGCAACCACGGCTGCACCTTCTGCATCATTCCCTCGCTGCGCGGCCCGCTGGTTTCGCGCCCGGTCGGCGAGGTGCTGGCCGAGGCCGAGAATCTGGCGCGCGCCGGGGTCAGGGAAATTCTCATCATCGCGCAGGACACCAGCGCCTACGGCCTCGACCTCAAATACCGCACGCATTTCTGGGGCGGCCGCCCGGTCAGGACGCGGCTCCGGGAATTGTGCGAGGCGCTGTCGAGCCTGGGCGTCTGGGTGCGGCTGCATTATGTCTACCCCTACCCTTCGGTGGACGAGGTGATTCCGCTGATGGCCGAGGGCAAGATCCTGCCCTATCTCGACGTGCCCTTCCAGCACGCCAGCCCGAAGATTCTCAAGGCCATGAAGCGCCCGGCTTCGAGCGACGACATGCTGGAGCGCATCGCCAGATGGCGCGACATCTGCCCGGAAATCGTCATCCGCTCGACCTTCATCACCGGTTTTCCCGGCGAGACGGACGAGGATTTCGACCAGTTGATCCGCTTCCTCGAAGACGCCCGGCTCGACCGCGTCGGCGCCTTCGCCTACTCGCCGGTGGCGGGGGCCGCGGCCAATGAACTCGCCGGCCTGCCACCGGAACAGGTGCGCGAGGATCGCCGCCGCTGGCTGATGCAGGTGCAGGAGGACATTTCCGCCGAAAAGCTGGCGGCCCGGATCGACAGCGTCATCGAGGTGCTGGTCGACGAGGTCGACGAGGAAGGAAGCATCGCCCGTTCCAAAGCCGACGCGCCGGAAGTCGACGGGGTGGTCTATCTCGACGGCTTCTTCGACGCGGCGCCCGGCGACCTGCTGCAAGTGCGCGTCACCGACGCCGATCATCACGACCTGTACGCCGAACCCCTGGGACGGGACTGAGACAGGCATGCCGGACCCGCTGCTCGCCCGCCTGGCCGCCATTGTCGGCGACGCCCATGTGATCGCCGAGGCCGAGGCCATGCAAGCGTGGCTGACCGACTGGCGCGGCCGCTACCGGGGCGCCGCGCGCTGCCTGGTGCGCCCCGGCGGGCGCGCCGAAGTCGCCGCCGTCGTCCGCGCCTGCGCCGAAGCCGGCGCGCCGCTGCTGCCGCAGGGCGGCAACACCAGCCTGTGCGGCGCGGCGACGCCGGACGCGACGGGTTCCGCCGTCATCGTCAATCTCGGCCGCCTGAACCGCATTCTGGCGGTCGACCCGCTGAACGACGCCATCACCGTCGAGGCCGGCTGCACCCTGGCCGCCGTGCGAGAGGCCGCCCGCGCCGCCGGGCGGCTGTTCCCGCTGGCCCTGGCCTCGGCGGGAAGCTGCCAGATCGGCGGCAACCTCTCCACCAATGCCGGCGGCGTTCAGGTGCTGCGCTACGGCAATGCCCGCGAACTGACGCTGGGCCTCGAAGTCGTGCTGGCCGACGGCGCCGTCTGGGACGGCCTGCGCGCCCTGCGCAAGGACAATACCGGCTACGACCTGAAACAACTGTTCATCGGCGCCGAAGGCACGCTCGGCATCATCACCGCGGCGACGCTCAAGCTCTTTGCCTTGCCGACGACGCAAACGACCTGCTGGCTCGACGTGGCGACGCCGGCCAACGCCGTCGACCTGCTGCATCGCGCCAGGGACGCCTTCGACGCGCAACTGACCGCCTTCGAACTGGTGTCGGAAACGGCCCTCGGCCTGGTGCTGCGCCACATTCCCGGCAGCCGGCGGCCCGGCGCGCCCAGCCCGTGGTATGTGCTGGCCGAATTTTCCGGCGCCGCGCCGGCGGCGGTGGAAACCTGGCTGGCCGCCCAACTGGCGGCGGGCTGCGTGACCGGCGGCGCAGTGGCGCAGACGGCGGCGCAGGCGGCCCGCCTGTGGGCGCTGCGCGAAAACATTTCGGAAGCGCAGAAAATCGAGGGTTTCAGCATCAAGCACGACATCGCCGTGCCGACATCGCGCCTGCCGGAATTCCTGACGCGCGCCGAAAGCGCGCTGGCGGCGGCCTCCCCCGGCGTCCGCGCGGTCATCTTCGGGCATGTCGGCGACGGCAACCTGCACTTCAACCTGTCACTGCCGGAAGCCGCCGCCAACCCCGCCTTCATCGCCCGGCAGCCGGAAGTCCACCGCCTCATCCACGACCTCGTGCATGCGCTGAACGGCTCCATTTCCGCCGAACACGGCATCGGCCAACTGAAGCGCGAGGAAATCCTGCGCTACAAGAGCGGCGCGGAAATGGCGCTGATGCGCGCCGTCAAACAGGCCCTCGACCCGCGCGGCCTGATGAATCCGGGCAAGCTGCTGTAGTTTCGGTTCCACTTCAAGCGTTAAATTACCGAGGTAGCCCGTCATTCCGCGCGTAGTCGCGGAATGACGATAGGTACTATCGCTGTCGTCTTGAAGTAAAAATCGGATACCCCCCGACTCACCGCCGCGCCAGGCCGGCGGCGATTTCGGCGTGGCGCGGGCAGGTGGTCAGGTGGTCGTTGACCAGCCCCGCCGACTGCATCAGGGCATAGCAGATGGCGCTGCCGACGAAGCGGAAGCCCGCTTGGCGCAGCGCCTTGCTCATCGCGTCCGACTGCGCGGTGCGCGCCGGCACTTCGGCCAGGCTGCGCCAGTGGTTGGTGATCGGCGCGCTGTCGACGAAGCGCCACAGAAAAGCATCCAGCGACTGGCCGGCGGCGTGGAGCGCGAGGCAAGCGCGGGCATTGCCGATGGCGGCGGCGATCTTGGCGCGGTTGCGGACGATGCCGGGATCGGCCAGCAGCGCGGCGACTTTGGCATCGTCATAGCGGGCGATGGCCGCCGCCTCGAACCCGTCGAAGGCGCGCCGGTAGCCTTCCCGCTTTTTCAGGATGGTCGCCCACGACAGCCCGGCCTGCGCGCCTTCGAGCACCAGCAACTCGAACAGCCCCCGCTCGTCATGCAGCGGCACGCCCCATTCCGTATCGTGATACTGGCGGTAGAGATCGAAACTCTCGCACCAGGGGCAGCGGGGGCCGTTCATCGCTCATGGCGTGATGGCGATCTTGAGCACGCCGTCGCGCTGGTTGGCGAACAGCTCGTAGGCGGCCTTGATGTCATCGAGCTTGTAGCGGTGCGTGACCAGCGGCTTGAGGTCGGCGCGGCCGGAGACGATCACTTCCATCAGCCGGCGCATGCGATCCTTGCCGCCGGGGCACAGCGTGGTGACGATGGAGAGATCGCCCAGGCCGGCGGCGAAGGCGTCGAGCGGAATTTTCAGGTCGCTGGAATAGACGCCCAGGCTCGACAGGCGGCCGCCCGGACGCAGCACGCGCAGGGCGGATTCGAAGGTGTTCTGCACGCCCAGCGCCTCGATGGCGACATCGACGCCGCGCCCGTCGGTGATCGCCATGATCTGCTCGACCGGGTTGCCCGCCTTGAAATCGACGACGTGCGTGGCGCCGAGCTTGCGGGCGATGTCGAGGCGCGCCGGCACGGTGTCGACGCCGATGATGGTGGTGGCGCCCATCAGCTTGGCGCCGGCCACCGCGCACAGGCCGATCGGCCCCAGCGCGAACACGGCCACCGCGTCGCCGATGCGGATCTTGCCGCTTTCCGCGCCGGAAAAACCGGTGGACATGATGTCCGGGCACATCAGCACCTGCTCGTCGGAAAGCGCGTCGGGCACCGCGCACAGGTTGACCATGGCATCGGGCACGCGCAGGTATTCGGCCTGTGAGCCGTCGATCAGATTGCCGAATTTCCAGCCGCCGGTGGCCTTGAAGCCGTGTTTGGCATCCGGCCCGTCCTGCGCGCCGCAGCCGCACAGGCAGGCGTGGCTGTAGCCGCTGGGCGTGATGGCCCCGGCGATGACGCGCTGGCCTTCCTTGAAGCCCCTGACGCCGGAGCCGAGCTTTTCGATGACGCCGACCGGCTCGTGTCCCACGGTCAGCCCCCTGGCGACCGGGTATTCGCCCTTGAGGATATGCACGTCGGTGCCGCAGATGGTCGTGGTGGTGATGCGGATCAGCGCATCCTGCGGGCCGATGTCGGGGATCGGCTTGTCTTCGAGTTCGATGCGTCCCGGTTCAACGAAGACGGCTGCTTTCATCATTTTGGACATGTCGTGGCTCCTCGGTTTTGATAAGAAGTTGAATTTGCCATTGTGCGGCGGCGGCCGCGCCCCGGCAAGGATTTCGGCCCTTGCCGCCTTACCCCACCTCCATTTCAAATGATAAATAATTGAGACGGCTCGTCATCGTTGCCTTGAAAAATTCGAATCACTCGACCACGATCCCCGGCTCCCCCTCGACGATTTCGCCGATCACCGAGACATGGCTGAAACCTTGTTGCAGGAAGATGGACAGCACCTCGGTCACCGATTCCGGGGCGCAGCAGACGAGCAGGCCGCCGGAGGTCTGGGGGTCGGTCAGCAGGGTGCGCGCGCCGTCGCCGAGGCCGTCGGCGAGGCGCACCAGGTGGCCGTAGCCGGCCCAGTTGCGCGCCGAGGCGCCGGTCATGAAGCCGGCTTCGACCAGTTCCGCCGCGCGCGGCAGCAGCGGCAGGTCGGCGTAGCGCAGGCGGGCGGCGACGCGGCTGCCCTTGCAGATTTCCGCCAGATGGCCGAGCACGCCGAAGCCGGTGACGTCGGTGACGGCATGCACGCCGTCGAGGCAGGCGAGCACCGGCCCCGGCGTGTTGAGCTGGGTGGCGTTGGCGATCAGCGCCTCATAATCGGCCCCCGCCAGCGCCTCCTTTTTCAGCGCGGCGCTGTAGACGCCGACGCCGAGCGGCTTGCCGAGGATCAGCCGGTCGCCGGGACGGGCGGTGGAGTTGCGCTTGATGTGGGCCGGATTGGCCAGGCCGATGACGACCAGGCCGTAGATCGGCTCGGCGGAATCGATGGTGTGGCCGCCGGCGATCGGGATGCCGGCCTGGCGGCAGATCGCCGCGCCGCCTTCGAGGATGCAGGCGATGGTTGCCAGCGGCAGCACGCCCACCGGCATGCCGACCACGGCCAGCGCGAACAGCGGCGTGGCGCCCATCGCGTAGATGTCGGAGATGGCGTTGGTGGCGGCGATGCGGCCAAAGTCGCGCGCATCGTCGACAATCGGCATGAAGAAATCGGTGGTGGCGACGATCGCCTGCTGCGCGTTGATCTGATAGACCGCCGCGTCGTCGACGGTTTCGGCGCCGACCAGCAACTGCGCCGGCACGATGCCGGGCGGGATGCCGGCGAGCAGTTCTTCCAGCACCGCCGGGGCGATCTTGCAGCCGCAGCCGCCGCCGTGCGACAACTGCGTCAGGCGCGGGACGGCCGCCGCACTCATCGCCGCGCCCTCATTCGGCATCGAAACCGGCATTCCTGACCGCCGCCACCAGGGCGGGCCGGCTGGTCTGTTGCGGGTCGAAGCGGACGCGCGCCTCGCCCTCGTCCAGCGACACCTCGGCCTCGACGACGCCGGCCACGCCATCAAGGATGCCGGAAACATTGCCGACGCAGCCCTGGCAGCTCATGTCGCCAATCCTGATGATCGTATCTTCCATTTTTTACTCCTTGAACAAAAAGGGCTGCTGCCGCAGCAATTCGCGCATCTCGTCGGCGGGCAGCGCCCGGCTGAACAGAAAACCCTGCGCCATGTCGCATCTCAGCGCCCGCAACAGCGCCAGTTGCTCCCTGTTTTCGACCCCTTCGGCCAGCACCGACAGGCGCAGGCTGCGCCCCATGCTGACGATGGTCGAGGCAATCGCCCGGTCGTCGGCGTCGCTTTCCAGATGACGGACGAAGGAGCGGTCGATTTTCAGCTTGCCGACCGGAAAACGCTTCAGGTAGGCGAGCGAGGAATAGCCCGTGCCGAAATCGTCGAGCGACATTCCGATGCCCATCCGGTGCAGTGCGACGAGGGTGCCGATGCTGATCTCGGCGTCGTGCATCACCGTGCGCTCGGTCACTTCCAGTTCGAGCAGCGCCGGGTCGAAGCCCGAACCGGCCAGCGCGCCGGCCACCGCGGCGACGAAACCGGCCTGGCGGAATTGCTCCGGCGCGACATTGACCGCCATGACCAGCGGCGGCAGACCCTCGGCGATCCAGGCCTGGGCCTGGCGGCAAGCCTCGCCCAGCACCCAGTCGCCGATCTGGTTGATGAGGCCGGTTTCCTCGGCGATATGGATGAAGCGATCCGGCATCACCAGGCCGAGTTCGGGATGCCGCCAGCGGATCAGCGCCTCGGTGCCGATGATCCGGCCGCTGCCCAGTTCGACCAGCGGCTGGTAGTGCAGCAGCAGTTCGCCGTTGCGGATGGCCCGGCGCAGGCTGCTTTCCAGCATCAGGCGCTCGAAAGTCGCGGCGTTCATTTCGGCGGTGTAGAACT
>Ga0209628_10002666_pt1 | contig 12219 bp, 10 predicted proteins | sample TergutCu122P4_FD_187285 | JGI IMG/M metagenome (GOLD analysis project Ga0209628, IMG submission 187285) | Cubitermes ugandensis P4 segment gut microbial communities from Kakamega Forest, Kenya - Cu122 P4 (SPAdes) (version 2) | ecosystem: Host-associated > Arthropoda: Insects > Digestive system...
CAAATTAGATACCATTATTACAAAACATAAATGGCGTTAAAGTAAAGCAAGTTATACAAATAATAAGTAATTAGAAAACCCAACTTGAAACAATAATACAACAAATTTGTCCCTTGCATGAACAATTGGGATGGTTCTTGTGAAATAGTGTATTTTCTGGACCATAACATGCACCAAAATTGTAAAAGGCAGATTCAGGGAAATGAAACATTTTACTCATATTAGGACCATCAGATGCAGGAGAATTGTAGGAGGTGTTTTCCAGGAGAAGAAATGCTTGTGGTGGTTTGGAAAATGCGGTAATTTGTGGAACTGTGCAGTGACAAGCTTGGATGTTAGCATCATTGAATGTATGGGAATTGTACTGTATTTTGGCACCCACTGACTTCCTCTGTGTTGCCCTCACCCTCTTTTGGTGGGGTGGCATGTGGTGTTTGATAGCAGACATTGTTAGACACTGAACAACAGAGTTTTGGTTCCAGATTTGAAGAATCACGTCGGACAGCAAAACGCCCGTCCAGTGACCGCCGGGATTCCTACCCTGAAGAGAGGAAGCGTGTGGCAACAGAGCGTCGCTATGAAGGCCCTGGTCGCTTTGATGATGGAACTAGGTACTCAAGTGTTCTGAGATAAAAGGATGATTCACATATTGCTATATGTTCTGCATGAAACTGATGGACATTGCATCATAGACAGCTCTGTGTGCCTGTAATTTGGTTGTTAGTTCCATTGAATTTTTTAAAGAATTGGGGAGTATTTTTGTTAAGTAATTGTAGTTGTGCATTTTTATTGATGGTGTGTGTGAGTGCATGCACATGTATGTGCAGTGTGACATTTTCACATGATTGGTGGTTATCATTGCCTCATTTATGAAACACAAGCAGTTGGTTCTGCTTTATGGAATACACATTGTTTCCTTTATTTCAGATTTGAACGTGGGCCTAGTTTTAGAGTGCGTGAGGAGCGTCGCAGTGAGAGTGATCACCGTACCAAAGTGGACGTGCGCCACTCAAGGGACAGGTACCCAGAGTCCTCAAAAGGTAAGGAGGACTGAAATGTTATTAAGTAGCTGTGTCTCAGTTCAACGGTGCTGATACGTTTAAGGTTCCTGTGCACGGTCAGCACTGTAGTGCAGTGCTAAGTATTGCACAGTATTGTTGACTGTCTAGGTTTAATATTGAAGGGTTGCGCAATGTATAATGTTAGTCAAATGACATTTGACTGACATTACATATTGTGTAATAGAAAAGAAGCAATTGGGAGGACTGTTCAGTGTTGTGCATTAGTCACTCAGCTGCTGTCTGTCTGCAAAGCTCTAAACACATAACCAGCACAAGCAGATACAGCACTTAATGAACATAGTGTTTTCAGAGGTATTTCCAATAGCCAAATGGCATAATGGAATGGATAAATACTGACAGAGTGACTGCTTATGGCATGTTAGCCCTTCTACTATTGATTGTAGGAGTAATAATCTTGAGTAGCTCATCGAATTATGGATCTTCCAACTGACATAAGGAAAAGTGTCGTTGTATGGCTTGCCCAGTGTTAAGTATGTTAGAAGATATTTGTGTGTGTACTGTGGTCTTCATTTGTATCATTCTGTGGTCTGTTGGTGACTCTTTTACTTTTGTCACATTTGCAAAATTGCAAGTAGCATTATTAGCTGTGTCATGCCTGTCTGTCCGTAAGTAACAACTTCTGTCTGCTTGGAACAACTTGGCTCACACGGGATGGACTTCCGCAATATTCGATGTTTGGGGGTTTTTTCTGAAAATATGTTGAGAAAATTCAAGTTTCGTTAAAGTCGCACAAAATAACGGGTACATTATGTGATGACCAGTATACATTTTTGATCATATCTTGCTCGTTTCTTAGAATGAGAAATATTTCAGACAAAAATTGTGCAGAAAATCAAAACGCACATTTCGTGTTTAGTAATTTTTAAGGGTACGTGCCGTTTCTGAGATGAAGTGGAAAACTATTGTAGAGCTGGGTAGGCCACAGAGAACACTGTTGCACTTGTGCATTGCATAGTGCATACCTAAGGCTGCAAACACTCTCTGAATATGTAATACTTATTGTATTACCACTGCAACAATGGTTGCATGAATGTGCCTCGTCGTTATGGTACAAGTACTTTGTGTGTCTTATTTAAACATTGCTAAAGCAGTGGCCACACAAGGAACATCAGTATCACTCATTGTGGTGATGTATCCTCCACACAAGGAACATCAGTATCACTCATTGTGGTGATGTATCCTCCACACAAGGAACATCAGTATCACTCATTGTGGTGACGTACCCTGACGCATGAGTAAACTGAAATATTGCACAATACTGATTCCAGGCAGACAGGTGTAAGTATGTAGGTTGTGTTTGAACTGGTGCAGACGTTGTCTTGTGTATGTACAGTTTTGTTTATGCTCTGTTACCATGGAATATGAGTAAACCAGTTTCCAAACAGCTTTTAAATATAATTTGGAACAGTGGATGTGCCATTCACAGTTAAACCCACAGGAAGCACTGGATTTGATCTGCAAATGTAAGTCTTAAAATTTAGGGACCTTGTTGTGGAGATTAATGGTGTGGAATTGTTGAGATTGTGGTGTTTAACATGGAGCAGCTTAAATTGGTGACCATTAACCTTGATTGTCCGTATGAAATGCTTCTGTGTGCTGTTAAGTGTTACTGTTCATGGATGAAGGGTAAACGCATTTGTGTTCAGATGCAGACATGGACATTTCAAGTGAAAATAACTTCCCCCTCTCAGCAGCCACATTGGTCTGTAAGGCTGGATGATAAAGGTTAAGTGGAAGTTTGTTAGTGCTGTGGAAATGAGGTAAAATGTTACCCTGTTTCATCTACTGACCTGTTGTATCTAATGCTCAGTTGCTTGGTCTTGTAGATAGTAGCACTTGAGTTTTCTACTTCAAATGGGGTTCCTTCTTCATGACCAAATTGGTGAGGTTTCTGTCCATGCAACAATTATATAGCGGGCGCAATATTGACAGGAGAGAGCCGTTACACAGATCGTTCAGGAGACACGTGGCATGCGGCCGGAGGCCCACCAGCGGTGAAATCCTTCAGTTCAATGAGTAGTGGAGGCGTACCCCCTCGAGACTCTTGGGGCCCTTCTAGTGACAGGAAAGCTGACAGTGGCCAGAACTGGGGACGGCCCTTGGACTCGGGGGCCTCGGACAGGTGAGTGGCTGTGAGTGTACACTTTGATATTTGGTGATTATAAGCACATTGTTATTGTTGCTGGCATGAACATAGTTTCTTGCAGTAAATGCATATTTTTCAAGACACGAATGTGTTTCATCTCATCAGTTCATTCTGTGTCAAGAAGGGACATGACTGACTGCTGTGTTACTTGGTGCACCCACCACAGAATTTTGTGCTTCTCTGTTCTTAGGGCATACTTGTGATTGTAATGTGATTCGCAGTTGCCCCTGCATGTGCTTAGCATTATTATATGCAGCAGTCTTATACAAATTTTATATTTGAGTTTCCGTGCATCACAAGTCTGTAATATATAATAAACCAACAAGATGCAACTCTGGCAGTATTGTGTTTATTAAAAACTACAAGTATGCTCTACATGTTTCGGATGCCCTTTGCGTCCATCATCAGGAGCACTATAAACTGTAGTAGCAGCCACTGGTGTTTGTCATGAGTTGGGTTGGAATAAATTCTGTATGGATGTCAAGGTCGGTAAGCACTGTACTATTCCATGGCCAAAATGTTTTGGCCATGGAATAGTACAGTGCTCACCGACCTTGACATCTATACAGAATTTATTCCAACCCAACTCATGACAAACACCAATGACTGCTGTTATATTTTATAGTACTCCTAAAGATGGACGCAAAGGGCGCCCGAAACATGTAGAGCATACTTGTAGTTTTTAATAAACACAATACTGCCAGAGTTGCATCTTGTTGGTTTATTATATATTATAGTCTTATACAAAGTTTGGCACAAATGTGATGATTCATGTAGTATCTACATTTAGCAGTTTATTAACCTTTAGTATCTGATATAAAATCTCACCTGGCTGGAGTGTCCTAGATGTATGCCAGAGCTCCTGCCATTTGAATATTTCACTGTCACTGCCATGAAAACATATAGGGCCATAAAGTACAGCTTTCACTTATACTTAACTCTGCCCTAGATAATAGTTGTGGTCAGCTTCATGCTTCAGCCACTTTACTGCCAGGAAGGAACTGATATACGCATTGAATTGGAACCTGTGTCATCTCCAGAGCCACTATGGGTGATGTTGCTAGCTATTTTCTTTATTTGTTGTCCATCAGTATATTCTGACAGTGTATAAACAGCAGGTTTGTCCTGCAGTGTGAAGATATGATGTACAGTGCGAGCCAAAAGTCACTTTGCATCTGTACTCTGTTAATCAGGAACATTCCTCAGAATGAATTGTCATGTGTCTTTGCAAACAGATCAGGCAAGCACATGCATCTGTCCAAGCACATGGCTGTAATACTTGCTGTAGCTTGGGTAGGTATGAGAAATGTGTTGTTTTATGGACTGAATTTGTGCAGTCTGCAGAAGGCAGTCACTTTATATAAACAGTGTGTGCGCTGACAAGGCATTGTTTCTCATGAAGCTTGTAGTGTTTATGTTCACTGAACAAAGGCTAGAGTTACTAATTATCAGTGTTACCTTTTCTGTTTGTTGCACTGGCTTGCACACATTTCTCTGCACCACAGCAGGAAGAATGAAGTTAAAATTAACTAAACCCAGACTTTCTTTGTGCTAGTACAATATCGAAGTTAAATCCTTTACTGTACTGTTACATGTTGTCCTCATTCCTTGATCACAAATACCTCCTTCAGTCATTTCTTACCTGTGAGCACTGCTGTGTGCTTCCTGACCCCTCCTGTATGTTTGCAAATGAAACAGCATTGTAGTTGTATGCTGATTGAGTTGGGACAATCTTGTACTAAGTCTGCTTTTCTGCTGAGGACAGACATAACGGTCTTGAAAAAGACAAAGTGCCAACAGCTGCAGTGGTGTGTTGTCAGAATAGCAAACATAACAGTTACATCAAAACTACTAACCCCCTAAGCAAAACTGGGGCCTCAAACTGAAATGTAAGTAAACGAAACTGAAAATTTTGCATCTTCTAGAAATTTGTTTTGTGTATGTAGAAACTGACAGTACCTTCTGCTTTTTTACGACACTCAGAAATGTCTCTGTCTGATTTCCCACTAAATACCACTTTTTTCATTATTTAATCTTGTTTGGTTCAGAAAATATTAATGTTTTTGGTAAACCACACACAAAAATTTAAATGACTAGAGAAAAGAACGTCATGAATGAAGGTGGACCGGCGGTATTTCGGTCTCCATTCCAAAAGGTTAAAGCCTGTAAGGCATGGTTTTCAAATTGGACAAAAAGTATATAGACATGCATAACTACATGTACACCATCAGTAAATTGTGGTTTTCGCTGCACAATGTGTCAGGATGTGCAGTTGTTCTGTAACATTATGTACAGATCTCCCGTGCTAATCTGCAATGAAATCAGTCAAGAAATCTGGGAAGTGTCAGTAGAAAATCATGTATACCCTTATGTAAACTGTCACTGAACAAATTTTCACAAAACTCATTTGTGCTGTACAGTTTTTTGTAAAGAACTGCTAATCTGAATTACATAGAAACCTGACAGTTTAGTCCTGGTACTTAGTTACAGGTGGATGTGATCACAGTAGGAGTCTTTTGTTACTTCATAAGGATGCCTGAAGTGTGAGAACACTGGGTCTGTTTTATGAAGGAAGCGAAGTTGGTTGTTCCCATCGCTCATTTACAGTTTGAGTTGAACTGTTAATTGTGAGTCAGGTACAGTTTGTAAATATTCTGCATTTATATCAAGGTGACTTTCTACACGTGGTGTTGCTGGCAAGTAAACATCTTTCCCAAAGATTAAGGACAGACATTATTGACAATCAAATATGGTAGTCACCATGTTTGGAATTTTGACCTTTCATGCTTACCATTTTAATGCTCTGGTTTTGAAATGTTGTGACTGGTTCAGACAAGTTGGCCGCATACATTAGCTGGCACTTTCCTGCTGTTGCACAGTCACACTCAGCTCAGCACAGTTCTGTCTTTCAGTCAGTGTAGTTGATTGCTGTTGTACTTTATGGAATGAGACTCTCGTTCAATTATTTAATGTATATTATGCCTCTAGGGTGTTGATATTTTATTAAAAAATACTTTTATTCTTACTGGGTTAATTTTTTTTATGACTGGGCATTCCATAAGTTCTTGGAACCAAACAGACATTTTATACCAAAAAGGATTCCTATGTTGGTGACAGCAGTTCCATTGGTTCCAGTCAATCACAGACATTCTTGTTTGGTGCTGTTTTCCCGTAACTGGTCTTAGAGTGTCAGGCAGACTGTGAAATGTCAGCTGAAGGGCTAAAGTTTGGCTTTTTTTGTTGCAGGTGGGTGAGTGGCAGTGGAGGTCCAATGGGAGTAGTGGGTCGTGGAGGTCCAGGCATCGGTGGTCCAAGTTCAATGTACAGCAATGCACAGAATGCAGCACCCAACATGTCAGGCATGAACATGAGCATGTCTAGCAGTAGTGGTCCATATGGTGGCGATCGCTTCGATGCATACAAGCAGTCGATGGGACCCATACGCAAGTACTGATCATCAACAGTTGACACCTGTGGCTGGATGGACCACAATCTAAAACCATGTGAAAGTAGTGTTTTATCAGTCATTCATTTTAGGAGAAACCAGTTTATGTTCCATGTGCCTCCAGCATTTTGGAAGGTGAACTGTGTGGTTTCTGTGCATATCTGGAAAGTAACGTGAATACTGGGGCACCTGGTACCTACCATTCGTTTCAGAACACTAGTGAATGTGTAATAGGATAGCCTTTCTTGTACAAAGGCCCCTTTGAATGCTGGGAACTCTGAAGATACACAATTTGATTTCCATGGGGCACTCTTTGTCCCTCATTTTCTCTTTCTTATTCTCTTTTTTGTTGTGTAATTTTAAGCAATGCTGAAACGCAAGTGCTGCATTTCTAGCACCCACTAGATGTTTGAATGTACGTGACTTGTTGTAATAAAGCATCACTTCAGAATCATCAGTAACAGTACCAATGTTTGTTGTTCTTGTTGGTTGAACAAGTCGCATGGTTGATGTATTTCGGATACTGTTTGTGCATTGTGTGCAGCAACACCACCACTAGATTTTGCTATCTTATTTAAAAGTTTGTACCATGGGGATTCTGGTCTTCAGAGATGTGCCACTGTGCTGAGTGGGTGTTTCTGGACATATTGAAGGATTGTACTGCCATTATGTCTGGGTCAGGCAGGGTGTAAAGTAGATCTGCTAGACTTCTTGACTTTTGGAGATGATGGCACTGCATTTCTTTGATACATGGGGAAACTCATAACCCACTGACTTCACAGAAGATCTGAATCCTTAACGCACTGCTCTCGAAACCCTCAGGTCTTGCACTGCACGTAACATGTATTGTGGAACTTGGCTGTCACTTCAGTATGGACGTTTTTGCAGTATCTTAGGAAGATATGAAAATATTCAAAATTTGGTGTGTTTGATTTACTTTTTTAATGTATTTAGCTTAAAGTGTTACAAGAGTTATGGGGAACTGTGCCTTCTGCCGTGGAATTGCATTTTGTAGTGTTTTGGGTGTGTGATGTTGCTGGAAAGAAGTGGCTGAACAGTTGTCGCTAGATGGTGAGATTGGAGGGTCTGATGGCAGTGTTCGCGACAGTTCATATGTTGTGGGACGTGATGCTATGTCACTGGGTGAGAGGTGCATAACATTCCGGTCACACTGTGATCTTCAAAAGCTTCGGAGCCTCTTAACTGAGAACACAGTGCCACATCCTGAAGGACATGAGCCATTATTATACTGTATTTACCTTCATGCAAGACAACTCAAATCTAGGACAACCCCACAAAAATAAAACTTCTGCTAAGAAAAACTAGTTTACTATTAATTTCATACACTTAATTAACAGAGCATGTCAGGTTCTATCAGCGTTTATCAGTCAGTGTCACTGACTCCGTCTTTACAGTAAATGCCATCATCTTCCTCACACTCACTTCTAACATCCCCATCTTCACTGTCATTCCACAGCATATCATCATCAGTCCCTTCCACTGCATTGTATATACAGAACTTCTTAAAACACTACACAGCTTCTCTAGGTGAGATGCCTGGTCGTGCCATAATCCACATTGACTAAATACATTTATGTTTCTTGGTTTATAAACTTACTTGAACCCATTCGTGGTTCTTTTATGGTTTTTACATTGTGGATTTGTCCAAGTTTTATTTTTGAGCCTTATAGTTAATTTTTAATTTTCCCACAGCCATTTTCCTGTTACTACCCTTGGACTAGATCTGTTCTCAGGTACATATCTTAACAAGTTACTATTTCTGTGGTCCCCAGTGATTGGGAATAAATCACTCTAGGGGGTCCACTAGGTTGCGTGCTTGTTTGCTCGAAAACGGAAACAGAGCTGTCTTCCAAAATATCGTGCATCTTTAAAAAATTTAACTATGGACAAACTTCCAAAGAAAAGAAGATCGTGTCAGTTAACCTTAGTTGTGCTGTCTTCTCTCTTTTGTTGACACACAATGATTTGGCAAGGCAGGCCTTTGTTTAGCTGTACGTAGTTCTGCGTGGCACAGTCCAGTTGAGGGCTTGATATGTGAATTTGAAAACTACACAAAATTTAAGGACAAACCTCTTCTTGCATTTGGGTAAGTATGGCATATCAGTGGTTCTTGTCTTACCTCCTTTATTTTTCATAAAACAAGCATCACCTGTATGTTGCTGTACGGTGCTTGGCCAGTCCGTTACTGAGGTCATTCAGTATGTGAGTTCACAGGATGTATAATTCTGTAACTAAGAACCAACAATGTTGTTAGGTGAATTCAGCACAGTGATTTTCGTGTGTGTCAAGTGTTGAAGGAAACGTTTGGCAGCCACAGTTTATTGTTGATCACAAGGTGGAAACGGTCGTGATAGCTCAAGACATGTACCTCGGTCAGCAGGGAACAGAAAAGCATGTCCCACAGTACGATACTAACTGCGTTGTGGTGGAGACTGCAGAGAAGAGTGGTGGGACAGCAGTTGAATTAAATATTGTCCATTCTTATTAGAGGTAAACTCATTTCTGACCCTGTCTTGTGCAGTATGCAAGGCACAGGAAGTTTCTACCTCATGGCCAGTTGCACCACAGTGTGATATTTGCTGTGCCCAGATGTAACTGAATGGTGATTGGGCACTTGAACTGTTCCACAGCCAGTTGCACTGTAATGTGACACAAATGGTTACCATGCCACTATTGTGTCACTCACACTAAAGTAATGTCCACGTACATGCATTCATGCTGCTGTCACCAGCATGTGGCTGTGGAGTGTCGCATTATACGAGAGATGCACATATTTTTTGATACGGCAATACCAGTGGCCTTGATGTCACAGATATATTTCAACATTACAGTGTGCTGTCAGGCAGTTCTGTGGACATTGTTGAAGTAACATGATGATGCAAAAGGACTGATATTTTACCACCCTGAGGTTTGTATGTGAATCAGCACAACAGCTTGCAGCAACCGGACCGGGCCGACAGAAGCTGTAACAGACCGAAGATGTTGTGTACAGAACTGTGGTTTAGCTGCTTGTGATAGATTCTTCATTCCGTTTTTTGATAAAATTATTGTGCTATGAAAAATGGAGTTACATTAGTTCCAAGGAAATATTTAACTTCAGTATACAGATCTTCATGCTGTGCCTTATTATGCTGTATGGAATAGCTGTATCTCTGTATACCTTAATACAGTTCATACTGCTGTGTTCTTGACATTATCATATTATCGTATTATCAGCCCAATGAAACGGTATATTCTCAAGATAGTTGCACGTTTCAGATTAAATGATCCATCGTAAGGCCAAATACAGGCTTAAATTGCAGGAACACAGGCAACTGATATTGGTACATTATGATCTTAGTTTGCGTTTGTTTGTGGGATCCCCCAACACCATATTAGTATTGCAATGAAACTGCACTCAGTAAGTTAGCCAGTAGTAGATAAAAACAAGATCATAATTACAAATCTTACATTAAAATTTATGATTTAGTATATGACTATTTTGTGTGTGTTGTTAGTTTCTTGATATTCTCAATTAGAGTTATGTTTATCCATTAGAAAGTAATTGGACTGAATTTTGTGATTATGTACCCAGGCTTGTTTACTTCTTCCTGTCACACTGGTGGATACGTTAAAGAACAGACCTGTCAACTGAGAAGACCCAGCAACTAACAATGTTACACAGAAACATTGTATATTGAAATTATAAATTTTAATGCATTATTTTTAATTTTAAACTTTTTAGTTATTGTTTGCTAACTTATTTATTACAACTTCACTGTAATACTGACATTGTATTACTCTCAAGGCCTAGTGTATACAACCTGAAGATGGCCTAAAGAAAAGGGCTGAAACATGTAGTTGTAAAACATAATACAATAATTTTTGTTGTGTTTTGACTGATAGTTATATTTTGTATTTGACATTGTGATGTTGGACCACACAAAAAACAACGATCATAATTTAGCAATACGAATTACATTTTTACCTGAAATTGCAGTTTGTATTTAGCCTGACAATGGGCTATTTAATCTGAAGCATGCAGCATTTGTTGAGAATATATGTGTGTGTGTGTGTGTATATATGTATATATATATATATATATATTGGTGTGTTGCACTGATGATGTTTTGAGTGTCATTGTATTATTCCGTGGTGTGTGAAGAAGTCTCATCCTCCAGTTGACCCTCACTCATTGTCCAGCCATAGGTTTGCTTCTGTGTGTTGTACTTCAGCCAGGAAGACTGACAACTTATGTGATAGTCTTGGTGGGTTATTACACCATGTACAGTCATGTATATGTTCTGGAAAGATATGCTGCTTCTGTCTTCAGACTTACTGAGTTAGGTTCATGCCGGTGTAATAACCCTGAATACTGGGTGGAGCAACTTAAATCACCAAAGCCTGATGACAGGTAATTACCAGATTTCATTCAACTTTGGTGTAAACATCCAGTTTTGATATGATAATGCAAATAAGGAGAAAGGAAACTGTTAGTTACAAAGCAACATTGATGGAATTATTTAGTGCTGACTGTACTGCAAGTTTCAGCTTCACGTGGCAAACTGTAGGTAATAGTCTTATATGAGAATATTGGGGACAGTCGTGTGTACAACAGTGAAATTATATTAGTCAGCCAGGTGGATGTCTTATTCTTTTACTTAATGCATGTGTAGAGTTTAAAGAATTTTTGTGTCCAGTTTTGCTGAAACTTGGAATAGAAATAAATGTTATGTCAACAATTCTGATCCATTTCTTTAATTTCAGAATTTTACATTGCACAGGAATATTTGACTTTTTATATCACATCCATTTATGTATATGTTATGTTATACAGTATCCTGTATTCTGTTACTGAATATTAAACTTCATTCTCTTCAGAGAATTACTTTATGCTGCATTTTGAGTCACCCAAGACACTGTTTAATGTGGCCAACAAAATTTGAACAGCACATTCATGACTACAAAGTGGAGGATAAACAAGACCAATAATACACAGTTTTAAAAGAAGTATCAGTTTTAAACAATTGTTGACATCACATTTTATTATCACTATTAGCCCATGTTTGGCAAACCTGGATTCATAACACTAACAATGAGATATGTGTCTAACCTCATAATATTATGCAGTTTTCCTGTAATATGAGTAATGATGCTGGCCACATACACCTGAAAGGTGCAGTCAGTGTTAATAAATAAATTTGTCAACACTGAGTTGTAATTGATGGTTTCCTTTCTCCTTTTTACAGATTTAACTACTACACCCCTGTACTGTAGTGACCAGATCAAGTGCACGCTGATCTCCCTGACAACGCACATTGCTGCATTCAGCACAGCCTGGTCACTGCTAGGCTCACCTCAGAATGGCCAGGCAGTATTATACCTCTTTCAAATACATTTACTCCACTGGGAGTACATTCAGACCATCAGTCACTGTGGACATTTTGAAACATATAGATCTTGATGCTGTGTGTGTATGTGTGTGTGTGCTGCTTGGCTTGTTAGCTTGCCTCTTCTCCATCTACCAGTAACATTGAAGAGGCAAG
>Ga0209628_10002667_pt1 | contig 12215 bp, 13 predicted proteins | sample TergutCu122P4_FD_187285 | JGI IMG/M metagenome (GOLD analysis project Ga0209628, IMG submission 187285) | Cubitermes ugandensis P4 segment gut microbial communities from Kakamega Forest, Kenya - Cu122 P4 (SPAdes) (version 2) | ecosystem: Host-associated > Arthropoda: Insects > Digestive system...
GGATATGCCTAAGAAAACGCATGGCTTCGTTAGAAGCCAAAAAATAGACTAAATATGACACGAAAAAACGAACTAAAAAACCAATTATTAACCCGAAAAAAGGTCAACCTATTTCAGGACAAGACAAGGTGCGATAGAAAAAAACGTATAATATTTAAAATGAATAAAATATGACTTATAGTGAAATTATTGAATGTATGAAAAGTAACGGAATTATTGAGGTATTGACATTTTTATCGGCAATTTTCATGTTAGTAACTGTTATTTTGATGATAGTTCAAACTATTAAATCAACTCAACAATCAAAAATTGTTAAAGACAATTTTATTGATATAAATAATATTGTAAAAGCTATTTCTGAAGAAAAACGGATGAAATTATTTACAAATATTCTGGCTGCTGCTGTAGATTATGAGAATTTTGTGTCACAACATGCCGGATATTCCATTGATTTAAATGAACACAGCAAATACAAAGAAATGTTATTAGTCCATATTGACATTTTTCTAAAATACATATTAGTAATGGAAAATATTCCTCAAAATTTTAAAACAAACATTATAGAATACAAGCAATTTATTGCTAATACAACAGATGATTTATTGTTGATTTCTCCAAAAGAAAATGATGGGTACAAAGGGATTTTAAGCATTATTAATTTTATAGATCAAATAAATATAAACGAATAAATATTTAAAAAATGGATAATAGCATTTTACGATTTAATCCTGATGATATACAGAATGAGATTTTACGATTTAATCCTTATGATAATAAAAATGAAGAGATAGGCGACATTGAAAAGGAAGCTAGAATAAATTTTTTTTATGAAAAAAAATTATTTGAACCCTATGATGATACTTTTTATAGCGATGTAATTATAAACTTGGAACGAGTATTATCTAATAAAATAGTATATATTTATGGACCAAGTGGAAATGGAAAAACAACATTATTACATCATATTTTTGAAAGAGATGGTGATAATATTTTGTCTGAAAATTATCATTTAGCTTGTTTGAATTTAATCGAATATGAGGGACCAGACACAGATGAAGTAATTATCCGGAGTTTGGAAAGAAAGTTGAAAGATGATTTTCGTAAAGAAGATAAACAAGCAATATTAGAGAAATACATATCTTTATATGAATCAAAAACAAATATTTGTGAAAATGACAACATTAGGAATATAATATATACATTTCTAATTCAGTATTACAAAAAAAATACTTTTTCTTATGATGCAATAATAACAAAGAAATTAAAAGATTTTATTAATGATGATGACAAATATACTATGTATTTGTTATTATTATTAACAATTAATAATTTATTTCGGTACAGTATTAGTGAAAATGAAAATCCTAAAAAATTAATTTTACTTATTGACAATTTGGATGAATTAAGTCATTTTTATATTATTACACGTTTTAATTCTTTAATCCTTGATTTCTACGGGCTTGTGCAGTATTTCTTTGCACAGAATAAAAAAAAGATTAACGAATGCTTTAAAATAATGGTAGTATGTCGCGAAATAAATTACGCATTAATTTCAAGCGAACTTCAAGACCGAATGCAGCAAATGACAAAATCGCACATAGTAAAAACCAATTTGTTTTCTAAAAGATTACAAAGAAGAAATAAATTCCTTAGGGATGAATGTGATATTTGCAAGCATATTTCTTCAATTTGTTGTTTTGATGAAAAATTTACGTTGACCAGATTATTCCCAATGTTTAACTATGACGGTCGTATGCTTATAGAAGCCCTTATTAATATTAATGATAAAAAAAGAGTTGATGGCATTGATTATTCATTATCTGGTATAGAATCAAATCAATATGAAACAATTTTTAATATTAGCCCAGATGGTGCAAGGGGAGTTTTTTTATTAGCAATTTTAAAGTATTTGATAGATACAGAATTGTCAAAATCCAGATTCCAAGAAGTAATAGATATTGATGTAAAAGCAGTAGAATGTAATCATTTTAGAACGGCATTAACAGTTTTAAGTAAAGCATGTAATATTCCTGATAAAAATGAAGAAAATCATAACAATATTTTTGAAGGGGAAGATTTTTTTAATCAGACCATACACTCAATAGATTTTAATGAGTTTTATAAAAAAATAAAAGAATTATATCACAATGATGTAGCAAAACTGCGAAAAGCGATAAAATCAATTTGTTCAATATCTTTTCCTAATTATGAAATTTTTACACTCTGCTATAATACAAAACTTGATAGACAAGAGGATGATCAAAATATAAAAACCTTATTTGAAAAATATATAAATAAAATAATTGAAAGTGATAATAATGTAGAAATAAAAATTAATCCATCAGGCGTTATTTACTCAGATTTTATTTTTAGACATTTTGAATATTTTAATATTCTCGCAAATAGAAAAAAATATTTTGATAAGTGGGATCCTGAACAAAGCAGAAAAAATGTAATACCTCTCTTTTTGCCAATCGAAAAAAAACGAACAAAAAAAGAACTTGAAAAATTTCTACATGAAATATTTGAAATAACTACAGATGTAATGATGGCTGCTGATAATACTTTTTGCAAAAATTATTGTCCATCCGAAACTAGAAATTGTGATAAATATCTATGCAGTCTTGATTATGCACATCCTGATTCCATTATAAGAAAATATATTGATAATAACTTTACAATAAATAAAACAATTTATACTACTCGTGTCCTTTCTACGCATGTTCAATATATTGAAGAGTTTAGAAAATACATTATATTAGAAGATATTTATGGCAATGAATTTGCATCTGTCCATAAGATAATCATTGATGTTTTGAAGAATTATTGCAATTATTTTTTAGGCGAAAAGATAGCACTCATTTATACGAAGGAGGAAGATAATAAAGTAATAGATTATAAAAAAACAATAAATCAAAAAAGGGTTATTGATAATAAAAACAAACATCGTTTTGACAGTATAAAAAAACAGATAGAAAATATTGAAAAAAATATCAGTAAGAAGGTAATTTCAATTGATGGTATTGCTTGTCCAATATGTGAATCTGTTAATACATCAATAGAGAGAAGTACATATGGGAAGAAAATTTATTATATAAAATTGGATACTAACAAAGTTAAATCATATAAAATTATCAATTTAACCGAAAACCTTCCAACATCAACCTATGATGTAACAGACGAACATAAACAATCAATTGTAGTCAAACTTTACAGTGGGAAAAATAAAATAATGAAATTCAATAATAAAGGCGTGTTATCAATTGTTGATACAATAACTTTACCATAATTAATATTGTAGAATATCTTTTGAAAACAAAAAAATGTTAAATGTATTTGATTTTGATACCGCAACTGCATACAACGAGCGGTTTTGCGTGATTGCGGCAGTAAGCCCGCAGATAATGCAGTGGAAATTAGCAAGTTACTACCCCGCAGGAAGTTCAGTGGAAGCCGCAACCACGCAAAGCCGCCACCACGTTAGCGGTCAGGCTGAAAGTGCAAACGTAAAACGAAAAGATATGAAAAGACTAATTTTGATTTTATTACTTTCGTGGACAATGGCGTTGGTAGGACAGAATTACATAAATGTTGAAACAGATAAATTTCCGGGAGTTGAGAAAATGGCAGTGGAATCTTTTAATAGTTGTTGTGCAAAGAAAGGTTTTCACGCTATTTACTATTTTGACGAAAAAGGGAATCCAATAAAATCTTTATCCTTTTTTGAGAAAGAGCATCGCTGTACTTATGAGTATAAATTTAATGAAATGGGACTTTTGATTGAGAAAACCCAAACTTTCAGCATTAATAGAAAAGGAGAAATTGAAACAACAAAATTTTTCTATGAATTTGATTCTATTGGAAGAGTCATCCGAAGAACGACTGATTTTTGCGTAGAAAATAGTGCCAGAATAAAAACAGACATATATCAGGATTTTAACATTTTCGGTACTCCTCAAACAATTATTACTGAATTTGGAAAGTTATCTTGGACTATTAAAAAAGATTATAATTCAAATAATCAAGCAATATTAATACAGAGAATTCAAAATGATACGATTATTATTAGCGAGGAATGTAGATATAATGAACATGGAAATTTGATTTATTGCCAACCTAAATATCTAAAGGAAAACGCCAAATTACTTGGCAGGCATCTTAAAAATGAAAGTGGTGAATATAAATATGAATACAAATACGACAAGTTAAATCGATGGATTGAAAAATATAGTGTTAGTGGACGCAAGAAGTTGTTACTTGAGAAAAGAACATTTTATGACAGAAAAAAAAATTAGAACCGCCCGAACCGCTAACGAGCATATTGCCAAAATTGCTGCCTTACCTCGCGGGATAAATATTTGTGTATTTTTGCGGTCGTTGCTCGCGTTGATAAAGTGTTGGAATGCAGCAACTTCGGCAATATGCCACCACGTTAGTCGCCAGCAAATTTTGAAAGTGCCGTACGTAGATGTAATAATGACAAAAAGACCGTTGAATAGTGAAAATTTAAAGAATAGAAAAATGACAAGAATTAAAGTTTTGGGATTTTTATTACTATTTTTCCTTATAACAGAGCAAACTTACAGTCAGAAATGCTATTATGATTATATCGAGAAAGACCAGATTACAGGAGAAATGATAAAAGGGAATACAATCGGCTTTGGTTGTTTTATAGGTTGTGGATGGATAATAGGATTAAATAAACACGGGAATAGGTATTTCGTTGATATGCATATTAAATTATCTGGAAGTGTACGAGATGTAATAACACCTAAAAATTCTATTATCTTCAAACTTGAAAATGGAGAAATAATAACAATTTATGCGAATGAAGAATATGTTCCGTCATCTAGTTTGACTCCAAATTGGGGTTGGGGGCAAGACATTGTGTCGTGGTTTAATGCACGTTACTATATTTCTGAAGAAGATATACAGAAAATAGCGTCTTCTCGATTAACATATATTAGAGCAAGCGTCGGAACAGATACTTATGATGAAAGTCTTTCCAAAAGAAAGGGAAAAGTATTTCAGAAAAATGCGAAGTGTATCTTGCTATAGGTATTTTTCAAGCAAAAAGGCAAGAAAAAAAGTGTTTTTTGAGAGTATTCACTCACTTTCGCGAGATTTTTTACTCCTCCTTGGATAAATGAGTAGCGATTTTCCGGGTGAATTTTGGCAAGTTTTGTCTGAAAAATTGACAATTTAGTCGAACGCCAATTTGCCGGCGTCTAACGAGCATATTGCCAAAATTGCTGCCTTACCTCGCGGGATAAATATTTGTGTATTTTTGCTGCCGTTGCTCGCGTTGATAAGGTGTTGGAAAGCAGCAACTTCGGCAATATGCCACCACGTTGGCTGCAAGTGTGGGACATGCAGTGGGAAAAGGACAGGATTAAAATTAATTGGACAATGAAAAATGTTTTGTACAGAAGAATTAAATCGTTGATTGACAGAATGCCAAGTTGGCGTAGCCATGTTCGCTACGCTCACACCGCTACGCCAACCCCACGCAAGAAAATGGCTACCGCCATTATCTTGCCTTTGCCTACGCACTGCGTGATGCAAGATTTTTTTCATATTTTTCTTTTGAAAATTTTGATTCGTCTGTCTGTGATTCAGATATTTTTATGTTTATTTGCAGCGAATAATTTTAAATTGAAAAGTAAGTAAGAAAGCCATTTAGATAAAAGTTGAAATTTTAAAATACAATATTATGTTAGAAAAAATTAGAGCTAGAAATTACAAGGCATTTGATGATGCCTCTGTACCGATAAAACCAATCACTATTCTATTAGGTGCAAATAGTGTTGGTAAAAGTTCAATTATTCAGTTGTTGTTATTATTGCAGCAAACGGCAAAAGAGAATTATCAAACGTACAAATCAGCATTAAAAATTTTTGGTGGTACAGTAAATTTGGGAGATGAAAAAAACTTATTTAGAAAACATGAAACGAAGAATCCCTTAAAAATATCTTTTTCAATAATAAATGAAGACTTTGGTAGATACTTAACGTCTTTAAGAAATAACTTTGTTGAGAGTTTTCTTGACCTAATACGTTATATTCCCTTAAAAGGATTTGCGACATTAAGATATACAAAACCAACTGATATTAGTAATATTGAACAGTTTAAAGATTTTATTAATGTATTTACAAAGACAGTTACTGAGGATTATGCTGCTAACACATATTTAGACAATATTAATTATATTTTTAGTCGACATGGATTTCACATTAGTAAAGATGATAGTAAAGATATAGACAAATTAATTAGAATATATTCTCTGTTAGAAAAAATTTCAAAATCAGTACTTATAGGTAGGGAATTTGATTTTTATTTTAAACTTGCATATAAAAAAAATAGGTTAGTTGTGGAAAACTGTAGAATTGAGCATGAACAAAAATTTTTAGCATACGATGGACAAAAGAATGTTACAAACTATGAAAAAAAAGTTTTGATTGGCTTTAGGAAGAATATTAGCAATCCTAATGAGAAGCATATTTTTTCGGATCATATAAAATTTTCTGATAATGAAAGCGAAGAATTATTAAAGTATTTTCAAGAATCTAACGCTTTATTCGATTGTTTTACTAAGAATCATGAAAACAATAACGTTTCTACAATTACATTTTATATGGCTAATATTTTGATAGAGGCTTTAAAATATCTACGAAAAGAATTCACAGAAACATCCATAAACTATGTAAGCCCACTGCGTGCCCATCCCAAAAGATACTATATGCTTGATAAAGCAAAAACCAACATAACATTAGACACTTTTGATGGTGATGATGTAGCTGATGTTTTAAAGAATAATGCTATTGTTACAAACAATGTTAATAAATGGCTTGGAAATTTTAATTTAAAAATAAATGTAGAGGAATTTAAGGAGGTAGTTCATCATTTAAGAGTAAAACAAAACAATTTAAACTTAGATATTTCGGATGTAGGATTTGGTATTTCGCAAGTTTTACCTGTAATCATTCAAGGTTTTTTGTCACAAAATAATTCTATAACAATAATTGAGCAGCCAGAGATACATTTACATCCCAAAATGCAAGCTGATTTGGCTGATTTGTTCATTGATATTGTGAAATCTAAGGGAAAGAAGAAACTAATTATTGAAACACATAGCGAATATATTTTAAAACGACTACGCAGACGAATATCTGAAGGAGTAATTGATCCAGATGATGTTTCGATATGTTTATTCCATCCTCAAAACCAAATTGATAGTGCAAAAATAGAATCATTACCAATAGAAAAAAAAGGCTGGTTTAAATATCCAATAGATTTCTATGGTGAAGAATTAGAAAAAGACGTTACTGAATTTTTAAAGAATCAACAATAATGACATATACAATTTCTCCATGCTTGATAGAATTTGATACCATTGGGACAAGCATTTCATCAATATTATTTATCTTTTCAAACAAGCGAAACTCTTATAAAGTGGCAAAAGATAAAAATAACACAGTTATTGATACATATTTGTCAATAAACACAAAATATAAAGATGCAATTATGACATGGTTAGATTTGATGGCTAATGTTAAGCCAGATAGTTTTGAGCTAGTGAATGTCAACATTGACAATATTTCAGATAGAAATTTACAGTTTATTAAACTTTGTAAGTCAACAATTGGCTCGAACAAAATGATAGTGTATTCAAAGCAGTATTTTGATAAATTTGAGTGGAAAATAGACAAAATACTTTACGAAAACGTTTATATTGAAGTATTTGACAAAGATGAAGCTTTAGAGAAGTTAAATCAGAATAATATAAAAACAGAAAAAACCATTCAAGTTGGATTAGGCACTTTCCTTAAAAAATAGAATGTATGAAGCAAGAATTTAAACAAATAGGTATATTTAATTTTATTTTTAACTCAATAAATATGAAAATTGGAAGTAGTAAATCAACAATAACTCAAATAGTTATTGGTTTAATATTCAGTATTGTGACAGGATATTTGTTATTTATTTTCCCAAATTTGAATGGTATGCAATACTTTTTTTGTAGAGTGCTCTTATCACTAGGAATAACTCTAATTGGTTCTGCATTTCTTGAAGGTACAGTGAAAATCAACTGGACCATTAGAAAAGCATTATCAGTAAAAGCATTTGGATGGATAGCAATTTTCTTATTGTTATATTACTTTAACCCCCCATCAGCACCGATACCATAAACACCTGCAGCCAACGAGCGGTTTGGCGTAATGGCGGCAGTAGCCCGCAGAAAATGCAGTGCAAACTTGCAACTGTCTGCCCCGCAGGAAGTTCAGTGGAAGCCGCCACTACGCCAAGCCGCCACCACGTTAGGGGCAATAGCGGGACATGCGTGGGGTTTTAAGAACAAAAAAATGACAGTTGAAAATTTGTAGAAAAAATGATATTTTTGCAGTCTGAATTAAAAAAGTAAATTATGAATATGGATATTTTTCGCGGAAAGCAAACAGAAAGTGGAGAATGGATTGAAGGAGAACTTCAAATAATTGGTACAATCGTGCGAAGTGAATCAGGATGTTTTATTAATGGCTTTCGCATTGTGCCAGAAACAATGGGGCGTTTTACAAGGAAATGCGATAGAAATGGAAAAAGAATATTTGCAGGAGATATTGTACGTTACAGCAGTACAGACAGTGAAATGTTAGGAGTAATTGAAGAATATGATGTGGAATTCATTTTTAAACCAAAAGTTGGATATGGCTGTCCCATTCCATCATCACAAGATTTAGTAATTATTGGCAATATATTCGATAATCCAGATTCTTTCTAAAAAAACGATAATGTCAGTAAACAAATTAATTCTCGGCGATAACCTCGAAATTCTAAAAACAATTGAAAGCGAAAGCGTAGATTTAATCTACCTTGACCCGCCATTTTTTAGCAATCGGAATTACGAAGTAATTTGGGGAGATGAAGGCGAAGTGCGTAGTTTTCAAGACAGATGGAGTGGGGGAATGGAACATTATATTGCGTGGCTCAAAGAGCGGGTTGAACAAATGTACCGAATTTTGAAACCTACAGGCAGTATTTTCTTGCATTGTGATTGGCACGCAAACGCTTATATCCGTATATTGATAATGGATAAATTATTTGGTTATGAAAATTTTAATTCAGAAATAGTTTGGGAAAGAACATTTGGCTCGGGAAGCAGTAAATCAATTTCTAAGAAATTTCCTGCAAACACAGATACAATTTGGTTCTATAATAAATCTAAAAATTTTACTTACAATCAATTGTCTAAAGCGTATGAAAATGCAACCGTAAAAAGATATGACAAAATTGATGAAGACGGTAAAAGGTTTAAATGGGAAAATCTTAAAACATATTCGCAAGAAAGACTAAATGAACTAATAGAAAAAGGGGAAGCAAAATTCAATCCAAATTCAAAATACCCTGTTTACAAAAGATATTTTGATGAAGCCAAAGGAACTCCTGTAACAAATTTGTGGAATGATATTGAATTTATTGGCACAAAATCTCCTGAGCGAATTGGCTACCCGACTCAAAAGCCCGAAGCATTACTAAAACGAATTATAGAATGTGCAAGCAACGAGGGCGATATTGTTTTAGACCCATTTGTTGGCGGTGGTACAACAGTTGCTGTTGCTGATAAACTTAATCGTAAATGGATAGGAATTGACCAATCCGTTCAAGCGGTAAAAGTTACAGAGTTACGTTTGGAAAAACAACACGATTTATTCAGTTCACCTTTTACAGTTCAGTTACACAAATATGATTATGATACTTTGCGTTACAAAAATGCTTTTGAGTTTGAAAATTGGATAGTGCAACAGTTCGGCGGATTGAGCAACACCAAACAGCGTAATGATTTTGGACTTGATGGCAAAATGCCAGACAATACACCAATTCAAGTGAAACGTAGTGACAACATTGGGCGAAATGTAATTGATAATTTTCTTTCAGCGGTAAAACGTGCAGATAAAACTTTGTATGAGAAAAATATCGGAGAGCAAAAGCCAATAGGATATATCATCGCATTTTCGTTTGGAAAAGGAGCCATACAGGAAGTAGCTCGGTTGAAAATTGAAGAAAATACCATCATTGAATTGGTTACTGTGGAAAAAATTGTACCAATTGCAAAAAAACCTGCTATTAGGGTTGAAATTTCAGATTCGGGAAAAGAAGAAAAAGGTATTCGCGAGATTCAATTTCTTGCATTTGGGGAAAGTGAAGCGGGAATCGAATTTTACAGTTGGAATTTCAACTATAATTCAGAAATTGGTTTCAAAGCCGACATTATGATTGACAAAGAAGGAAAGCAAATCGTGAAATTCAAAGCGGGAGGAACTTACAATGTTGCCGTGAAAGTTGTAGATAATGACGGATTGGAGAGTATTGAAATCGTAAAATTGAAAGTGAATGGGAAAATTGAAAGGCAATAAAAAAAATGAATAATGGAAACTCAAGACGAAAAACAAATACATATTCACTTTCATACTCAACCTGAGCGCGAGTCTTTGTTAGATGCAATATTAGGAGTATTCTTTAAAGGATGTATTTGGATAGTTAATATTTTCATTATTATTGTAGTTGTCAGCGTAATTTTGGTTTTGTGTACGCCCTCACGTTCATCTTCAACAAAAGAAAATGCTACCACTCAACTTAATGATACAACAAATATGGGACAAGAAAATGAAGAAATGTCAATACAAACAAGAGAAGACAGCGATGAATACTATGCTACGGGATACGAAGATGATGATACTCCTTTGACTTGGGATAAACTTTTGGGAATTCCTTCCACTGATAATTATGTCTCTTCATCAGAAAAAAATAAGAATATTCAAGAAGAAGACAAAACGAGTACAAATAAAGATAGTGATGAGGACGAAGACGAAGAGCATAACCACTCGAAAAAGACGAAAAGTTGGTATAGAAAAATAGGTATTCCAATAGATTAATCACTAATAAAAAACAAAGAATGATTGAACAAATAAATATAAACAGTCCGCTATCTTCCAAGTTTTCAAAGCCATTTTCGCTGCGCTCAAATCGCTTTGAAAACCCCACGCCAAAAATGGCTAACGCCATATTTGGCTCGCCCGCCCGCCACCCGGAAAAGGACAGGATAATCGGAGTTGATAGAGTAAAAAACGGAATAGAAAAATATACGGTTGAAAGGAAAAGAAGAAGTGCGTGGGATGCTACTGCCCCTAACGAGCGGTTTGGCAAAATGGCGGCACTAACCCCGCAGAAAGTGCAGTACGAATTTGTAACTTCCTACCCCGCAGCAAGTTTGGTGGAAGCCGCCACTTCGCCAAGCCGCCACCACGTTAGGCGTCAGCGGGGGACAGCACAGCGGGAAACTTAGCAGCACAGCGAAAATGAGTGAAACAATAGCAAAAATGAGAATGTGGAAAAGTGATATAAAAATGGATAAAAATAGTAAGGCAAGACCTGTAAAGCCGTAAGAGCAGGGGAAAAATATTGAATCAAATGAAAATAAAGAGAACTTTTTTGTTTTATTGCGTTCTGGCAATTGGTGTGAGTGTTATTTTTTCTTGTTCAAAAGAAGAAAAAATAAAATATCCATACACGGAATGTGAAATTTTACATTTAGGGAATAAGTCAGGTCTAACTTCATCATCATCGGAACAAGCATTTAGAGACGGTTTGAATGAAGTTATGCAAACTTGGGCTGCGAATAATCCTTCAACAGGCGAAGTGGTTTTTGACGGAGTTACTTATGAATTTACGAATTTTCAAGATGTAACAGGGGCAATCCCAAAATATATTTGGGACCTTTTTTGGAAAAAACTTGATGAATATAGTTATTCTATAGGTTCTTGTTGGGGATTTTCCGAAGTTAAAATCCCAAAAAAACGTGGAACAGGAACAGCCTACGTTCTATATACGATTGTAACACAAAATTACGGAAACCCAGAAGTGCTTTATATTGGAGTTAAATGTAACTTGAGTCCAAAGAAATCTAAAGCAAAAAGTGGAGACAGTTTAGGAATTGAAGAATCTGAAAATTTATTAGAACATATTAAAAGTTCAGGATGCAAGATTTACAGAAGAGGACACAATCAGAATTATTAGAGTAATTATGATAAAGAAACCGGAAAGCGCCGAACGCCTAACGAGCATATTGCCAAAATTGCTGCCTTACCTCGCGTTGACAAAAAAAGTGTATTTTTGCGGTCGTTGCTCGCGTTGATAAAGTGTTGGGAAGCAGCAACTTC
>Ga0209628_10002668_pt1 | contig 12214 bp, 5 predicted proteins | sample TergutCu122P4_FD_187285 | JGI IMG/M metagenome (GOLD analysis project Ga0209628, IMG submission 187285) | Cubitermes ugandensis P4 segment gut microbial communities from Kakamega Forest, Kenya - Cu122 P4 (SPAdes) (version 2) | ecosystem: Host-associated > Arthropoda: Insects > Digestive system >...
AAATTGTGTTGTACGACCTGTTATTTTTCTGCCCCAATGTAAAGTTTGCACAGGGGTATTAGAAAATGCACCAAAAGTAGAATTAATAAGTAATTCACTTGTACCATCTACTAAATTTACATTAACTAAATTTGTACAATTTTCAAAAGCACCCCAATCAATCGAAATAACACTATATGGTATAGTGATACTTGATAAGGCAGTACGCCTAAAAGCATTGTATCCAATTTCTGTAACACTATTTGGAATGGTAATAGTTAATAAATTTGTACAACCATCAAAGGCAGAATTGCCAATTGAGGTAATATGATTTGGAATAGGTACAGTTGTTAAACCCGTGCAATATTGAAAAAAACTTGCAGGAATTTCAGTAATATTACTACCGATAGTTACGTTTTGCAATGTAGTCATTCCACTAAATTGTGTTGTACGACCTGTTATTTTTCTGCCCCAATGTAAAGTTTGCACAGGGGTATTAGAAAATGCACCAAAAGTAGAATTAATAAGTAATTCACTTGTACCATCTACTAAATTTACATTTTGTAAGTTTTGGTAATCTTTAAAAGCATCATACGGTATAGAAGTTACCCCGCTGCCTATAATAAGTTTTGTTATTTCGTTTTTTCTATTTGCCCAAGGGAATGTAGAACTTCCTTGTGGAATTGATAACGCACCACTTCCGTATATGTGAAGTATGCCATAATCTAAACTATAATTCCAAGATGCTGTCCAATTATTTTCATTATTATCTTTATGCAATGCATCATAAATATTCTTTCCAATCTTAACCAAACCCCACACACATTTTATGTCGGCTCTTATATCCGTTCCTCCAAAAACAACAGCAGTATAGCAACTCATCCCTGTCTTTACATATCCAATTATAGTAAGTCCAAAGTTAATATTTTCGTAAAAAGGAATTATATCAGTTACACCAAAAAACTTTACAATGTTATTACTTATTTTTATCTTATCATATAAATTAGGTGGTCCATTTTGTGTGGCAAGAGAAATTCCCAAATCTATTAGCGCAAAAGCCTGATTAACATTTTTTATCGGATTTATATCATTTAAAGTTGCCCATAATCTATCAGATGATATCGAAGTAGAATAAATATCACCATTTGTGGTAATTATGGTAGCATTACAGGTATTTCCAACATAGTCGTTTAGTAGTATAGTCGCGCTATCTGTTACAATTTTTGAAGGCAATCCGTCATTGTTAAAAATTGCGTACATTTCTATTTTGTTTGTAATTCCATTGTAGGCAGTAAAACTCTTGAAAATGTTAGGATTGGATGCGTTTTTTTCATAGAAAAAATCAATTCCATCTGGTCCAATAACAGATATAGTGTCACCTAAATTTTCATCAAGAAGGATATAAGGCGCAATAACATTAAAATTATTCCAAACACTCGTTGATTGATAAGTTGAGATAGATTGTGTTGGTACGGCAAGATATTTACCACTCAAAGTTATACCCTCAAAAACATTTCTATTATTTATGTTTTGCGGTGTGGTTGCCATATTATAAATGCCCGTCAAGGCAGTACAATTACGAAATGCTCTGTCTTCTATTGTCGCCACACTTGCAGGAATTGCAATCGCCGAAAGAGAAATACAATTCTCAAACGACCGTGTTCCAATTATGGTAACGCCTTCAGGAATGGTTATCCGTTTCAGATTTGTACAACCCTGAAACGCAATGTCGCCAATGTTAGTAACACCGCTGTTTATGACAACGGTTTTAATTCTCGTCAGGTAACTATTCCACGGAATACCTGTTGCAGAATACAAGAAATCAGCCATATTGCCTGTACCGCTGATTGTTAAAACGCTATCAGCGAGTGTCAATGTGGCGGTAACGTTATTTCCGCTACTCGAATTGTCGCTGATATTCCAAGTTTGCGCATTTGCGCTCGCACTCAAAGCCAAAAAGGCAAGTGCCAAAAAGAAAGTAGAAAATTTCTTGTTCATATTTGATTATTTTTTTTATTTGCAGTTTCCTCTCGCTTGCAAGTAGCAGTAACCAACACTTGCACACAACGTGACAGCGGCTTTGCGCTGTTGCGGGTAAAACGATTGGTTTTGGCGAGCGGTTGCGCTGCGAAGTTGTACTTCTTTTGAACGGGCTACTACCCGCAATGGCGCAAAACCGCTTGTTGTACGTCGGTTTTTCACTCATTTTCCCTTTCATAATTTTTCCATTATTTTGATAAAACTTTTGGCTATCAACTTTTCATCAGGTATTTCAGAAAAAGCCAATGGTGCCAATTCACTTTGATAAGTCGAACTCAAACTTACCCACAAAGCAGGAAACTCTTTGAATAATGGCGAATCTTTAACTGTTTTTGTTTGCCAACCTTTCGGTTTGTCAAATTCTTGTTGGTCGTGAGTTAATAATTCTGACAAATCTTTCTGAAATTCAGAAGATTGCAAATATTCTGCACATTCTTTGTCATTTGCCAAATAGTACAAGTCATAAAAATGGCGAATTTTAGACGCAACAGATTTAACAACATCATCTTCAAACGAAAAACGAACAAGTGATACCAACTTTTCTACGATAGTCCGCCTTTTATCTAAAACATTGATTTCAAAAGGTTTTAACTCGTATTGAACTATCAAATCTTGACGGTTTATCGCTGTAAGATAATCGGCAAGAAATGAGGCTATTTCCTGTTTTATGTACGGATACGGATTAGCGTAAGTGTTTATTTCAATCAAAAGTTGTCCTGTTTTTACTGCCGAAGAAGTTAATCCGACCAAATTTTGATACTGATAAATCGCTTTGTAAAAACGTGAACCTTTGCTCGTTATATTTGGGATTACGATTTCTTCCAACTCGGAAGCCATATCTTTGGCAAGTCGTTTTATCAACATTTTCAGTTGGTTTCCCGAAAACGAATCGGCATCAATAACGGCAATATCAACATCTTCCGAAAATCTATTTGTCAAGCGATACGCTTTTGAAAGCGAGGTTCCGCCTTTGAAAACAACTTTTTCGACATTCGGATTTTGTGCCAATCGTTGCAATGCACGAGTGAGCCAATAATCTTTCTCGATAAATTCAGGTCTGATATTCAGAGCGTTTGCCGAAAAATTGAGCAACTGAGTAAATAATATTTTGTCCTCGTGTAGTTTCATTTTATGTTCCATTTTTTTTGCGTTGGTAAAATTTCTTGTGGAATTGATAAATCGTAAAATGTCTGAAAGTTAAGTGATTTTTTCAATAATGCGACATCTTCATTTGGATTTAGAGTTTCGAGCATTGCACCAAGTAAAGCGATTGCTTGTGGTGTGTATTTCGCAGCAAGTTTTTTGATTTTACATTTCTGATTATCATTTAGTTTTGACAATAAATATAGTAATCTTTGACAACTTTCTTTTGGCATTGTGTCGGGAATGTTTTTGAAAAAACGCAGACAGTCAAGTAATTGCAACAGCGGAATATTTTCTTTTGTGATTGTATTCCATTGTTTTACAAATTTTATTCGATAATAACTTCGTTTCGTGCTTTTTTTATCTTTTATCGTTCCTATTTGCAAAATCGCGGAAACTTGTGTTGTTAATCCTAATTCATTAAAAATCTGATAACCTGTAATATATCCAATTGGTTTGCCGTTTTCTTCGAGTAAATCTTTTACAATTTGATAACTATCGGGCAAAAGTTCGCCAAATTCTGTTGTTTTTGTTTTGTAATAACGACCTTTTGACAATCTGCGGATTTTACCTGCTTTTGTCAAATTTTCCAAAACTTTGTTGGCTGTTTTTTGTTTTATTACATCAATTGGAAAATCGCTTGCGGTAAACACGTATCCGTAAGTAAAGTTTTCAATATTTTTTATTACAATATCTGTTATTTTATCTGCCATATTATTATTTAATTTTCGTTTTTATTCCCGTAAAAACACGAAATATTATAGAATTTTGAAATAACCATATTCTTTATCAATAAGTATTCTTCTATCAAGAAAACAATTAAACATTTCGCAAGACGTTTCAGGAAGTAAAGAACAACTAAAACAAGCCGACAAATTCAAGTTTCCAACACCTTGTCCCGAAGTATGATAACAAATTGGGTCGGTTGCACAATCCCTTGCTCTTGTCATTGCCGATTGAATGAGTTTGCCTATTTTTTCGTTTTCACACAAAGAAGTTAAACCACCATAACTGCCTTCCGAGCCTGCAATTGTATAAATTAAAACACCATACATTCCTAATTTGTCGTCAATGTATAATCGTTCTTGAAGTGAGGTTGAAGGATAACCACAAAGATATTCCAATTCTTTGATTATTAAGTGAGAGAATGTGTGAATCAGAATAAATTTTGGTGTGAGTTCAAAGTTTTTGAAAATCAGAGATTCGTTTTTTTTCAAATTTTCAAGAGTTGTATTTAATCTATCATTAATTTGCGGAAATTTTTTTAACCATTCTTCTAAAACATCATTGTCAAAATCGAAAAAGATACCCTCGCCAAAACTTTCTACGGCAGGCAGGTAGGTTGTATTAACTCCTTTTGTGGAAGTAAATTTTTTATTTTCACAATCTGACAAAAATAAATCTGCGGAAACTGGCTCCTGTCTGGTGTATGAAGTTTGTACAAATGTCATCTTGATTTTATCCATTTTATAAATGGATTTTATTAAATCTTTTTTATAAAATTGTTCGTCTATTTTATTGAAAATCAAGTAATTTTCCAATCTTTCAGAATCTTTACTAATAATATATTGATATTCATCAAATCTATATTCGTTTTCTGACTTTGAGAGTTCAACATTTCTCTCGCAAAAATCATTATTGATTAAACTTTGTACTTTTTCTACATTAATATTGAGGTTATTAGTTGTTTGAATAACGCTTGAAATTAGTTCAGAGTTTAGTCCTTTGAAATGTAAATCTTTTATAAGATTGATTTCAAATGTATTTAATTCATCTTCATCAGGAATATAAATACTTGATAAAATATTCGGATAATATACACTATTACTTGTTCTGATTACAGGTTTAAACAAAATTCCTTTTTTTGTGGTATTAGGTAATAAATCTTCACTCTTTATACGCATATTAAAAAGACCCGACAATGTTGAAAAAGCAATTTGCTGTCCGTCTTGTCTTGCAAGTGAAATACCAATACCTTTTAAATCATCAACACGAGGTGAAGTTTTATATTTCATAACAATATTTTCGGGAACTTGTATGTCTCCAATTGTTACTATTTCCTCTTTATCTTCTTCTGTTGTGCTTTTCTTAATGTTTTTAAAAATTGCCCATTTATCCCAAGGAATATCTGCAATTTCACCATTTGGCGAAGTCAAAACAAAACGTACTTGTTCCAAATTATAAAACTTTTTCTTTTTTGTTTTATTGTCAATATAACATCTGTAACATTTCGGCGGATAAAAATTATCTTTATAGCGTACTTCTACCTGATTATCCCAATGCTTTTTCCAATTTGAAATATGGTCAAATCGATAACAATGGTTGCAATAAAACCATTCGGGAAAATAGCGACCACCAAGAAACGAAAAAGGATTGTCAGGACGATAACCGTTAATCAATTCATTTGTAGGAATTTTTACAAGATGTTTTAACTGTTGAAAATATTTGCTCAAACGATTTTTAAAGCGATTATCAAAAATAAGGTTGTGCTCTTCAAATTGTTCTTGAATTTTTTCAAAAAAAGCCCATTGGTCAAAAGGCAAAATGATAATTGCGCCTTCTCTTGTTTCAAGAAGTGAGCCAACGCCTCCGTAAGCACTAATGGCTTTTCGTGTTTGTATTTGTTCGTATTGTCCCATTATTGCAATTTAATTTTGATTATACTATCAGTATCTATCTCTCTCATAGACATCATTATACTCCAATCTTCCATTGAAGATAAATCTTTAATTAATTTCCCTAATTTATCATTTGAATAGGTCAAATTTTCGTTTTCTCTGATTTTTTCAAGCCAATTTTCAGACAGTTTTTTCAATCTACTTAAAGCATAACTTTGTTGTATCGGATTCTTTATTCGTTCTTGCAAAAAACCAATAAATTCATCAATTTTCCCATCATATTCTTTTGCTTGATTGTCCTTATTTAAACCTTTTTTATGTCTAACAAAGCAAATAAGCAAACTTGCAAGAACTTTGTCTAATGAAATTTCAGTGAAAGGTGTAACGCTTAATGGTTCAACAAATTTATAATATGCATTATGAAAGGCAACATAATTTTCAAAATACGATTTTTCGCGAGAGCGATTTGCATCTAACAGGTTGATAACAATTCCTTTGTGTTTTCTACCGACACGACTTGATGCTTGAATATATTCTGCAATATTTTTAGGTTGTCCATTCATTAACATTACATTTAATCGTTCAATGTCAATACCAACCGAAAACATATTTGAAGCCAAAACTAAATCAACAGTACCTTTTACAAAATTATAATCATTATCAATAACAATATCAAATACATGTTCTATCTCACTTAATAAACGTTTTATAGAATTGCTCTCTACACGACTTGTCAGTTCTTTTGTTCTGCTTGGAAGACCGAAAAAATTAAAACCATAAACATTTTTAGCAAAATCAAATCTATTGTGTAACTGCTTTATCTGTGTTTGTAACTCCGCAGAAACTTGATTGTAAATTTTCCCTACATCTCTTAAACTGTTGTAGAATGAAACCAAAGTCCAAAAATTATTTTGGTATTTTATTGCATCTTCTCTGGATAATTTTTCTTCTTTGAAAAAATATCGGAACAATTTTATTCTTGCCAATAACAAATTACTCATTATTTGCAACTGCGTACTTGAAGCAGTTTTGCCTGTTGGCATAAATCCAATATGTTTTCTTGTACTTTCCGACTTTTTTACGTAAGAGAAAAAATTATCATCGTAACTAATACCTGCTGACGGAAAAATATTTAATTTTCTGTCGCCATAAAGCATTGAGATTTGATAATCCGTATTGCGTGTTGTTGCTGTTGAAACAATTATTTTTGGCTTTTTACCATTTTTTGTACATAGTAATTCAACAATAGATTCATAAAGTCCTGTTACAGAACCTAACGGACCACTCAATAAGTGTAACTCGTCTTGAATAATCAAATCAGGTGGCAGTTTGTCAGGATTTAACGAATTGAATAATTTATGTCCCTCTGTTCTGTGCGAAAGCATTGCAAATTTATCAACTGTTGCAAAAAGCAAAGTTGGCGGATTTTGGTAAATTTTTTCGTCAATAAAATAAATTGGTAGTTCCAAATGAAATGTACACTTTTCGTTTAAACATTTTGTTTTGAAATTTTCTGTTTCTTTTTTGGTTGTTGTTGCTTCGTATCCTGAAATGTAGTATTTACTCTTTTTAGAAATTAAATTACAGCCGCACCAAGGACAATTTGTAATTGGAAAGGTATTTGCTTTTTCAATATTTCCATTTTTACTTTGATTTAATTTTGTTAATTCATCATTTATTTTTTTGTTTATTTCCTGTGCTTCGCCATATCTGTTTGGTGTGGCAGCAGCACCAACCCACATTCCAATTGATATTTGTTTGTTCCCCAAATAAAAAATATCATTTTCTCTAAATTGATTTTTCAAAAAATCCAATGCTAAAATAAGTTTTGTTGCGCGTTCAAATTGTTGTGCCGTAAGCAAACGCAAAGTATAACGCATAATGACGGTAACACCTTCGTAATTTTCTTTATGTAAAATTCTGCGACTAATAATTGTAAAAGCAGTTAATGCTAAATATGCCTCTGTTTTTCCGCCACCTGTTGGAAACCAAAGCAAATCTACAACATTGTTTCTGTCTCCCGAATCTTCATTGATAATTGGTTCAATATTCAGCAAAAAAAATGCTAATTGAAAAGGTCTGTATTGAGGATTAAAATCACAATTTCTGAAATAATCTAAATCATTGTAATTTATTTCGTTGTTTAATTCTTCCAATTCAATACCACGTTTGCCAAAATACTCTTTTTGTGAAATTAGCATTTGAATATACATTGCTGTATTTGCAAGTTTAAATGATTTTAATGCGGTTGCATTTTCATTCAAAAACTTTATATTATTTATCAAACGAATATATGTATTTTCTTGCTTTGCAATAATTGTATTAAAAATATTGTTAAATTTTTCATCAATTTTTGCCGTTTTCTGTTTTGTGTCTATCCAATTCTTATAAGCATCTGCAAAAGATTTTAACTTTTCAACTATTTGATTATCTGTTAAGTTTGTCCAAATAGACAACTTTTTCAGTTCTGTAATGTCTCTTACAACTTTGGGAAAATCTTCCCTAAATTTATTTTCAAAATAATTTATATCAACTTCCGGCAAAAAAGTTGTGCGTAATTCAGTCGGATTTTGATTGTCGTTCCAATTTACCGCACATCCATGACCGATTGCAAAGGCGTATTCGTTTCGATATTGAAAATTGATTGTATTTAATTCTTCGTCAAACGGATTTGTTTCAGATAATTGTTTGTACGGCAAAAGTTTATCACTTTGTACGACAATTTCAACTTGAAAAAGAGATTTATTGTTTAGTTGTTCATTCCCATAAGTAAATTTATTTTTGATGTGTAATAACCTGTTAGCCATCAGGATTTTAACAAACTTACCATAATCGTTTTCATAAATTCTTTTGTAGAAGCATGTTATTATTTTATCTTTTTCGTTTTTAACTAATGGTATTTCTTTTGATTCATCTGTGTTGTCATTCAAATTTAATTGAATAATAATTGGCTCCTGTTTTAAACGTTGCCACGAACCACTCAACAAGAGTTTTACTTTTTCAAAAATAATTGAATTTCGTAATTCTATTAATTTTTCATTGCCAAAATAACTGTTTATAGTATAAATGGTTAATTCACTGTTCTTTAATGTTTCAGGATTAAGCGACATAAAGCCGTTTTCATATTGCAAATAATCACTTATTGGATTTTCAGGATTACCAACAAATGACCTGTATAAACTTTCATCTACTTCAATTTTTGTTTCTGTGGATTTTATTTGTTTGTATTTTGCATACGAAAATGTTACATTTACAGTTTGTGTTTCCTTTGGAACACAAAAAGTTAAGCCAAAATTTGTTGGATAATATTGATTTGCTTCTGAATATTCATTTTCTTTATCGTTTGGTTGTCTCTTTTGTAAAGAATCATCATCGTTATTGCTTTCTGTATTGTCAAAATCAATAATTAAATTGTCTTCGCCGTCAGTGGTTTCTGCTTTTGAATTAATCTCATCTGTCAAACCTATCGAATCGTCTGTTTGCGCAATTTCTCTTTCAGGGAAAAGAATACCCGAAAAATAACGGCTTAACGGGTAATCCGATATAATTTCATTTTCAGCATCTGATGTAAAAACATCAGAGCCGGGTCCAATCAAATTTTGCTTGATTGTGTCCTTAAAAATCAATCTTGGTTCGTCAATATATTTCTTCATCCTCTAACAATGTTTTGCGTTTAACTTTCTTTGTTTGAACGGTTTGTAATAATTTCTGTAAAATATTTTCAGGTAATTTTTTTAACGAATCACTTTTTTCTGTTTTAGCCGAAACTTCGTATTCTATTAAATCGTTTCCTAAAATTTTTCCTGCTTGTTGCCTTATAGAATGGTCTTTTTTTGAGTAAAGAAGAAACTTATCAAATTCCGTAACAAGCAATTCTTGCTTGTTACCATTATCAATACAGAATTTCCTTATTGCTTCTAAAGTTTTCTTTCGAGGAAAACGAGTAATGGAATTTTCATCAAAATACAAACGGAATGTATTTATGTTTATACAATAATTGTTGTTAAAAATTTTTGAATGTAGTTCTTCATGATTCTTGTAATCAAGTAATAATGTTTTTAAAGTTTGTTTCCAACTATCAGAATATTGGTCAAACGAACTCAATAAATTTTCTTCGTCAAAGATTTTTAAGATTTTGTTAAATTCGTTGCGATTATTATTTTGATAAAACCTAATTATTGCACCATCAAAAATTTCTCCAATGGTTAATTCAATTTGTTGGTTGCCGTCAATGAGAAGAATACCTTTTGACGATTCAAATTTATCAATGCTTCCATCTTCAAATTCTATCTCGTACAATATTCTTTCTTTCGGCAAATCAATACTTTCATACGGATTGTTTCTAAATGTCTCACTATTCAGGTCAAATTTGAATAAATCATCTAATTGCCTTTGCAGATATTCAATATCTTCACTGAAAATAGAAGTAACAAAACTGTTTCTGTCTTTATGAATTAATTTATTCTTTTCCTGTGTGCAATAATACTGAATGAGATTATCAAACGAAATTTCGTCAATATCTTTGTAGCACAACACTTCACAATTTCCTTTTAATTGATTCAGCATATCAAACATTTCTACATTATTCAAATACGGAATAACATAATTGCGATTTTCTATATTTTTATCATCAGAATTTATCCATTGCTGTAAATACTCTATTTGATTATCAATTCTTTTGTCTGAAATCAGTTTAATGTTTGCTATTCTGCTATTCTTTATTTGATTGGCGATTGCCGAAAAACTTTTTTTATCTACAATTAAAAATAATTTTTTATTTGTTCTTGCAAATTCTTTGGCTTTTTGATCTATATAATTCCACTTTAGATTTTTCGATTCAATAATGGTGGAAATTTCTTGAAACTTTTGAAAAATTCGGCTTGTACTTTCTTTTATAGTTTCAGGACTATAAATATCTTGATTGTAAAATTGGCTATTCAATTCTTCTTCAAATTTTTCGCTTTTTAAATAACTTAACAAACGGTCGCAATATTCCTGATAAGTGCCTTTTGATAATGATGTGTCGGTTATAATATTTCTGAAATAAAAATTTGTATATTTTAAAACAAATGAAATGTCAACTCTTTTTTCTGATTTGAGCAAGTCAATTTCAAATTTTAATTCTATCAGTTTTCCGAGCAATGGTTTATTTTCGATTATTTGTTTTTGCAGGTGCTGTGGTGTTTCGTTATTAGCGATTTTCATTTCGTCCTTTGACCAAAGCCATTCAACAAAATCGTGTTCAGAGATAGGTTTTTGCGAACCAATAAGAATAATATTCTTAACCCTTTTTTGCCATTTAAAATTTTGAAGTATATCAGTAAAAAATTCTCTGTATTTTGAATCTCCAATAATAACTATTTCATCAAATTGTTCCGAACTGTTTGTCAGATATTTTTTTGCTGTTTGAAAATCGTTACAGCACTCTATCATATAATTGAAAAACGGCAGTTTGTTGGAAGTTACACCTGATTTTGTTGTATATTTTATTGGCAAAAAACCACTTTCGGTAAAAAATCCTTTTTCAGCAATTACCAATGTTTTATTTTGAAAATCAGTGACTAAAGGAAAATCTTCTCCCAAATAGTCATTTAAAAAATGTCTATATTTGTCAATATTTTTTACTGTATTTTTATTTTCAACAAAAGCGGGATTAAGTTTGGTAAAAATATGTTTTGTTTGTGGAAAATTTTGAATGTTACTTTCGTTTTTTCTTGGAAATTTAAAATTAAAATATGCTTGTTCATTGACAACTTTTTTTACTTCAAATATGCGATTTTCTTTATTTCTTTTGGTATAAATCAAATCTCCACAATCCAAAATCGGTGTTGTCTTTTGATAATTGAAGAAATTTTGATAAAGTTTTACAAGTGTTAGTGAATGTATAATTGATGAGAAAAAATTAGGTCTAATTTTCTTTTCTGGTATTCCAATAAAAAAATCATTTTTATCTGAATTATCATCAAGAATATAGTTATAAATTAGAAAAAAATTCACAAAATCAAAAGTTTGAAAATCGGAAAAGATAACTTTATTGAGATTAAAATCTTTTTTAATCTTGTTTTTGACCTCTTCCGAAAGCGACGATAAATACGTTTTAATGTGTTTTTTCACTTTGATGTTATTCAGATTTTTATTATTACTGAAAATATTTTGCAAAGATACAATTTTTTTCGTTTTTATTCTCAAAAAAACACGAAAAATGTTTTTCTGAACAAAATTTTCAAGTTTGTAGTTTTTTTTTGCTTCAAAGTCGCACTACCACTCGGCTACCCACGACTGACGTACAACGTGGGGACGGCTTCACGCAGACGGGGGTTCCACAAAGGTTCGGGCGGGCGACAAACTTCCAAATTCCCACAAAACTGTCTGCGGGCATACACCCCCGCTTGCGTGAAACCGCTCGTTGTAGGCAGTGCATTTGTTTTGCAGTT
>Ga0209628_10002669_pt1 | contig 12213 bp, 7 predicted proteins | sample TergutCu122P4_FD_187285 | JGI IMG/M metagenome (GOLD analysis project Ga0209628, IMG submission 187285) | Cubitermes ugandensis P4 segment gut microbial communities from Kakamega Forest, Kenya - Cu122 P4 (SPAdes) (version 2) | ecosystem: Host-associated > Arthropoda: Insects > Digestive system >...
ACTACTGCTGCATGGACGGCTGGGGCGCGGACATGCTCCACAAAGAGTACGTCCACAAGTGGGAACTCCTCGCGTTCGCGCACACCACACAGCCCTACTCCGGCGGTCAGCTGATAGGCATCGGTACGAACACCTCAAACGTCTACATGGAGATCGTGAAGAACCCGTACTACATCGGCAAACCCTGGGAAAGCCCGATAGTACAGGCGACATAACCAAGTCAAAATGCAATACCCCCTCATAATGCAGAAATACAAAGGAGATAATATGATAACCAAACGAATAGGCGCTCTTCTCGGAGCGGGCCTACTGATACTCGGGCTGATCAGCCCACAACTGGCCGTCACGGCCACCGCCGACCCAGACCAGGTGCCCGCGACCGCGACGACTGCGGCGCCCGCCCCGGATCCCATGACGCTGTACGGAAAATACACCAAGGACCCGACGATCGCGGCAGCCATGGTAGCCGCCGCCGCTGCGACCACCTCGGCGCAGAAAGCGGTATACCCCGGGTTCATCGCGTTCCCACCCATGCCCCAGTATTGGTGCGGCATGTTCAAGGAAGAGGACTGCGTGAAGTACTTCGGCGCCCCACCTGAACCTGGTCATACTTACTGTGGTACGATGCCCGAAGCCGAATGTGTGGCCCTCGTACAGAGAGTGCAAGTCGAGGAGCGCTACTGGTTCCAGGCCATGTACCAGGCAATCGCCGACAACAACAAGGACGCCATGTACGGGCCCACGGCCTGGTGCGGGTTGACCACCATCGCCTTGTGCGACTTCTACTACGGACCACAACCCGGCACACAACCAGCCACGCCACCTGTGACGGAACCCACACAGCCGGCGGCCGAACCGACACAACCGGCGGCCGAACCCACGCCGGCCGAACCCACACAGACCGCGGCCGAACCGACACAACCCGCGGCGGAGCCCGCCGTACCTCCAACAGAACCGACACAGCCGGCGGCCGAACCGACACAGACCACGGCTCCACCGCCGAGTACGCCACCGGCGGATCCGGCGACCCCGAGCGACACCCCCGAAGTGGTGGCGCCTGTTTCGAGCGCCGAACCGGTCGCGACCGACGCTGCAGCGGTTGACCCGCTCACGCTGTATGGCAGGTACACCTCCGACCCGACCATCGCCGCGGCCATGGCCCAGGCGGCTGCCGACACCATTGCCGAGCGCGCGGAGAAGTATCCCGGCTACATCAATATGCCGCAGATGACGATGCGCTCGTGTGGCCTGTACATCCAATCCGACTGCGCGAAATACTTCGACCCGAACCCACCGCCCGGACAGCAAAGCTGCAAGAAGATGAGTCAGGCCGATTGTAATGCGCTGCTGGAGAGGGTGCGGGCCGAGGAGAATCGCTGGTATCAGGCGTTGTGGACAGCCATAAACAAGAACAACAACGAAGCCTACTATGGGCAGAACGCCGCGTGCGGGCTGGCCACTGAGCTTCTGTGCAAACGCATCTACGGCTCGGGGACAGCAAACACACCGCCGTCGTACACGCCGCCGGCGTTTGAGATGCCGGCTCCCCCGCCTGCGGCTGCTCCGCCGGCATCGACCACAGCGGCTTCCACACCGCTGGTAGCCACCGAACCGACGGCCGCCGAGATCGCGAACGCCCCGTGGTGTGGACTGATGGAAGCGTCCGATTGCGACAAGTATTTCGGTCCCAAGCCCGCCGCGGACGCGGCGACATGGTGCGGCCTGGCCGATGACTATACGTGTTCGACCACGTACTGGACCGCTCTGAACGAGGAGATGGCGGCGATGCAGGCAGACGCAGAGTCATCCGGCCTGGGTTTCGCGGCCATCACGGAAGGAGAGGTCGCGGGTACGGAATCGGGCGCGGCACCCGAACCGGTTGACCCGGTCGTGAAGTACGCCAAGTACACCTCCGATCCGACGATCGCCCAAGCCATGGCCGTGCTTTTCGTCAAGAGCACATCGGCGTGGCATGACCAGTACCCGAACTACATTGATGATCCGGAGATAACCCTGGCGTGGTGTGGCATGTATAGCGAAGTGAACTGCGTCAACTGGTTCGGTAAGCGGCCGCCAGACAACAACTGGTGCCGGGGACCCGGCCTGAACTGGGACAAGTGCAAGGCAATTATCGACGAAGTGTCGGCTCAGGAGCGCAAGTGGTACCAGATACTGTCACAAGCCATCTGGGACAACAACGTGGACGCCAGAGGTGACGATTTCTGGCTGTCATGGAAGGAGTTCTACGAGAAGATGACGGATCCGCGCCTGATCAACTGGGATTACGTCTACACACAGAGTCTCAAGGGAGTGAAGTTCAACATGAGCATTGACATGAACTCACCCGCGGCGCAGGCCGGGATGGCGGCGGCCCAGAAGAAGGTCTGGGACTGGCAGCAGCAGACCAAGCAGTGCGGTCTGATGTCCGAACTCGACTGCCGTATGTACTACGGCTTGGTGAGCAAGGCGGAGTGGGACCAGATCAACAAGGAATGCTGCTCCGGCGGCAAGTCCGCGGGTCCCGGTCTCGGGCCGAACGGCGGTGGCAACCCCGACGGTACGAACTACTGCTGTATGGACGGCTGGGGCGCGGACATGCTCCACAAGGAATACGTCCACAAGTGGGAGTTGTTGGCGTACGTTCACACCACACAGCCCTACTCCGGTGGTCAGTTGATAGGCATAGGTACGAACACCTCAAACGTCTACATGGAGATCGTGAAGAACCCGTACTACATCGGCAAACCCTGGGAAACCCCGATAGTACAAGCTACATAAGGTAGCACTACGGTATTAACCCACACGTCATACTGACGCCAACACGTCATCCTGACGTCAACACGTCATCCTGACGCCAACACGTCATCCTGACGAAGTCAGGATCTCACCGAAACCAATGAGGATGAGATCCTGCCTTCGGCAGGATGACAAGTGGGTACGGCAGGATGACAAGTGGTACGGCAGGATGACAAGTGGTACGGCAGGATGACAAGGGGGTACGGCAGGATGACACGGGGGTACGTCAGGATGACAAGGTGCCACGGCGGGATGGACGGCGGCCAGGTGAGGGCCCCCTCCCCGTGTTCGCTAGTGGTTATAGGACCTTGGACAGGAACGCTTGCGTACGTACTTGTTGCGGGTTGCCGAGGACTTCGGAGGGCAGGCCCTGCTCGACGATCTGGCCGTCATCCATGAAGATGACCCTCGTACCAACTTCTCTTGCGAAACCCATCTCGTGCGTGACGACCATCATGGTCATGCCGTCGGCCGCCAGGCCGCGCATGACCTCCAGTACCTCGCCCACCAGTTCAGGATCCAGCGCCGACGTGGGCTCGTCGAACATCATCATGTCCGGGTTCATCGACAGGCTGCGCGCTATCGCGACGCGCTGCTGCTGCCCGCCGGACAGCTGCGACGGATGGGCGTTCGCCTTCTCCGACAGGCCGACCCGCTCCAGCATGGCCAGCGCCACATCACGGGCCTGCGCGGCCGTACGCTTCAAGACCTTCTCCTGCGCGATCGTGACGTTGCGCAGGACCGTCATGTGCGGGAACAGGTTGAACTGCTGGAAAACCATGCCGATCCGCGTACGGATCCGGTCCAGGTTCACGTCCGGGTCCAGGATGTCGATGCCCTCGATCAGTACCTTGCCGCTTGTCGGCCGCTCCAACAGATTCGTCGACCGCAGCAGGGTCGACTTACCCGACCCGGACGGCCCGATAACACACACAACCTCACCCTTGTTGATAGTCAGGTCGATGCCTTTGAGTACGTGGTGGTCGCCGAAATACTTGTGGAGCTCGATGATCTGGATGGGCGGGGCGCCCGGTACGGGCCGGTCCCGCGCCGGCATCTTCTCCAGCGCCGCGGCCGCCAGCTGGGCGGCCTCCTCCAGGGCCGCCTTGTGCGCCGCCTGCGCCGCTAATTGCTCATTGTCAGGCTGCTCGCTGGGCAGCTTGGGCCGGGGTTCGTACGACATGTGTGGCTGACTCATTTCTTCACCGCCATCGATTTCTCCAGACGCGACACCAGGTACGTCAGCGGGATCGTAATAACCAGATAGACTGCGGCGACGACAAAGTACGGTGTGGAGTTGCCCATCCCGGTCGCCCCGTACTTACCGAACGTTGTCAGTTCCTGCGCCATCAGCGTCATGCCGGCGATGTACAGCAGCGACGTGTCTTTCAGCAACGTGACCAGTTCGTTCGTCAGCGGCGGGATGACGATCCGGATGGCTTGGGGCAGGATGACCGAAATGATCGTACGCATCCACGGCATACCCAGCGACTGGGCCGCCTCCCACTGGCCCTTCGGCACGGCTTCGATGCCCGCCCGTACGATCTCCGCACCGTACGCCGCCGTCACCAGGACCAGCGCGACCAGGCCGCCGCCCGTCGATCCGCCGGGAAAGCTGACCTTGAAGGCGATCGGTACGGCGAACGCCATGATCAGGATGGTCAGCAGGGCCGGCATGCCGCGGAACAGCTCGATGAAGCCGATGGCGAACCACTTGAACGGCCCGCTGCCCATCTTGAGCAGCGCCATGACGACGGCGAAGAAGGTGCCCACCACGAACGAGAACGCCGTGTACCACAACGTGTTGCCCGCGGCCCGCAGGATGCCAGGCCACAGTTTTGCTGCGATGTCCCACCGGAAGAAGTTCCGGGCGATCTCCGACCAGTTGGCGGCGAGCGCCACGACCACGACAATTGCCACGAACAGGACGTACGATGCCGTACGTCCTATCCGCTTGCGTACAGTGGGGCGGATGTCCCCCAGGAGCCCCATGGCTGCTCTTCTCCCAGGTCAGCTGAGGCTGAAGTACTTCTTGAAGAGGGTGTCGTACATACCGTTTTCGCGCATCGTCTTCAGTTGCTTGTTGACCTCCGCCAGCAGGGCCGGGTTGCCGCCCTTGCTGAAGGCGAAGCCGTACTGCTCGTCGGTGGGATACTCGGCCACGATCTTGTACCTGGAGTCATCCTTCACGTGCTGGTTGTTGATCGGGAAATCCTGCAGCAGCGCCTGAACCGTACCCGCCTGGAGGGCGAGCCACATCTCGCCATCGGTCGGGAAGGACACGATCTTGGCATCGGCGGGCGCGTGGGCGCGGGTGTAGTTCTCACCGGTGGTCTGCGTCTGGACGCCGATCGTCTTGCCGGCCATGTCTTCAAGCGAGTTGATGCCCGAGTCGGCCAGGACCAACAGTGATTGCAGCGAATCGTAGTACGGGTCGGAGAAGTCGATGTTGGCCTTGCGCGCCTCGGTGATGGTCACCGCGGAGGCGGCCAGATCGCATTGCTTGGCGGCCAGCGCGACACCGGACTGGAGGGCGTCGAAGTCCGTCGGCAGTACGACCAGCTTCAGCCCGAGGTTGTTGGCGATCTCGGTCATCAGATCAATGTCGAAACCGGCGAAACCCGTCGGGGTCCCGGCTTCCTGGTACTCAAACGGCTTGTACGGCACGTCCGAGCAAATTGTCAGCGTACCGGCCTTGATGAGGTTCAGGTCGGGTCCCGTGTAAGAGGCGGTCGGCGAGCCGCTCGAGCTGGGAGAATTGTTGTTGTTACTGGTGCTGGTGCACCCGGCCAGCGCGAGGGCCACACCCAGCGCACTGACGATAATCTTGGTAAAGCGTGCCATTATGCTCATCCTTCCGGAATCTTTTACAGGGAAGACATTTCACACGACCTATGTTTCAACCGTATGAAGCCTGGAGTCATCTTCTCAGCAAATAGTAGCGCGCGCCAATCCGTACCATAACCTCGACCAAAAAAGTAGACCTATGTGATAGGGGATCGGTACGTTGTTTTGGAACTGTCCGACTTGTTGTTGGAGTTGCCGCCTACGCCAGACCCCCAGTGAGTTCCGGATCCTGAGCCGCGTCCCGCAACGCTTCGTACAGTCCCTGGGCCAGCAGCGCCTCGGCCAGTTCGCGGTACTTCCCTGTGCTGATCAGGTGTTTCAGTGCGGCTTGGTGGCCGAGGTCGGCGCGGTACGGGATGTCTTCCAGCTCCTCGATGATCGAAGGCGAACTCGCGAAATCGGATTCGGAGTTGGCCATCGCCTCGGCCTGGAGACGGGTGGATTCCCTCGCGTAGTTCGAGATGGAGAGGAACGCGTTGGCGCGGTCGACCTCCGGCAGGTCCGAGCCGGCGAATAGGTCGTTGATGCGCCGCAACACCTCTTCCAGCAGCCCGTACTTCGTCATCCGCGTCCCGCCCGAGCCCACCGCCGTCACGCCAGCCAGTTGCCCCGGCCGGCCGTCGCTGAGCTTGAGCGAACCCGACGTGCCCGGCGTGAGCTTGTAGTTCGTCAGAACGATCCCCGATGTGTCGATCTCGTCGTACGGCTCCTCCTCCCGGATCGTACCCCGGTAAACCTTCAGGAATATCGCCCATCGCTCGACTTCGGTGGTCTGGTAGTTGATGATCTGGGACAGGAAGTCATACGCCCGTACGTAATTATTGATTGTTGCCCGGAAGTCCGCCAGCTGTTGTTTGGCCAGGTCGTCCTCGTTGTCATTGGCCACCCTGAGCTGGTCGTAGAAGCGATCCCTTGATGTCTTGACCAGCGAGTAAAGCTTGTTGTGCGAGCCCTGTCGCAGCACCTCCTCGACGACCGGATCGATCTCGCCGGTGTCGATGATGCCGGCCTGGCGGATCCGGTTCAGCATGTCGTGGATGATGTCAGGGTCCGACGGTTTGAACAGTTCCGCGCTCTCGTAATAGTCCTGGAAGGCGGCCAGGATCTGGCCCGGGTCGTTGACAAAATCCAAAACGTACGTTGTTGTCTTCCCGGGGATGGCCCGGTTGAGGCGTGACAGTGTCTGTACGGCGGTGATGCCCGCGAGCCTCTTGTCAACGTACATGCCCAACAGCAATGGCTGGTCGAACCCGGTCTGGAACTTCTCAGCGGCGATCATGAGCTGGAACTCGTCGCTGGCGAACGCCTTCTCAATCGCCCGGCCCTTAAGCCCAGGGTTCATGTTCGTTTCGGTGAACTCGCCGGGCCCGGAATCCGCGTCGGCGACGCTGCCCGAAAACGCGACCAGCACCCCGAACCGGTCCGCGAGGCCGTTTTCGCGCAGGTGCTTGTCGATGGCCAGCTTGTAGCGCACGGCCTCCTTCCGCGAACTGGTGACGATCATAGCCTTCGCCCGCCCGCCCATCAGACCGGCCACCACGTTACGGAAGTGCCAGACGATGACTGAGACCTTCTGGGAGATGTTGTACGGATGCAGCCTCACCAACCGCATGACTTGGGCATTGGCACTTGCCGTGTCGACGACCATGGCCGAACCGTCCGGGTCTTGCATTGCCAGGCGGAAAGCCAAGTCGTACGTCATGTAGTTCTGGAGCACGTCCAGGATGAAACCTTCTTCGATCGCCTGCTTCATGGAGTAGAGGTCGAACGGGGACGGCTTCCCGGTTGCCGGGTCGGGCCGCCCGAACAACTCCAGCGTCTTGCCCTTGGGCGTGGCGGTGAAGGCGAAGAAGCTGAGCGCCCGCTGTTCGGCGCGCGCCGCCATCATGGCAGCGAGGACGTCTTCGGTGTCCACGGCCGCGTCGGGGTCGTCGGGATCTGTCGGCGGCTCTGCGGCGCCCGTGAGGACTTCGCGCAGCGTCTTGGCCGCGTCGCCCGACTGGGACGAATGCGCCTCGTCAGCGATCACGGCGTAGTTTCGCGCCCCTAATCCCGGGCTGTCGCGCAGGATCTCCAACGCGTACGGAAATGTCTGCAACGTCACTCCGATGATCGACCCGCCGCTCGCCAGCGCGGCGGCAAGCTGCCCGGACTTGGACCCCGGCTGGTCGTGCGACACGTTGACGAACGTGCCAGCCGTCGTCGTCAGAGCCTCGATCGCCCGCTTGAGCTGGCCGTCCAGCACGCGCCTGTCGGAGACCACTATCACGCCGTCGAACACCTTCGACCCGTCTGGGCGGTGCAGAGTGGACAGTCGGTTCGCCGTCCAGGCGATCGAGTCGGTCTTGCCCGACCCGGCCGAATGCTGGACCAGGTAGTTGTGGCCCGGCCCTTCGTCCAGGGCGGCGGCCTCCAGCCTGGTGACGGCGCGCCACTGGTGATACCGGGGGAACCGCAGGATCTTGTCCACCACTTTCCGGCCGCTGTCGTCCGTACGCTCGTCGAAACGGTAGTGCGCGAACCGGGCTATCAGGTCAAGGAACGTGTCGCGTTGCAAGATTTCCTGCCAGAAGTAAGCGGTCGGCGCCGTACCCTCAATGGACGGGTTGCCCTCACCGTTGTTACGTCCCTTGTCAAAGTGGAGAAACTTGGTGTTGGCAGACTCGAGCTTCGTGGTCATCCGAACATATTCCTCGGTTAGCACGAAGTGGACCAGAGCGCCGCGCCCGAATTCCAGCAGCGGTTCCCCGAGTGGTCGGCGGTCGTGCTTGTACTGGTCCAGTCCGGCCTGCAAAGACTGCTTCATCTCGGTCTTCAACTCGATGGTCACAACGGGGATGCCGTTGAGGAACAGCACCAGGTCAATGGACTTGGCCGGGTCCTTGCCCGAGTAATGCACCTGGCGCATGACGCGCACCCGGTTCATCAGGTAGCGCTGGTTCAGCTCCGGGTTCAGCGGCGTGGCCGGGCGGGGCTGGAACAACGACAGCCGGGCGGGAGTCACGTCGACGGAATTCTTGAGTACGTTGAGGGTCCCGCCTCCGGTCATCGGGTCGGTGGCGAGCAGCTTGACGACACGGCCCCTGATCCGGGGTCCGGCGGCAGCGTACTGATGCAAGACGTTGTCCACCGGCTCCTGCCCGCCTGTCGTCGAGCCAGCCTTGACGAGTCTCGCGAGCTGCTCCGGCTGCGTGTCGTACAGCCACCCGAACAGATCCGGGAAGTAAAGCGCAGAGGCTTTGTCGTAGTCCCGGTCGTACGGCGGCTGGTCGCGGTAGTACCAGTCGTGATCCGCCAGGTGATCACAGATCTCCGACTCAAACGGCTTCTCATTCTGGATACCCATGTTTTCCTCCCATCAGTCCGCAATCATCGATTCCATGTCATCTCCCGTGTCCAGATCCGACACAACGAAACCCGGAAGAACAGCATCGGCGGATGTTTCGGCAAGCAGCCGGTCAAAGTCCGAGACGTAAAGCCGATCCTGCACCACCCGGTACCGCTCGAACTCACTCAACGCGTGTTGCTGAGCCGCCTCCATCGTGATGTGGCCGGCGTCGCCCAGGACTGCGAGTTGCCACACATCCAGGAAACCATCAAGACGGGTTGCCCAGTCCTCCATCGTCATCGGGATGTGGCGCCGGGCCTGGTTCTCGGCCAGGTCCAGGAATGCGTTCACCAGACGCCCGAGTTCGGCCAGCTCGTCCTGGCTCAGATAGCTCTTCCCGACGGTCACATCGGTTTGTACGATCTTGCCGTTCGGCGCTTTCTCCCAAGATGTCAGGCCCATGTGTTGCCGCTCGGCGTCGGCCCGTTCGCGGATCAGCTCCGCCGCCGTGTGCCCGTGAACGGCAAAGTGCAGTTTGTTTTGCACGGAGGCGAAGAACGTACGCGTTGTCGGCGCCTCCGGGTTGTAATCCATGGCGGTCGCGTAGATGTCGGTGACCTTCTGGTAGAACTTGCGCTCCGACAAGCGGATCTCGCGAATCTCGGCCAGCAGTTGCTCGAAGTACTCCTCGCCCAGGAAGGAACCATTCTCCAGCCGCTTCTTGTCGAGAACCCAACCCTTGATCGCGAACTCCCGCAGTACGGAAGTCGCCCACTGCCGGAACTGGGTCGCCCGCTGAGAATTCACCCGGTAACCGACCGCAATGATGGCATCCAGGTTGTAGTACTGAGTCAAGTAGGCTCTGCCATCTGCGGCAGTTGTAAAGAATTTCTTTACAACTGCTGATTCGTCAAGCTCGCCCAACCTGAAAATGGTCTTGAGGTGCTGAGAGATGTTCTGCTTGGTCACCATGAACAATTCAGCCATCAGCTGCTGCGTCAGCCAAACCGTCTCATCCTCGAAGCGCGCCTCGATGGACTGCTCACCCGCCTGAGCAGTAAAGATCAAGAACTCAGCCGTCGAGTTCCTGATCCGAATCTCCTTGTCGTCGGTCATTGTTTCCTCCCGTTGTCGGTGTTGGAAACAGTCTGACAGGTGCCTCCGACATTTTTCGCACGCTCTGTTCGAACGCTTTCGCGAACACCTCGTTGACTTGCCACTTCGGTCGAGCAATCGGCCTCCACCACATCGTCAATTGCTGCAGCATCCATGTTCACAAACTAATCCTGTCACGTACGCCCAGTCCAGGTGCCAGAATGCGAGCAGGCTCGGGGGCGCTCATCAGGAGTGACGCGAACACGCTGGGCCCGGGCGTCGCCTCCAGCAGAGCAGCGCGCCTCTGGTGCGGCGTGTCACCCGGAAGGCCATTCACGATTCCAATTATAGTGTGTAGTCGTTCCTCGTGTACAGCTGCCATAGAACCCCCATTCAGCCACTTGTGCACTGCCCGGCGGGAAACACCCATCAGGCGAGCAATTTGATCGGTGGTCAGACCGGACTCCGCTCGAAGCCGGGCAACACTGGTTGCGTTCCCTGTCACAGTCACCTCCCATTGTCGTCGGTGGAAACAGTCTGACAGGTGCCTCCGACATTTTTCGTACGTCCTGTTCGAACGTCAAGCTGCCCGGTCACCGCTGCCGTGATCAGCGCCACCCGGCGCTCGCGGGAGAGCATAATCGCTTCTTGTGCATCCGCTACCATCTGCGTCGTGGCAGCGGTCACCTGAGCAAGGCTGTCGACGATCCGATGCTGTTCTTGGGTGTCTGGCAGGGCGATCCTGTAATGCTTCAAATCTTCGCAGGTGAGGGCTCCTTTTGTGCTACCGCCGCCTTCGCTGATCAGGCGCAGCTCCTCGTACGCGGCGGTCAATGCTGCAAGAACAAACTCCGGCAACACATCCGGCCTGGGGGTCAGATACGCCATGTGCTGGTTGATCGTAGCCTCGATGTCAAGCAATGTCGACATGCCCCTGGTCCGCCCTTGACCAGTGATTCCAACAAGCACACTGCCTCGCGGCACAATCGGCAGATGACACTCTTTCAATGCTACTTGCGTCACGAACTGGTCCGCAGATGTGACCCGGTCCTGGTTTACCACAGTAGAGTTCAGCCAGGGGAATGAACCTCCCTCCCAATACTGGGGATTCTCGCGCAACGGCGTTGACCCATTGCCAATTGTGGCAATCCACCCTAGCCGTACGGAACGCCACCCGGGTGCCTGAACTTCAACCGCTTCGGAGACCACTCGGCGCCGCCGCTCCGTCAGAAGCTCAATCAGTCTCTCCTGGTCGGCGATGAAGGCATCGATCTCCGCCGTCTCTCGGTCCAGGAAATCTGCGATAGCCTGCTGAGTAGCGGGTGGTGGGACGAGGATCGGAAGGCGCCTCACATCGCCGTACTTTATTGATTGGCGAAGCCCCCCGCCCATGCCATAGAACACCTTGGTCGTGTCATATGAGCGCATTAGGTACGCGAAGTAAGAAGAGTCCACGGAATGGGGCTCAACCGCGAGATAAGCGGACGTGATGATACCGTGGGCTCGCACCAAGCCACTCCTCAGGCTGCGCTTGTCATTCTGAAGGTCAGTGAAGCGAAAAACAATCATGCCCGGATGAACAACCTGATACGTCTCAAATGACTCGGGTAAGAGTCCATCCAGCGTATTGATATCTTTCGGCACAATGTTGCCGTAGCTTAGAGATAGAAGATTTTGCTCGCGAACTCCAGTGTTGGGTATCTGTGACTCCCTGGCAACAGCCATCAGAGGTAGCACGTCCCAGTCGTCAGGAACTCGAGCAACCCACGGAATCCTGGAAGGCCTCGTGCTGTGTGCATCCTGTGATGTCATCCCCGTACCTCGTCCAGCCGTGCCCGGATGCGCCCGAGTACCTCGTCCAGGTCGCGATCGATCTCCTCCAGCGACCGTGGCGGGGTGTAGACGTAGAAGTGTCGGGTGAACGGTATCTCGCAACCCTCCTTGGTCTTGGCCTTGTCGACCCAGGCGTCGGGCAGGAAGGGTTTGACCTCGCGGGTGAAGTACTCGTCCACGTCCTCGCTCCAAGGAACATTCTCCGTATCGCGCAGTTTGGCGTCCGGTTTGGGTTTGCCTTTGGCGTCCCGTACGACCTTTCCGGCCTCGTCGCGCAACGGCTGTTCAACGGTGATCGTACGGTAATAGAACGC